>MTKW01003643.1_pt1 | contig 18970 bp, 26 predicted proteins | sample 1042761 | NCBI WGS metagenome assembly MTKW01 (sample SAMN06205366, study PRJNA360243) | anaerobic digester metagenome | biome: Wastewater treatment plant; feature: Anaerobic digester sludge; material: sludge; isolation source: anaerobic digester fed with sludge from wastewater treatment plant ... | reverse complement strand
ACGTGAATAAAGCCGAAAGACACATCAGGGGAGGAGAGGCTACCAAGAAGAAGTACGAAAGAACTAACTGATCTAGCCCAAGCGCAATAGCCAAACGGCGAATCTCGCCGAAAATGCCACTATTTAGAAGGATACCGGCACTTTGTGTAGAACTATTCCAGCAATAGATCTACGAGGTGTCTTAATGTGATAGGTGGCAAAGACATAGGAATAGACCTGGGGACTTGCTCTGTACTGGTATTTATGTCAGGCAAGGGCATTGTCATGAGGGAGCCTTCTGTGATCGCCCGGCATGTCGAAAGCAGAGAGGTCCTGGCTGTTGGTGAAGCGGCCAGGCGCATGGTGGGCAGAACACCTGGCAACATAGTAACATTACGCCCTCTCAGGCAGGGAGTCATAACTGATATTGAGGTTACTGAGCTAATGCTCAGGTACTTCTTGCGGAAATGCCTGGGTTCAATGTCCATAACCAAACCCAGGCTTCTCTTATGTGTTCCTGCAGCAATTACCTCTGTAGAGAGAAGGGCAGTTCTTCAGGCTGGGATTGCGGCAGGAGGCGGCCGTGTGTACTTGATCGAGGAACCCCTGGCGGCGGCTCTTGGCGCCGGCCTGGATATTACAGCCCCAATGGGCCATATGGTAGTGGATATTGGAGGGGGAACTACAGATATCGCAGTCTTATCCCTGAATGGCATTGTCAGGGGGATATCAACCCGTATAGGCGGTAACGCGTTTGACGATGCTATTATCAAGTTTGTCCGGAAAGAGTACAATCTCCACATAGGTGAGTCTACTGCAGAGCAGGCCAAGATTAATATAGGTTCGGCCCATGCCGAATGGACTGAAGGCCTGAGGTATGAGATAAAAGGGCGAGACGCACTAACAGGCCTGCCCAGAAGCATGCTGATTAATTCTTCTGATTTGAGATTAGCCATGTCTGAACCTCTTGATGCTATTTTGAGCGCCGTTAGGCAGGTTTTGGACAGAACGCCACCGGAACTTCTAGGTGACATTATTGACAGAGGGATTATTCTAACCGGCGGTGGCGCTCTTCTCAAAGGAATCGGCTCGTTTATTACAGATGCAACAGGGTTATCAGTTCATGTAGCTGAGGATCCAGTTTCGTGTGTTGCCAGGGGAACTTATGTAGCCCTTGAGAACTTCGATCTTTACAAAGAACACATGACAGGGCTCACAACCTAGCGTTTCCCACTAATCACTTCCCGCCTCACGTCGATACAAAGTGAGGGGGGATTTCTGAAATTGATTAGAGGTATTTTATCTGCTACCACAGCAATGAGGGCCCAGGTACTTAATCAAGAAGTTATCGCAAATAACCTGGCAAATGCTGATACTGTAGCATATCAAAAAGACAAAACTATCTCCCGGAGTTTCCATGATGTCCTCATGTACAGGTTTGAACCGTTTACCCAAACGGCTATAGGAGGATACACCGGAGGTACAGTAATACATGATATTGCCACACTAGGGGTTACCGGCCCCCTTGAAACCACTGAGAATCCGCTGGATATTGTGTTGCCCCAGGGCACTTACTTAAGTGTGGAAACGCCGTCAGGTACAAGGTATACCAGAATGGGAAACCTGGCCATCTCAGATGGATACGTGACTGTGGCCGGATACCGGGTCCTGGGTAGGAACGGGCCTATTCAGGCAGACGGCCATAGCACCTTCGGTATTTCGGAAGATGGGTCTGTTATGGCTGACGGCGAGAAAATCGGCAATCTCGCTGTCTATTCATTTTCCCGTGATAGCGGCGTATTGAGAAAAGAAGGCAATACCCTATTTAGGGCCGATGGAGCTGTACCCTCTCTCATTGAATTTCCAAGGCTCGTAGTTGGGGTTCTTGAGAAATCTACTGTCGATCCTGTTTCTGAAATGGTCAACTTGATTTCTTCGCTAAGGGCCTATGAGGCAGCTCAAAGGGCTCTTCACGCCCATGATGAGACTCTGGATCAAGCAGTGAACCGTGTGGGCAGAGTTTAGTTTCGGAGTTTTGAAAACCGTTTGGGAAAATCAGAACGTGCGGAAGGATGAAAGCCAATGCTAAGAGCATTGTGGTCAGGGGCTACCGGAATGGCGGCCCAGCAGTTTAATATAGACAACATTTCCAATAATCTTGCCAATGTCAATACGGCCGGATTTAAGAGACAGCGGGTTCAGTTCCAAGATCTTTTCTATCAGAATCTCAGGACAGGCAGGGATACACTAGCATCGGTAGGCAGTGGGGTTCGTGTGGCCGGTACCCAAAGGAATTTCAGCCAGGGCCCTCTGGAAAGGGCCGGTGATTCCCTCTCACTTGCAATAGAAGGTGAAGGTTTCTTTACAATAGAATATCCAAATGGCGAATACCGGTATACCCGGAACGGCGCGTTCAGGTTGGATAGCGACGGCCGATTAGTTACTTCCGACGGGTATCCCGTAAGGATTGAAGGCGGAAGCACTATCCCAAGGGGACTTCAGGAACTGACCATAGACAGAGACGGTACAATCACCGGAAAGTTAGATGATTCTTTTCAGGAATTTGGGCAGATAGCCCTAACTGTATTTGCCAATTCTTCTGGGCTGGAGGCTGTAGGATCTAATCTATTCAGAGATACCCCCCAATCGGGAGAAGGGATCCAGGTAGAGCCAGGCCATGAGGGGGCAGGTTCAATCCTGGCAGGTTACCTGGAGACTTCAAATGTTGAGATAGTCTCTGAAATGGTAAATCTGATAGTGGCTCAAAGGGCTTTTGAACTCAACTCAAAGTCTGTAGAGACTGCCGACCAGATGTGGTCTATTGCCAACAACATAAGACGGTAAGAGTAAATAGGGGTATGAGAGATATGGATATTAAGGCAGGCAATCTTTTTTACAATAGCCAGGCGCTTCCGGCTTATACCACAGATTCCCGAAAGGACTTGAGGCTTGCAGAATCCTGCCAGGATTTTGAGTCTGTTTTTCTCACGACGTTGTGGCGCAACATGGCCAAGAACTCAGGCGTAGAGCTTGGCGGGTGGGATGTAATGCTTTCCCAGGCCATGGGAAAAGCATGGGCTCAAGCCGGGGGAATCGGCCTTGCGAAGGTACTTTACAAGCAGCTGTCGAAATCATCTTCTGAAGAATTTTCGGGAGATGATGCCAGTGAAGCAAACCCGCCTGTCGGACAATGAAAATTGCTTGTCGGCGAATGACGGCTCAGGCCATGATAACGGCAACCTTAAGCGGATAAAAGAGATTCTTCCTCACAGGGACCCGTTTTTGTTTTTGACGCGGATCATATCTATTGAACAGGGCAAGTCTGCTGTAGCTGAATTTGACATTCCTCAAGATCATCTCTTCTTTAAGGGGCATTTTCCGCAAGAGCCCATTTTCCCCGGAGTCATTATACTGGAGATGATGGCGCAAACAGGGGCCCTGGCAATCCTCTGCGACACAGGCCTCAAAGGAAAAGTTGCTTACCTTGCGGGAGTTGAATCTGCACGTTTCAGAAGGCCGGTAAGGCCAGGCCAAACCCTCAGGGCAGAGGTAACTATAGAAGGCATCAGGATGAACATCGGAAGAGCCAATGGTAAGGCTTTTGCTGATGGAAAAGAGGCAGCGGTGGCGAAGGTTGTTTTTGGCCTTCCTGTTTGACTATACCTTTGATGGGTGCTAATATGTCATAGATTTCAGTCTGAGGCTTAGTTAGCCTGTATTTTATTTCCTCCAGAAGGAGGGTTAGTCATGCCAACTATGGCCGGGGGAAGAAAACTATTTACTTCTGAGTCGGTAACAGAAGGCCATCCTGACAAAGTTGCCGATCAAATTGTTGACTCAATCCTTGATGCTATTCTTGAGAACGATAAGATGGCAAGGGTTGCCTGTGAGTGCCTTGTCAAGACAGGGTTTGTCCTGGTAGCAGGTGAGATTTCCACTGAGTGTTACGTAGACATGCCCCATATAGTTAGGGAGACTCTGCGCCGGATAGGATATACTCGCGCCAAGTTTGGTTTTGATGCAGACACATGTGCCGTCCTCACGGCAATAGAAGATCAATCGCCAGATATTGCCCTGGGTGTTGATCGTTCTCTCGAGTCCAAAGAAGGGGAAATGCCCGATACCCTTGGTGCCGGTGACCAGGGCCTGATGTTCGGGTATGCATGTGATGAGACCGAGGTTTTCATGCCTACTCCGATTTACCTGTCACACCGTCTTTCCAAGCGTTTGTCTGATGTAAGGCACGAAAGGATTTTGCCTTATCTGAGGCCTGACGGAAAGACGCAGGTTACCATGGAGTACCGGGACGGAGTACCTGTAAGAGTCCATACTGTTGTGGTTTCCGCTCAACATGCCAGTGACGTGTCTCTTTCTACTATACGTGAAGATGTGATTTCCCAGGTGATACAGAAGTCTATTCCGCCTGAGCTAATAGATGAACAAACAAGGGTCCTGGTCAATGCCACAGGACGGTTTGTTGTAGGAGGCCCACAGGGAGACAGCGGGCTTTCCGGCAGAAAGATTATTGCTGATACCTATGGTGGATTTGCCAGGCATGGTGGAGGCAGTTTTTCGGGGAAAGATCCTACAAAGGTTGATCGCTCCGCATGTTATGCTGCCCGCTACGCTGCCAAGAACATAGTTGCCGCGGGGCTTGCCAGAGAATGCGAGGTACAGGTGGCTTACGTCATCGGAGTGGCCCGCCCTGTTTCGATTACCATTGACACCAAAGATACTGCAGTTGCATCTGATGACGCTATTTTGAATGCCTTGAGTAAGTCTTTCGACTTCAGGCCAGGTGCAATTATCGAGAGATTTGACTTGAGAAGGCCGATATATTCTCAGGTATCAGTGTACGGCCATTTTGGAAGAGAGGATCTGGACCTTCCATGGGAGAGGCTGGACCTGAAAGATGAAATCCTAAAACACATGTAACTGACGGATACTCCCCCTTGGGCATATATTGCTCCAGGGGGAGTTGCTTTGCTTAGCCCACAGAAAATACTCTTGATGCTAATTTCCGGATGGTGTATTCTGGAAATAATCAGAGGCGGTTTATTCAATTCAAATCCCAAAGCCCTGACCGTTTTAATCTGTGTAAACCAATGCCATGACCTAATCGAACCGGTTGTTCGGTGTTTGAACGTGCGATTCCAGCTGGCGGGGCTGGCACCTGAATTCACTGTATACACCGGTATATACAACAAGGAGTGGAGCCGGACGGTGGATCTGCTAACCAGGGAAGGGCTCGTGGTTACTGAGCCTTCTCCCGGGGCCCAAGCCCTGGTGTTGTGCCTTGACCGCCAGGGTGCAGCCTGTATCCGGTTTTGAAGTAAGCAAAAGAGAATCGGGGTATGTAGATTCCTAGGCGGATTATCTGGCCTTGTTTATGGGATGCCCTCATACTGCTGTTTCTGCGGGGCTGAGGTTCCGGAGATGGGAATATGCGGAAAATGCAGGGATGCCCTCAGGCTTCAAATGCTACATGTGTGCAAGATATGCGGATTGCCCTTGCGTACACCCCTGGAGATATGCCAGGATTGCCGCCGTAACATGTACTACTTTGACGCAGGGAGGTCCCTGGGAGTTTACGGTGGACATCTGAAGTATGCTATCAACCGGATGAAATATTACGGCCAGCGCTGGCTATCCAGGCCCCTTGGACTTTTGCTTGGTGAGATAGCACAATCTTTCTTCGATGCCGACATAGTAGTGCCTGTACCACTTGAATCCCGAAGCAAGAAAGTCAGAGGCTATAACCAGGCGAGAGACCTTGCTGTAGGTGTAGCGTGTAAAATTTGTTTGCCTCTAACCGATATTCTTGTAAGAAAGGCACCACGGGAACATCAGGCCCGGCTGGACCGGTCCGGCAGGTGGCAAAACCTGAGAGGAACAATGGAAACCCGGGATAGCCGAATTATTAGGGGTGCTAGGGTGCTCGTGGTTGATGACGTAATTACTACAGGCGCTACCCTTGATGAAGCGGCAAGGGCCCTCAAATTAGCAGGGGCTACCAAAGTGGTTTGTGTGACACTTGCGCGGACTTTGAAGGATTGAGAGTTTGCCAAGGACGGGAAAGGTGGATACCAATGGGAATTCAAAATTGCAGGAGATGCGGCAGGCTCTTTTTGAGCTCAGGATTGACAATATGCCAGGATTGCATCGGGAAAGAAGAGGATCTGTTTGAAGTTGTAAAAGAATATCTGTCTAGCCATTCAGGCGCTTCAGTCAGAGTTGTTAGTGAAGACACAGGAGTTCCAGTTGAAATAGTAACGGAATTTGTGCGCCAGGGGCGAATAGTAGGCACTGAGTTTAACGACGAAGCCGGCAGCAGATGTGCTATATGCAAGAGGCCGGTTGCAGCAGGCAAAATATGCCCTGAGTGCCAAAAGGCCCTTTCCGGACTATCCATTAGTGAGTCAGGCAAAGGTGACAGGTCTGATCACGAACTGCCCGAAATAAGTTTGCAAAAAGAATCACCCAGAACCCGGGAGCAAATGTATACGATTGACACAATTCGCCGAAGACGAAAATAGGTTTTAGAGGCCAAAGCTAAACCCGGCCATGCTGTTAAACGATGAGTATGGTGGACGGTGGCGAAACTTGAAAGAGGCGATGTCAAGTTGATGATATCAAGAACACAAATAGACCAAGTGCTTAAGGTATACAAGGCTGAAAAGACGTTTAAGACTGTGTCGATTGATAAGGGCCTTCCCCGGGATACCCGTCAAGATGGTACCAGGCTGTCATTTACAGGCCGGGACGTCGAAAGGATAAGGGAATTGGTCAAGAACCTGCCTGACATTCGCCAGGACAGAGTTGAGCCCCTTGTCAAAGCAGTAGAGAGTGGCGACTATTCTGTTGATACTGAGTTAATTGCAGACAAACTGGTGGGAAGGCTTCTGGTTGATAGGATCCGGTAACGACTTGCCTCATAAGCCAGCATCTTAGGGTCGCTACCGTCCCAGAAGGGGGCGGCGAAAGTGGAATCTCAGTCTTCAATCATTCTCCTCTTGCTAAACAACATTGAGGTGATTTTGGATAAACTGCTGGATTTAGCAGGTGAAAAGCAACGATTGGTTATTTCAGGCGATTGTGTTGGGCTTGACGCAATAGTCAAAGAGGAAGAAGAGGTTCTTGAGAGCCTTAGTGCCATTCAAACCCAGTTTGAGGGCAATGGCTCTAGGTTAACCGGCCTGGCAGAAAGTGAAGATTTTGCCAATCTAAGGCCTGGGCTTGTACATAAAACTTTCTTGCTTCGAAGGTTAAACGACCAAAACCAGAAGCTATTATCCAAGAGCCTTGAACTTGTTAGATACGAACTCGGACTGTTTTTGCCAAGGGAAGATTATTTCCAGGCCTCAAAAACAGCACCTATTGCATTTGACCAAAAGGCTTAGTATAGGGGGTTACGCTGTTGCCATCAACATTCTCCACTCTTGAGATTGGGAAGTCGGCTTTGCTTACGTCCAGGCGTGCTATGGACGTCACCGGCCATAACATTGCCAACGCGTCTACTCCCGGGTATTCGCGGCAGAGAGTTGTCCTTGAGCCCATAATCCAGAGGATCAACCTTAGCGCAGGCACTTCCGGGTTAGGGGTCAGGGTTGCCGATGTTGCCAGGGTAAGGGACAAATTCGTGGATGCGGTCTTAAGAAATGAACAGGAGAAAAAGGCAGCCTTTGCCATTCAGAAGGACACCCTTGACCACTTACAGGTTGTGTTTGCCGAACCTTCTGATTCTAGCATAAGAGAGTCTGTAGATTTATTCTGGGCGTCCTGGCACGACCTTTCTTCAGATCCCCAATCCAGTGCAGCGAGAACTCAGCTCCTTGAAGCAGGCCGATCCCTTACAGATATGTTCAGGCACTTAGGGAGTCAAATAGACTCACTTACGGCTGATATTGAAGCAGGTATCGATGCTACAGTTGCTAAAGTCAATCTTCTGGCCGAAAGAGTTGGTTCTTTGAACACGGAGATTTCAAGGGCACTTGCAAGGAAGGAGCCGGTTGGGGACTTGATGGACAGAAGGGACCTTCTTCTGGACGAGGTGACTGAGCTTACAGGAGCTACAGTAAGTTATTTGGATGAAGGCACAGTTAAGGTTAACATAGGGGGTATCCCGTTAGTAGACAGGCATAAGGTTTACAGGTTAGAGAGCACTGTGACCGGTGACGGGATCAAGTTTAACCTCCTTACAGGCCCAAAAGACAGCGATAAGATTGAACTGGACTCGGTTGCCGGAAGCCTTGGCGGCCACAAAACTGCTCGTGATGGGATAGTCTTAAGGTTCCGGAAGGAACTTAATGAAGTGGTGAAAAACCTTGCTCAGGGAGTCAATGCCATTCACCAGGCAGATTTTGAAGGAACAGGCCCTTATTCCCCCTTCTTTTACCTGGATCCATTGGGTGCAGACTTTCTTTCAACGATTAAGGTTGACGATAATATTATTGACCATCCAGATAAGATCCGGACTGCGACCGGTTCTGATCCGCTTGATGGAAGCATAGCCCTGGCCATAGCAGATTTCATAGAGGGCAATGAGAATAGTTATCTCAAGCAGCTGAAAGACAGCGGACTACTTGACCTTTCAGACGGGGATTTCACTGACAAGTGGATGGGAATTGTGGGCGGTTTAGGAGTAGAAGGACAGAGAGTTGAAAGTGGCTATGATACTCAGGAATTGCTGGTCAAAGAACTTGCCAATAGAAAAGACTCGATAAGCGGAGTATCCCTTGATGAGGAAATCGCCAATCTCATACGTGAGCAGCATGCTTTTAATGCAGCCAGCCGGGTTATAAGTACAGCTGATGAGATGCTCGATACTATCATAAACCGGATGGGCTTGGGCGGCAGGTAGATTAAGCCGCTGCTGCCTTTGAGACGGAGGTAATGTCTGTGCGTGTCACTGATTTGACCATGGAACGGAACTTTCTTTATAACGTTTTCAAGAGCGAAACAAGGCTTGGCAAATTGCAGGATATGGCCTCGTCAGGGCGAGCCATTACAAGGCCTCAGGACGATCCTATCGGGTCAGAAAGGTCCATATCTCTTAGACACCATCTTTCTGTAAGCAAACAGTATATGCGTAATCTTGATAAGGCCAGAAATTGGATGGAACAGACTGAGCAGGCTCTTTCACACCTTACTTCGGTGCTCTCAAGGGCCCATGAACTTGCCCTTTACGGTGCCACTGGGACCACGCCAGCCGATGCTCGACAGGCTATAGCTGCAGAAATCCAGCAGCTTTTGGATGAAGCCGACAGTATTGCCAATACAACTGTTGACGGGCGCAAGCTCCTTTCAGGGACCATGCCTGAATGGCGGTTGGGAGCTGACGTGACCATAACCGGCAAGAGTGTTCAGGGTACGCTTGATGATGTAAGCGGCTCTATGACTAAATTGGCAGAGGGCCTCGAGAATTCTAATGACAGTGACATTCTGGCCGGGGCTGAAGGCATAGGCCAGGCCATAAATGAAGTACTGGCAGAACGGGCCGAAAATGGCGCAAAGCTAAGGCGGTTAGATATCCTGAACGATAAGGCCAAAGCCATCGATATAGAGTACCAAAGACTCCTTTCCAATGTCGAAGATATTGATCTTACAGAAGTCATAGTAAGGTTGAAATCCCAAGAGGCGGCGTANNACAATAGAGGTAAAAGAGAACCAGGTCTTGACTTTCCCAGAAGGCCTTATAGGATTTCAGTCATTTCGAAGGTTCGTAGTCATGGATCTTGATAATGCCGGCATCTTTAAGTGGCTCCAATCTCTGGACGACGAGTCTTTGGGTTTTGCCATCCTTGATCCCAAGATGGTTTTTAGAGACTACGACCCGGTATTTGCCGAAAAGGATCTTGACTCTCTTGGAGCGCCGGACCCTGGCCAACTGATTTTGCTTTGCGTGGCCACAGTGCCAAGGGATGTTAGGAAGATGACTGTTAATCTTCAAGCCCCTTTGGTGATTAACCCTTCAAAACGAATAGGGAAGCAGGTAATTACCGTCATGCCAGAGTATACAACTAAGCACCAGGTATTCTTACCGCTGCAGAATTTGATGAAGAGGACGGGCTAGGTATGCTTGTTCTGTCGAGAAAAGTGGGCCAGGCCATAGTCATTGGTGACGGAATAGTTGTTCGTGTAACAGAGATAAGAGGCAAGGGCTCCAAAGCCCTTGTCAAGTTAGGTATCGAGGCTCCTTTGGGCACCAGGATCTTGCGGGAGGAAGTTGAAAGAGAGGTTGCCCAGGAGATGATGCTGGCCAAAGATCCGGCCTTTGATATAGATTCTCTCAAGAATGAGTTTTCCAAAGACGATCACACTAAACCTCCGCGTTGATTGTTTCGATTACCTATCTGATTGGTAACTGACTATTCCTGCAATAGGGTTCCATTTTAGCTGAGCGGAAAGGTTTGAAAGTGAGGTGGCTTGCTTGAGTTCGCGCATTAGCATGAATGTCACCGGGCTGGATACAGAGACTATAATCCAGGAATTGATGAAAATCGAAAGGCGTCCCCTGGTAACTCTGGAATCCAAGCAGCAATTGCTGAACGATAGAAAGACTGCATGGAATGCCATCAGAGCAAAGCTTGATTCAATAGCATTAAAGATGAAGCCCCTTCTTGACAGGTCCATTTTCGAAACCAAAGCGGCAAAAGCAAGTGACACAGGCATATTGTCGGCTAGAATATCAGGGACTGCATCTTTGGGTGATTTCGATATTGAGATTATTAGATTGGCCCAGTCCCACGTGGTTCAGTCTGCCGTTTTTGCTCAGGGGCCTGATGAGGCCCTTGGCCTCATGGGCACATTATCTCTTGGCCTGGAAGGATTGGAAACGGGCCCTGCCGCAATCGAAATAGCAGAGTCCGACAGTTTGAACTCGATTATGTCAAAAATCAACGCTGCTGAGGGTACCGGCGTGAAAGCCTCGGTGTTTGAGGTAAGCCCTTCTGAGTACTGTCTTATCCTTACTGCCGAATCCACAGGTAAGGTTATTGATTACGCAGAAGATCTTACTGATTCCATGGGCCAGCCTGCAACCCTTGGCCTGGCCACTGCTCGGGACCGGGCAAAGGCGGCCTTCAATATTAACGGGATATCATTTACACGGGATACAAACACCATATCTGATGCTATTCCAGGGGTGTCGTTTGACCTTCTAAAGGCCGGTAAAACAAACCTTTCCGTCGATTATGACAATGACGCTGTGGTTACGGCAGTAAAAGAATTCATTGCTGAATACAACAGCCTCCTGGACATGGCAGCGAAATATAATTCCTGGGACAGCACTACAAGGAAGGCAGGTTTGCTCTTTGGCGATCCGCTGCTTCAGAGATTGCTTTCTCAGATTCGCCAGACAATATTCAGTGAGATTTCGCAAGAGTTTCCCGGTTTCCAGTTTATTGGGCAGATTGGCATAAGCACCGGCAGTTTGGGCTCGTATTCCCGTGAGGGCAAGATCTCCCTTGATGAGGCTAAGCTCAACGAGGCCCTCAATACCGATAGAAACGCTGTAGCGTCCCTTCTGAGCGAAGATCAGGCAGGGTCTGAGGGTATACTGGTCAATTTGCAGAAAGCCCTCCAAATGTACGTTTCCTACGATGGGTTTCTGCCTGTAAAAGATGCTCAGCTTGAATCTCAGGATAAGGATATATCCAGGCAAATTGAGAATCTTGAGCGGCGGCTGGAACTTCGTCTTGCTAACCTAAAAAGGCAGTTTACTGCCCTTGAAGGCCTCTTGGCACAAATGGATTCCCAAGGATTGTGGCTTGCACAGCAGGTACAGGGATTGTATGGAAATTGAACAAGTGAAAGATAGGTGAACTAAGCTTGCTGAACGTGGCTTATGTGGGCGGAAGAGAAAAGGCGCTGCAGGCCTACAGGCAATCCAGGGTAGAGACGGCTTCTCCCGGCGAGCTTGTCCTAATGCTTTACAACGCTTGTATTAGAAACATGCGTGATGCACTAAGCTGTATTGGTGAAAAGGATTATGCAGGAGCAAACAATAACCTCTTGCGCGCCCAGGATATTATGGATGAACTCAGGGGGTCTCTAAACCTGGATACAGGTGAGATTGCCAAAGGGCTTGATGCTGTTTACGATTTTATCTATTCATCTCTTGTAACTGCCAACCTAAAAAAAGACCCTGAATCTATAGAAGGAGCTATGAAAGTCATGGCCGGGATTAGGGATGCATGGGAAGAAGCGATCAGAAACTATGGTTGAAGGTATGCAGCATCTTCTTGCTTTGACTGCTCACGCCAGGCGCTTAGCCAGGGCCGGTGATTATAAATCTCTTGAAAGGCTAATACGCCAAAGAGAGGAAGTACTTGCACAACTTGGTTCCCGGGGGTGCAGGCCATCAAATGATGTTCAAGCAAAGTTAATAAAAGAGATTGTTCTTTGCATTGAGCAGCTGGATAAGGAGATCGTCTATTTCGTCAGAGACCAGATGAAACAACACAGTCGAGATATGCTTGAAATTACCACTAAACTGAGAGTCCTGTCAGCTTACTCAAAGGGCCTGTCAGGTAACAGACGTTTCGACAGGGTTCTATAGAAAAATAAAAGCCCCGGTATTTATACCGGGGCGGGTTGGCTATGCTTACTCAGAAACCTTGCTTACGTTGGCAGCTTGCAGGCCTTTGGGGCCTTCGACGATGTCAAACTCTACAAGATCCCCTTCATTAAGCGTACGGAACCCTTCCGTTTTGATTGCCGAGTAATGGACGAACACATCAGGACCGTCATCACGTTGAATAAAACCATAGCCTTTTTGCGCGTTAAACCATTTTACTGTACCTTGCATTTCGGGACATTCCTCCTAATTCCCGACGACGGGTCCCGGCCACGTCGTCTTTTGGAGCTTTAGAGCTCGTGTTCGGAATATAGCATGCCCGGTCCCAAGAGTCAACAGACATTTTGATCAAGAAACTTGTGGATAGTGTGAGTAATTCTGTTGATAACCAGTTAAATCAAGGTTTCAGGTTGGGGATATTTCTGTGGATTGTCGGTTAATGTCAGAGTGCGGATTCAATATGGTAATATTGTGTCGAGGAACAGCATATAACGTTTGGGCACTTTCTGGAGGGATCCTTGGCTCATAGAGGGAATAACTATAGAGTAAAGAGTTCTTATGGGAGGTATGCCGCATGGAGATTAATGTAAGAGGGAAGAACATCGATGTAAACCCCGCACTCCGGCAATATGCGGAAAAGAGACTGGTCAAACTGGATAAATATATACGGCAGGACCCGTGTGTATGCCAGGTGACTCTATCTACTCAGCGGGGCAAGTACGTTGTGGAAGTTACGATACCTCTCAATGGCATGATTCTGAGAGCGGAAGAGTCAGCTCAGGACGCATTTGCCTCAGTGGATCTAGTGTCGGAAAAGCTTGAGCGGCAGCTGGAAAAGTACAAGACGAGACTGCTGAAACGCGACAAGCAAGAGGTAAAAGTTACCGGCGAGCAAAGAGAACCTGAAACAGGGAAGATCGTTAAGGTAAAAAGGTTCGCAATGAAACCCATGATGCCTGAAGAGGCAGCACTTCAAATGGAACTCCTGGGCCACGATTTCTTCGTATTCCCAAATGGCGAGACCGGCGTGGTAAATGTGATATACAAACGCAAAGACGGCAACTTCGGGCTGATTGAACCCGAATAATCGCACCACGCCTCTGACTTGGTTTACCTAAGGAGAGGGATGTGTCTTGGAGCAACCGAAGGTCACAACAGTTATCTTTGAGGGAGGACAAGCAAGAACCTCCCTGGATCTGGTGTTAAGGGACATACGCAAGCAGGTTGTCCTGGATACCCTATCTAAGCTTTGTCAGGCACCCGAGGTAGATCAAGTCTTACTGGTGACTAACTATGACGGCCTGGCAAGTGAGGCTGCAGAGTTTGCCACAGTGGATTTTGAGCCCAATGGGCGCAGGTTTCATTTTGGTACAAGACTGCGCCAGGTAATAGTGAAGTATGGGTTGGAAAACGTCATTTACATGGGGGGAGCTGCGGCTCCCCTCATTTCTCCCTGCGAGTTCAACCAGATCGCCCTTGCGCTTAAGCGAAGCAGAAATACTGTGATAATGAATAATGTGCAATCGGCTGACCTTGTTGCATTTACGCCTGCAAGGGCAATTGACGAAATTGAGCTTCCCGANNGACACGCCGACAGATATTCTAATTCTCGGGCTTCACCCTGATTGCGGGGCCCGTCTGTCGCGGGCAATAGCATCTTTGGCTTGGCCAAGGGACAAGCTCAACCAAGCTATCGAGATCCTGAGGGATGATTCTAGAGAAATCGCAGTAATAGGCCGAGTTGGGCCTTCAGTTATTCAATATATAAACGCTAACATGGTTCATAGGATGCGGGTTTTTTCCGAAGAAAGAGGTATGAAGGCCTTGGGACGGGAAGAACGGGGGGAAGTGGTTTCGCTTCTTGGTTTTATGATAGAAGAACTTGGGCCCTGTAAGTTCTTCGAATACCTCTCAAGCGTATGTGATCTTGCATTCATTGATACCAGGGTGATTTTTGCCCATCTTCAAAAGCAGGTATCGGATTGGGACAGGTTTCAGTCAGATCTTGGCAGGTTCCAGTTGATAGAAAACCAATGGGTCAAGGAGTTTACACGAAGTGCCTGGGAATCTCCTATTCCGGTCATTCTCGGAGGGCATAGCCTTGTGGCTGCCGGACTGTGGATTCTGGCTGAAATGGTCGCTAAAGAAAAAGATGAATCTGGTTACCGGCACAATACGTTCATTATGCCGAGGTGGTAGCGGTCAAAAACTGCCAACGATGTGGAGTGGTTATTATGCCTGAACAGCAGGTCAACGCAAGAGAATGTGAGAGCACCATACAGAAGATAAAGGATGTTATTGCTTCCAGAGTAGTATTGGGCCCAGACGGCAGCATTGAAGAAGTCCATGTGCTGGCCGGCTCAGGCCGTTTACCCAAATACATAGTGCGTGACGTTGGTTCTGCTATTCTGGCAGCTTTTGGCGTACAGGTCGACAGGCGGAAGATCTCGATTGCACAGGTTAACGAAGAACACGCTGAAAGAGACAAGGGAAGGCCCAGGTTGGTAAAGGTTGCACTGGCAACAGGTGCCGGCGAGGCCGAAGTAAGTGTTCAGATCGCCCTGGGTGATGTTATTGCATCGGGCACGGCTAAGGGTGTGCCTACTCCAAATAGATGGCTATAGTTGTCCGCAGAAGCCACCCTCAATGCCTTATGCCGGTTTCTCCCTGCTCAGGTAAAGATCACTTTGAGCGACATTTGTGTTGCAATGTCAAAGTCAGTCCGCGTTGCCCTTGTTACGCTCACCCTCTTAGAGGATGGGCAGGAGACTATACTAAGCGGTTCTTGCCCGATAACCTATGATGATAGGGAAGCAGCGGTCAAAGCAACGCTAGACGCAATAAACCGCAAATTCCCCATGTTGGTAGACAGTGGTTCAGATTAAGTAGAATTTGATGGGATTTGAAAAGGGATCAGACATTTTACGTAGAATGACTACATAAAGCCGACAGCTCACTATACATCTGAAAGCGGAGTTGCTATGGATCTGACGTAGCGGTTCGGATACAGCCGGTGACAGGGGGTCTTCTTGAGTGAACAAGGTTTTGAAGGCGATTCTCGCCATCCTCACGCTGCTCTTGGCTGGAGCTGCTAACTTCCAATTGGGTTAGTTTGTCCTTAGGGCTGTCGGCCCTTCTATGAGGTGTCCTGTGTTGGAGAAAAGAATTAAGGTATTTGATGTGTATGTATGGGGCATAGCTTGCCTGGGCATTTTCCTTCTCGCTGCCAATATCCCTGTATTTGACAGTAGTCGCCAGGCAGCTGAGGTTTTTTTCTTGCTATTCTTGTGTACCTTGGAGAATCTGTTGCAGTCCCCTTTCCTAAGGGAAAAGGCACAGCATCTGTTGCTACCCCGATTATATTTACCGTGTCTGTGTTATATGGGCCTGCCATAGGGATGTGGGTGGCAGCCCTGGCAACTTTACGCAAGAGGGACTTATCCCGTGAGGTACCTGTTTCGATAGTGTTTTTCAACCGGGGAATGCTGGCAATTTGCGCCTATATGTTTGCTAAAGTGTATGCCCTTATATATGGTGAGTTCGGAGCACTTGAATTTCCACGAGGGTTAATTTCGTTCATAATCGCGGCTTCGTGTTACACGCTCCTAAATGCGATTATTATAGGACAAGCTCTGGCCATCCAGATGAAGGTATCGTTTATTACTATCTGGCGACGGAATATTGTTTGGATGCTTCCAAATATGTTTGCCTTATTTCCATTAGGTGCCCTAATGGTTCTTGTAACCCAGCAAGTGGGCCCGCTGGTTCTTGTTCTGTTCTACCTGCCCCTTATGGTAACCAAGGTCTCACTTCAGAAATATATTGACCTGTGGGATACGTACAGCGAGATAGCCCAAGCCTTAAGTACAGCCATAGATGCAAGGGACCCGTATACCCATGGCCACTCGGTCAGGGTATCTGAATACTCGGCCCTATTGTCTAAGGAACTTGAACTTAATGATGAGCAGACCGAGTTTTTGAAATATGTGGGCCTTCTTCACGATGTGGGAAAGGTCGGTTTGTCAGACGGCATACTCAAGAAGCAAGGGCCGTTTACCTATGAAGAGTATGAAGAAATGAAAAAGCACGCTGCAATCGGTGCAGATATCATCAAGGTAATGAGGTTTTTGGGCAGGTGCGAAGAATGGGTGAGGTACCATCATGAACGATGGGACGGCTCAGGGTTTCCTTCAGGACTGAAAGGCGAAGAAATACCTCTTGGGGCGCGAATCATTGCGTGTGCCGATGCATTTGATGCAATGACTACTGACAGGCCGTATAAAGAAAAAATGTCCTATGCTGAAGCGAAACAAGAGCTTATTTGATGTGCAGGAACCCAGTTTGATCCTAAAGTGGTTAAGGCAATGATTAAAGTCATAGATCAGCAGATCTCAAGGAAGTGATCGGTTGTTCAGGTTTGTAGTGGCTGTTTCCCTGGCTATTGGTGTGCTGTCAGGCGGAAAACTCTCGCGCCTGGGTGAAATCAAATTGGCCCGTACATGGTGGATTGCAGCCTCTTTCCTAATCAAGTTCTTGCCGGTTTTCTTCTTGGCAAGGATACTGAGCCCTTCGCCTGTTACGTGCACTGCCCTGAGCCTGGCAACTTATTTCATGCTCTTCTATGGCCTTTACCCTAATTTGAGGCTCCCCGGATTTGCTTTTCTGGCCTCAGGGATATTCTTGAATTTTCTGGTCATAGTAGCAAATCAGGGCAGGATGCCTGTTGACCCAGCGGGAATAGGGCCGAATCTGCTAAAAAGCCAGGTCGAGGCGCTGGCTGCCAGCATTACTCACCAGCCGGTACATGACGGCGTAAGGCTGGGGTTTCTGGCAGATATTTTCGGATGGAGGTTCCTCTCTGGTAACCCCACGACTTTCAGCATAGGCGACGTGTTGATGGCAGCAGGTATTTTGTGGTTCATTCTACATGTAATGCACTGCGGTTTTCCCGATCCCCAAAAGGATGCTAGAATTAACTGAGCAAGGGCTCTGGCCGGCTGAACTCAATTGATACCGGGAGAAGGGGATTGTAATGTCTATTCTTAAAAACCTGTTTAACCCCAACGAGCGGGAATTGCGTAGAATTGCTCCGATTGTCACGGCTGTATCAAGACTTGAATCTGGAATTGCGAAACTTTCTGATCCGGATCTTCAAGGGAAAACCCGGGAATTCCAGGAGCGGAGTTCAAGAGGCGAGTCCCTGGATAGTTTGCTTCCAGAGGCATTCGCAGTTGTCAGAGAAGTTGCCCGGCGCGTGCTCGATATGAGGCATTTTGATGTTCAGATAATAGGCGGAATCGTGCTTCACCAGGGACGGATTGCTGAAATGCAGACCGGCGAAGGTAAGACCCTGGTAGCTACCCTTCCTGCTTACCTAAATGCTGTTGGCGGTTCTACAGTCCACGTAGTTACAGTCAACGACTACCTGGCTTCCAGAGATAGAGAGTGGATGGGCCAGGTCTACAGGTTTTTGGGGTTGGATGTCGGTTTGGTAGTACCGGGAATGGATGGAGCGTCAAAGAGACGTTCATACTCATGCCCGATTATATACGGCACTAATACAGAGTTCGGTTTTGACTATCTACGGGATAATATGGCATGGCGTAAGGAAGACCTAGTTCAGAGCGCTCTGCACTATGCCATAATTGATGAAGTCGACTCGATTTTGATTGACGAGGCAAGGACCCCCCTGATTATCTCAGGCCAGAGCGAGGGCACTACTGAAAAGTATTACAAATTTAGAGACCTGGCAGGTGCCCTGAAGAAAGACAGGGACTACACTGTGGAAGAAAAGGCACAGGCCATTGCATTGACCGAAGAAGGTATTGATAGGACAGAAGAATGGCTTGGAATTGATGATATTTCGTCAGAAGAAAACATTGGTATAGAACATTACGTCAAACAGGCATTGAGAGCCAAAGAACTCATGCACCGCGATGTTGATTATGTAGTAAAAGACGGCGAAGTGCTTATAGTAGATGAATTCACAGGCCGAATTCTGGCAGGCAGGAGGTTTTCAGACGGGCTGCACCAGGCCATCGAGGCCAAAGAAGGTGTTGATGTCCGGGAAGAGACAGACACCCTTGCTACGGTTACTGTGCAAAACTATTTCAGGATGTATAAGAAACTGTCGGGTATGACAGGCACTGCGGCTACAGAAGAACCTGAGTTTATCGAAATATATGGGCTTGACGTTGTATCTATTCCGCCAAACAAGCCTCTTATAAGAACAGGCCTGCCTGACTCAATATGGAAGACTGAAAAGGCGAAATTTCAGGCTGTAGTAGAAGAAATATGCGATCTTCACCGGTTGGGCCGCCCTGTCCTTGTAGGAACAAGATCGGTTGAAAAATCAGAGCTTGTGTCAGGCATGCTGAAGCGCAGAGGTATTCCCCATGAAGTGCTAAATGCCAA
>MTKW01005993.1_pt1 | contig 18980 bp, 8 predicted proteins | sample 1042761 | NCBI WGS metagenome assembly MTKW01 (sample SAMN06205366, study PRJNA360243) | anaerobic digester metagenome | biome: Wastewater treatment plant; feature: Anaerobic digester sludge; material: sludge; isolation source: anaerobic digester fed with sludge from wastewater treatment plant ... | reverse complement strand
TGTTCCAGGACGAACCGGCGATAGTGGGGCGCTTCGGTCGTGCGGACGGCAAAAGGCTTCGTTTGAGAATGCTGGTACAGCTTCGCAAAGACTTCGCGGTATTCCTTCGGGGAGATGCGAATTTCTTCGACGCCGCGCCCGACGGGGACGAGGAAGAAGACCGACCACATCATGATCCCCTTATCGGCGAGCGTCTCGGCGATTTCGTCGACCAGATGGGCGTTCCGGCGCGTAATCGACGTGTTCACCTGCACGGGCAGTTCCAAGTCGCGCGCGTACTGGAGCATTTCGAGCGATTTTTGAAAGCTTCCTTCGAATCCGCGAAACGCGTCGTGAACTTCAGGATTCGGTCCGTCGATGCTGAGCCCGATCGCAGAAACGCCCGCTTCTTTGGCTTTTTTGAAGGCGTCGTAGGTTGCAAGGGGCGTCGCGGAGGGCGTGAGCGCGGAGCCGATCCCCAAGTCGGTCGCGTGACGGATGAGGTCGAACAAGTCGGCGCGCTTGAGGGGATCGCCGCCGGTGAAGCAGATTGTCGGCTTGCGCGGAAAGCGCGCGACGTCGTCGAGCAATGCGAGCCCTTCTTCGGTCGTGAGTTCGTCTTCCGCCGGGTCTTCCTGCGCCGACGCGCGGCAGTGCTTGCAGACCAGGTCGCAAGCGCGCGTTACTTCGTAGTAGAACATGAGCGGGTTGCGCGGGAAGTCGTCGGGCGTATACGGTTGAGGACGCATAATGTAATATCCTATACTATCTTTTATCATGCAAAACAGCCGAAACGGAAAACCTAGCGCGGGCTCCTGTTTCGGCTGTTCTATTCGTTCAGCAGGTCAATATTGACAAAGTTGACAAAAGCCTACATACCGCGGTTTCTGCCGCCGGTTCCATAGCCGTAACCGCCGGTCGTCATCATGTTGCGCTGACGGTTGGCGGCGTTCATCATCGGATTGCCCATCATGCCGTATCCCCTTTGCGGGTTCATCATGGGCGACATACTGCCGATATAAGGCGTCGAATACATCTGGGGCGCGGTCGTCGGCATACGCAAATTCGCCAAATATTGCGCGAGCACTTTTGAGTTGATCGATTTCAGTTCGACGACGCGGACTTTTCGGACCGTCTCTTCGAGAATATCTTTGTCGACCTCTTTCACGTACTCTTCAATTTCTTTGGCGAGCGCTTCCGGCGCGTAGACTTCGAGCGTGTTCGTCGCCATATTCGGCATGATGCGTGGCGACAAGTTGCCCGGCAGGAGCGTCGTTTGGAACTTGCGCGAAAACGCGCTCAGGACCTGTTGCGCCATACGGGTCGGGGACGTGTTTTCGACCTTGATTTTGTACGGCTTCGTGATCGGCTGAGGGAACAAGTCGACGTTGTCGAGGATGACAAGCATCGCGCCGACCGCTTCGCGGTCCGCCCTTGTGCCGTAGACCATCAGGGTGTTCAGCGCCGCGTCCGGCTGGAACGTCAATTGCGTCCCTGTGCCGATCGTTCGGACGTTAATCCCCGAGCCTGAATAATAGCCGCCGTAGCCGTAACTGTCCATCGCGCGCCGATTGATACGATCCGCCAAATAAGTCTGCAACAGGGGAACAATCTGCACGACGCCGACGTTTTCGACGCGGTAGACCGTGTAGTTGCGGCTGTCCATTAAGACGCGCTCTTTCGCTTTTGCAAGGTTCTCTTCAGTCATATACGAAAGATAAGCGTTCGGATCGAAAGGCATGCCGGAGACGTCGTCTTCGTCGTCAGCTTCTTCAGCGCCTTCTTCCGCTGTTGCTTCTTCCAGTTCCTCGGCTTCTTGCGCGGGCTCGGCGACCGCGCGCGTTTCGTCGGTCTTCATCGCGTCGACCGCCTCGCTCAATTTGCGCTGGAATTCTTCGAGCGCCGCTTCGTCGCTTGACGAAAGAAGGAGCGAGCCGTCTGGATTCACGACGACGTAGACGCCGGGCGCTTGGGGAAGCGCGACCGTTTTGACCTCGGCGGACGTGTTCTCCGTCGCCGGAACGGGAGCGGGCTCAGCCGCTACCGGCGCCGGAACAGGTTCTGCGGGCGCAGGCGCGGGTTCCGTCGGCTCTTGCGGCGCGGCGTCCAGAACAAGAGCGCCCGCGAAGGCGTGCTTGAATAACGAAATAATTGAAGGAAGCGCCGTCAGCGCTTTGGAGACCGACGGCTTCGAGGCGGCGCTGTTTTCCGTTTGAGGAACTTCCGGCGCCGGGGCTGGAGCAGGTTCTTCAGCTTTCGGCGCTTCCTGCGCAGGCGTTGGTTCTTCGACTTTTGGCGCTTCCTGCACCGGGGCAGGTTCTGTCGGCGTGGGCGCTTCGGGTTTATCTTGAACGATCCCGCCGTCGCTCTTTACGACGGTAACGGGGTTGTCAAGCGTCCATGTTTTGAGCGCTTCTTCAACGATTTGAGAGGCGTCGCCCCCGACGATCGTAACGGAGCGCATTGGACCAGATTGCTCTTGAACCTGGAGCGTCGGCGCAATTGCCGCGGGCTGCGCGGCGACCGGCTGGACGATCGGCTGCAGCGGCTCTAAGGTCGACAGATCGATCGTATCGAGCCTGCCGGATTGGGCGTCCTCTTCTTGCCGTTTCTCGTTGTCGCGCATATAGATACGCCGTCCGTCCGTCGACGAGCCGACGCGCGGGGTTGCATCGGCGTACGGCTTCGCCTTCGAAAGACCTTTTTCGCCCATCTTGATCAAGACTTGGCGAATTTCTTCGAGCTTGGCGGGCGTCGCGCGGATGAAGAGCTGATTCGAGGCGGCGTCGAGCCGCGCGTCGACATACGTGCCGTCCGTTTCCATCATCGAGAAGACCTGCCGCGCCGTCAGCGGATCGACATAAACGAGGTCAAAGACCGCCAGTTCCGTTTCTTCCGGCGCCACGACGTCGAGTATGTCTTGAACGAGCTTGTGTTCTTCTGGACGTCCGATGACGATCAATTTGCCCGTCGTGTAGTCGCGGTACATATTGATATCGCGTCCTTGTTCGTAGAAGACCGAGTAGAGCGCCGTGATCGCGCTGTAGTTCTTCAGCGTGTACGACTGCATATAGGAATCCGGGTCGGCCAGGCCGCCGGCGCGGACTTCTTCAATTAGGCGTTCGACGTCGCGATGCTGCTGCGCGGTCCCGCGAACGATTAAGCATTGACTCGTCGAATCGAGCTGGACCTGGAAGCCCGGGTCGCCGCTGTAGAAGTTGCGCAGGGACGCGATCAGGCGCGTGAAGTTGAGCGAACCGATGTTGAAGACCTTGAAGGTCGTGTTGCGCTCAGGGTCTTTTTCGTCGATCTCGGCAATGAGCTGTTCGATTTTGATATGTTCGTCGTCGTACGCTTTTACCAGCAGGGATCGGGCTAACGGATCGATAACGACGACCGCGTTCGGGTACATCGTCATGATAGCAGTGCGCGCGGTCGCCAGCTGCGAATTGAACAGGCGATAGACGCGCGACGTCATGTCGAGGTCTACCTCCGCGTTCAGCTGGTCGATCAACGCAGAGATTTTCGCGTGTTCGTCTTCCTTCGCGAGGATGACGATCTGGTTGGGCGTCGTGCCGGCGCCGATCTTGACGTTTGGATAGAGCGGCAGCAGGAGCTGAGACAGCTGCGGCAGGGTCATCCGGCGGACCGTATACGCGACCATGCTCTGCGTCGCCGAAGGTCGGTCCTTGAGCATCTCGTCGACGACTTCTTGAATCTTCTTATGTTCGCCGGCGCGCGCATAGAGGACGAGGAAGCCGGGCGTCGCCGTCGGAAGGATCACGCACTCGATCGAAATGCTGCGAATCGCCTGCGTAACGTAAGGATGCGACGCAACCGGTATGTCGCTAATATCGTAAGCGACCGGATAATATCGGGATTCGTCCGAGTTCTCGACGTCGATTTCCGCCAACATCTTCGCGATTTTTTCATGCACTTTCGGACCGGCGGAGACCATCAGGTCGCCGGAAGTCGACGAGAAGAAATAGCCCTCGGCCGGGAAGTTGTACGCGCAGTAGTTCAGGACGTCGGCCAACCGGATATGGATGAGCGGATAGCGCTTGAGTATCGGGGTTGGGAACGCTTCGTTCGTCGTTTCAAGCGCTTGTTCGACGTACTGGTGGTCGGAGACGCTTCCCCAGACGATGAACCGACTGCCCGAAAGAGCGTACATTATCGCGCCGGGCAACTGAGGCTGCATAATGGCGACCGTCATGGAGGCTGAGCCTGCCGACGTGCTGTAGATTTTCGGGGCGATTCCCATCGCGGCGTCGTCTTCCGGAATCGACTCGAGCTGCGAGAGCATTCTTTCGAATCGGTCTTGGCTGAGCGGCGAAGCGACGACGAAAATCTCGTTAGGCCCTTTGCCGGGATAGATCGCGACGTCAGGAAGGAGCGTCGGGGAGATCTGGGCGAGTTTCAGGAAGTTGATATTCTTCAAGAAGTACGTGCGGAGTTGGCGCGAACGCTCCACTTGATCTTTGCGGCGCATCTCCAAGTATTTCGCGATTTTTTCATGGTTTGCGTCGAACGTCGTGATAACAAAGGAGTAATCGACCGTCGACGGAACGATGACGGCGCCAGTGGCTGCGAAACGAGCGATGAGTTCAGTGTAGACGGGCCAGTAGCTCGTTATGTCGTCCCACGTGTAGGTTGCGACGTTCAGAGCCGCGTCTGATCGCGCGGCGACGTCGAACGCTTCGAGCGCGGTTTTACACGCGGCGTGCTGTTCGGGCGTGCCGAAGACGACAAGCGCGCGCTGTTCGTAGTTCGGCGTAATCGTCAAGTTAGGACAGACTTGCGAGAGCAGCGTGATCGCCGTGGCGAGTTCCGTGTGCGCGACGGTATAGGTCTTGTAGGTCGATTCGTCTTTTTCCGTGAAGATTTCCTCGAGGAACTGTTCGACCGTATCGAGCTGTGTGTCGAGCCCCCACGAGATGATCTGATCGCTCACGGCGCCGGGATAAGCCGAGACGCCGAGCGTGGCGAAATTCGCGTTCACGATACCGACGACGCGGTCGCGGCTGTAGCGCGAGTCGCCCGGCACGCGGAAAAGACGCATACGGCGGGCGCCCTTGTCGAAATCGCCCCCGTCTTTGATCCCTTCGACGACTTTTTCGAAGTCGGCCATATCCTTTTCAGGACCGAATGCGATGAGTTCGTACGCGGTCGTCGCTTGAGCGACGATCGTTGGATACGTTTGCGGCGCTAATTGCGAGACGGAATAGGCGATAGGCGCGGCCAAACGGAAGACTTTCGTTACCGATTTGGCTTGTTCGCCGCCGAGTTCCGACAGCTTTTTAATCGCGTCGGCGATTTGCTCTTGCGCTTCCGCTTTGGCGAGGACGGCGACCGTTTTCGTCGCTTCGTCGACGCGGTAGAACGGAATTGCGGCGCTGGGGCTGGTCTGGGAACTGTAGTAGCGGCGCTGCGAACGCATACTCTCCATCATGCGGCTTTGTTGCATACGCGCCTGTTGAGGTCCGCCGTAACTTCGCGGGAACATCGCCGAGCTGGGAACCGACATGGCGTCGGGGACAATGTTGCCGACAAGCGCGTCGACGGCGCTCGCGTCGACTTCGCCGTAAGGGTAGATCGCAAAGACGAGTTCGTCGTCTTTGGCGTCGTTCAGCGACTCGACGATCGACGCGATCATCTTTTGCTCGCGGCTGTTCGCAAGGATGGTTATTTTCTGCTTGACCGCGCCCTGAGCGCCGTAATAATACTGTTGTCCGCCGAAGATCTCGGCGCCGGGAAACAGGCTGGTTACGACGCCGCGCAGCTGCGTGGCGATATTTGCGGTTTCAACTTCGTAGACGACAACTCTTGGACCGGGCGCGTTTTTAACAGCGTCCGGATTAGTAGGGTTTTCGGGATCAACTTCCCCCGACTCTTCGTTGATGCTCGCGATTTCTTCGGAAATTTTGACATGGTCTTCGAGCGTGGCGCGCGCGAGAATGCGCCCGCCTCGGACGTCCGCGTCAAATTGAGCGGACGGATACGCTTTAGTCAAGGAGGTAACGAGCTCCTGGACGCCCATGCCGTAGACCGGGTAGGGGATCATGCGCAGATCGGACGAACCGTACGTCTTGGCCAGCTTTTCAACGCTGTTGGCGACGATCTGGTGTTCAGCCGCCGTGCCGATGACAAGAAGCTGGTTCGTCTTGGCGTCGATTTGAACGAGCCCCGCGTTCGGCACGAGCGCGCGAACTGCGGAGAGGAGGCTGGTCGACGGCGCCGCGCCGACGTCGTAGTAGTTCAAGGTCGCGTCAAATTCAGAAGCTTCCGCCGGGTCGAGCAGTTCAAGGAGCTCTTGAACCGCGTCGAGCGAGACTCTGTTGTTCGTGCGGACGACGAGCGTCTTCGACGCGGAATCGTAGACCGGAATCGCGCCGGGATAGACGGCGGCTATCTGGGACGAAAGCGTCGAGTAGTTCGCGCGCCGGATCTGCCAACGCAAGATGCGTTTGTCGACCGAATCGTCTTCCGCGAGGTTCGAGACCGCTTGTTCTACGATCGCTTGTTCCTCTTCGGTCCCCCAAACGACGAGCGCCTGGTTATAGTAATCGTAGGTAACGCGCGCGGCGGGGACCAACTTGCCAATGTCGCGGACGTAGTAGAGAGGCGAGTAGTACGCGCCGACCCCGTCGTAGGAATAGAATCCTTTGATCGGGTATGATCGGAACGCGCGCGCGACGGCGTCGTCGTCGCGCGAGTCGATCGCGGCGAGGGTTCCTTTGGCTTCCTCAAGTTCTTCTGCGGAGCCGCGAAGAATGAGCCGCGCGTTAACCGTGTCGTGCGTAACTTTAAGGGACGGCTGCAGGTCTTTCAAGACGGAGAGCAGCGTGGCGGCGTCGACGTGTTTCGGCGTGTAAAGGGCCGCTGTTTCTTTTTCGCCTGATTCAAGGGACCCAAGTTCGTCGAGCAGCTTCTTGAGCGCTTCGTGCTGCGAAGGCATCGCCCAGACGGCGAACGAATTGTTCGCAGAGTCTTGCAGAATCTTGATCGAGCCGTACTGTTTGGCAAAGTCGTCTTTCACCTGATCGAACCGCGCGCGGACCTCTTTTGTCGTCTTGTAGGAGACGAACGTGTTTTGGTCGCGGAACGGATAATCCGCCTTGAGCTTTTCGATTTCCGCAGAGACGAGTTCGTGCTGATACGGCTTGGCGACGACGCGCAGGACTGTCTTGTCGAACTCGTCGCGTTCAATTTTGTTCACGCCCTTCACGCGTTCGTTCAGCAGGTCGATCATGCGGTCGGGGATCTGTTCGTCGAGCTTGTAGAATCGCGTTTCGTCTTCCGGAGGAAGATTTTGAACGGCGTCGACGAGCAGCTTCGACGCGGCGAGCTGTTCGGTTGGCGTGCCGATCAACGTGAACCTGCGGCTGCCGGAATCGTAAGTGATTTCGACGCCGGGTACGGCGCGTTTCACATAGTCTTGGATGGCGCCGGGAACGTCGCGTTCAACGTCCAGGTAGAAGACGCCGTCCTGCTCGGAGCTCGTCGAGCTCTCGATCATGGCGAGGTACGCCTTCACGCGGTCGACGGCGGCTTGTTTGCCAAAGATGAACATACGCTGATTCGCTCTGTCGTAGGTCGCCGTCGCCAGACGCTCAATACGCGGCAGCGCGGAAATGACCTCTGTCGGGAGCTCTTTCTTCAACGGATAGATTTCCAGAACGACGTCGAGTTGTCCGTCCAGACGCGCGCCCAATTGAATCGCCGCCTCGACCGACGTCTTCGAGCCGTAAACGACCAAAGAGGGAGTCGAGTAGTCGATCGTAATGTCAAGACCCGGTATCGTGTTCAGCAATAGCGAATAGGCCGTGCTGATTGAGATGTTTTTGAACGGAATGACCGACATATACGTGTTCGAACTGCTGATGTTGAACGTATTCTCCAGACCGGCGGCAAGCGCTTGCTTCTCGGCGGAGACTGATTCGACGCTCGGCGCGGGCGTTGTCGGCGCGGGAGCGGGTTCAGCTGGAGTCGGGGCAGGCTTGGCGGGAGCGGGAGCAGGTTCAGCTGGCGTTGGGGCAGGTTCAGTCGGCGCAGGAGCAGGCGTAGCCGGAGCAGGGGCAGGCTCAGCCGGGGTAGGGGCAGGCTCAGCTGGCGTTGGGGCAGGTTCGGCAGGAGCGGGAGCAGGAGCAGGCTCAGCCGGGGCAGGCGCGGGTTCAGCCGGAGTCGGCGCGGGTTCCTGCGGTTCGGGCAGACCTTGCGGCTTAACGTCCGCTTGCGAGTAGACGTCCGCGTTGACGACTTCGTCGACAATCTTTTGAATTTGCGCTTGTTGCGCAGGTCGGGCCCAAATGGCGAATCTCGTCGGGGCATACTGATCGGGGATCCGCACGACGCCGCGCATATCGGGACTTTGCGAGACTTGCGCGAAAATCGAGACGAAGCGTTGGACCTGGCGCGTCGTCATCATGTAGACTTTGAGTTCGTTTTGATTCTCAGGATCGTCCGCGCTCGCTTCAAATTCTTTCAAAACTTGCGCGACCGCTTCGTGTTCCGTCTGGGTTCCGATGATCATGAGGGCGCCGTCGTCAGTCGGCGTCGCTTGGATCATTGGCGCGACCGTATGCATCGCCATAAAGAGCGAATTGTCTATTTGCGGTCCGCCATAACCTTGGCGCTGGTTCTTCATACGGTAGATCTTGATGACCGGCTTGTCTGTTTCTTCGACTTTTGCCGTCAAACTTGCGAGCGACGCGGCGATTTTTGCGTGGTCGGCCTCAGAAGCGACCACAAACAACTTGCGCTGGCCCGAGACGAGCTCGATCGTCGCGTCGGGCGCCTGTTGCTGGAGCGCGTCGATGATCTGCATATACAGTTCCGTCGACGCGTTTGGAGCGTACGCGCCGGGGAAACCGCCGCCTGTACGGCCCATGCGCCGCGACGTCGCCCAAAGCGCCGCGCTGTCGGTCGTGCTGATAGCGTCGAGCGAGTAAGTCTTCGGAATAGCGTTTTTGGAAGGATCAGACCCCGCCTTCAACTTAATGAGCAAGCTGGCGATGACGTTGTGGACGCTGGGACGCGCAAGGTAGTGCATCGTGTCCGACTGAGGATTATATAACGGCTTAGCGTCGGGCGCAAAAATCTCGATTTGAGAACGAATCGTATTGTACGCGGTTCCTTCAAGCTCGTAGTCGCGCCACTCGGGCGATTCCGGAGGCGGCTGAGGAGTGCCTTCGCCGCGAGGGCCGCGGCCGCCGCGAATGATGCGCGCTCGCTCTTCAGGCGTCGGATCGGGGTTATGGACCGACATGGCCGCCGCGTAGATTTCACGCAGCGCGTTCACCGAGTCGACGACCATCAAGGAGTTGCCCCCTTGAGAGCGCAGGACGCAGTACGGACCCATGAAAGGCTGGATCGTCGTGCGGACGGCGATCATGTTGCGCCGTTCGAGCGGGATCGTGAGCGCGACGTAATCGAACTTGCTTTGATTCGGAAGATCGTCAGGAGTAATTTTCGGGAGATATTGGAGCGGGAGGGTGCCCGTCTTGAAATCGTGAAGGATGAGCATATCGTTGTAGCGAATCAACGTATACCCTTTGAAATTCAAATAGCCGTTCAGAATGTCGAGCGCGTCTTTCGGCGCGTACGGCGTCTTGTCGTTGTAGGTAAAGGTGCCTTGAGGCGGCGCGCTCATGACTAATTGCAGACCGCATTCGGAGGCCAGCCACTGCAGCACGTCGGCCCAGCGTTCCTTGCTGAAACGCATGACGATCGTTTTTTCCGTAATGCCGCGCTTGAAACGCTCGTTTTGTTCCGGGGTAAGGACGGCTTCAAGCGCCCTTTCCGATTCAAGCGTAATTGCGTTCCATTCTTCTTTTGGCGCACTGCCGAGCCTTTGCGCGCGTTGCGACATCACTTCGTTGACGCGCTCGCTCTGCTCTTCAGAAAGACCGACTCGAGTCGCGACCGCAGGATAAAGCAGCCGGGAATAGCTCTTCTTAGGATCAAAATCGGGCGCCAATTCCACCGCCACCGACGGCTCCGGTTCGGGAGGGTCCGGATTCGCAAGCGCTTCGTTCATTCTTCTTGTGAACGCGGCGGCGCCGGCAGGATCCTCGGCGGGGATCGGTATCTCGGTCGCGCTTTCGACGCCCATCTGTTCGAGCGCGGCTTGACGCTCTTCCGGAGTCGGCTCCGCAGGGGCGGCGGGCGCGGCTTCCGGCGTCGCGGCAGACTCTGCTGCGGCGGGCGCGGCGGCAGCCGGCGCTTCCTGAGCGAAAAGGATCGCGGAATGCAAACCTGCCGCGCCTAACAATAGAGCCGCTAACAGAACGCATGGGCGCGAAGTCGACCGAGCGTGCAACGAACGCTCGCGCTGCTTTCTCTTGTTGCTATTCTTCTCGATGACAGTCATGACAAACAGTCCTCATACCGCGTCTTGCGACGCTTCTGCGTGAAAGATTGACGCTGGTGGAACGCGCCCTCGCCGAAGCTTCGCTCGCCGGTTGTTAAAGGCGTTTTATAGGCGTCCGTACGCAAACAGAAGCCGCGTTCGACGGTCGTCGTCGCGCGCGTCTCAATCTGCAATACGAATGAATCAGCTAAGTGGCGGGTAACTCGTGAAAGTGGTTAATTGGGCGTATCCTTTGCAAAATGGGCATATTTTCCCTATCTTGCTGACACGACGCAATCATTAATTGTATCGTATAATTTAGCCTCCAACCAAACGGTCGTAAAGGATTATTTTGTGAATTCCTCTGCGTTTTGCGTATTTTAACATTAATTGTAGTAGCTTTTGTTTCTGCGTCAATTATTCCAGGGATAACCATTATAGCAGAAAAAGAGGCAAGGACGGCGAGTCTGCGAAGAAAAGACGCTGTGTCAATCGAAATCGCGTCGGCCGCGCTCTCTTTTCTTTTCGGAAAGGCGCCGTTTTGCCTCCAGTCGGCGAAAGACCGACGCGCGGGTCGGCTTCGTGGGGATGCGTTTCTTTGGTTTGAACGCCGCCTTCTTAATGGCGCTGCGCAGTTTCTCAAGACAGGCGGCTTTATTCTTAGGCGCGTCGCGAGAAACTTGGCTCGTAATGACGACGTCCCCGGACTCCGTTACCCACGAGGGGTAGAGCTGTTTAAAACGTTCGACAACCTCAGGCACCAACCTTCCAGACGTCAATTTCCACCGCAGCCGCGCCTTGCTCGAGACTTTGTTCACATTCTGGCCGCCGGGTCCTGAGCTGCGGACGTACGTAATCTCAATTTCCGAGAGGGGGATTGCGACGACGCCAGGCACGTCGAGCGTCGGCGTCGATTCTCCGACAGGGTCGGGCGCCTCGACTGCGGAGACGCTCCGCGCCTGCTTCGAGCGAAGGGAGCCGCGCGTCTCGTCGTTGGCTGACATGGGAAAGTTCCTTAGTCTCTATGATCGGCGCGCTGTCGAACGCGGGAATTTGAAAACTACTCTTGCAGTAAAACCGGTAATTTGGCATAATCTACCGGCATTTTGGAACGGCTTACTTTGCGCCGCCCTTAAATCTGATATAATTCTAATCGAAATTTAAGGATGTGCAATAATTTCAACAGCGTTTCGAAAACTTTGTCGCCGTCCTCGGGCGCTACGGCGCCAGTTTCGTTCCCGGAATTTTGGGAGAATGAACAGAGCGGTCTAAGCTCGTCAAATGATATTTTTAAGGAGAATTCTGCCGTGTCAGAAGAAGCTCGTCCCCAACTGAAGATCGACGATGCGAACGTCGTCGCTACTTATGCCAATTTCTGCCGCGTAACCGGCACGCCTGAAGAACTTATCGTCGATTTCGGCCTGAATCCTCAGCCGATGGGCGTTCCTGCCGACCCGATTCCGGTCAATCAACGTATCGTGTTGAACTTCTTCACCGCTAAGCGTCTCTATCACGCGCTCGGGATGACGCTCCAACGCCACGAAAAAGCGTTTGGCGTCCTCGAAGTCGACGTCAACAAACGCGTTCAGCGTTGAGCGGCGTCGCTGCGGCGCTTTGCGCGCTAAAAACGATCGACAAACGCCCCGAATCGTCGCTTTCACGTCCGTTGAAGCGCAAGGGGCGTTTTCAATTGAAATGCCCTAAAGATGATTGTTTGCCCTATATTAAGCGGAAGCTCCGGTAACGCAACTTATATCGAAAGCGGTTCCACGCGCGTTCTTGTCGACGCCGGAGGGACGGGGAGTGCTATTGAAGAAAATCTTAAGAAAATCGGCGTCGATCCTCGAACGTTGACCTGCTTGCTCGCGACGCACGCGCACTCTGATCATATTCGCGGTTTGGGCGTCCTTTCGCGGCGTTACAAACTGCCGATCTACGCAAGCGAAGGCGTTTGGAAGCAAATAGACAAAGGGAGAGTGGGCTGCATTGCCGCCTGTTGTATGAAAAGGTTTTGCAGCGTCAGCAAGGACGCGCTCGACCTTGGCGATATCGAAGCGACCTACTTTTCTACTCCGCACGACTCATACGATTCTGTCGGCTACGTCTTGAGCGACGGCGTCTCCTCCTTCGGAATCGCAACGGATTTCGGACACGTTACTCCCTCTATCCGCGCGAGAATGAAGGGATGCGACGTCGTCTTGCTGGAAGCGAATTACGATTACGATATGCTCATGGACGGTCCGTATCCTTATCCTTTGAAAGAACGGATTATGGGGCCGGAAGGGCACCTTGAGAATCGCGAAGCGGGCGAATTTGCCGTCGAACTCATCGAGAGCGGCGTAAAACATATCTTTTTAGGACACCTGAGCGAGAACAACAACACGCAAGAACTCGCCTATTCTACTGTCAGAGACGTCTTAATCGAGGGCGGCGTCGTTCTGGAACAAGACTGCTGCGTCTATATGACGAGACGCTACGAACCAAGCAGAAAATTAGAATTTTAATCGAGCCGCGCGCAAATTCGGCCGCAAGAGGGAACCGACGACGATGCTGAATCTAGTCTATTTACTCGTGTTAATTCTTGTGTCGCCGCTCCTGTTCTACCGTTCCATGCGGCACAAGAAATACCGCGACGGATGGGGGCAGAAGTTTCTAGGACTAGCGCCGATATTGCCCGCTAAAAGCGACGGAAAAAAGAGAATTTGGTTCCACGCTGTCAGCGTCGGCGAAGTCAATCTGCTCAAGCCGATCGTTGCCGAAATGGACGCGAGCCGACCCGACTGGGAATTTGTCGTTTCCGCGACCTCAAAGACGGGGTACGAGCTTGCGCAAAAGCTCTTTGGCGCGCGAACCGCCGTCTTCTATTGTCCGCTCGATTTCTCGTGGGCGACGAGGCGCGCCCTGCGCAGAATCCAGCCGGATATGCTCGTCCTTGTCGAACTCGAGCTGTGGCCGAATTTAATCAAATTCGCGAACAAGTCGGGCGCGAAAGTCGCGATCGTCAACGGCCGCGTGAGCGACGAGGCTTTTCAAACATATTTCCGTATTCGGAGGTTCCTCGCTTCCACCTTCCGAAAAATCGATCTTATCGCGGCGCAGGACGACGTCGCTGCAAATTATTTCAAGCAGTTATCTTCCGTCCCGGAAAGAGTCTTCGTCTCCGGATCAATTAAATTTGACGGCGTAAAGACCGACAGAAACAACCCGGCGACTCAAGCGCTCGCTAAACTTGCCGGTATTCGCGAAACGGACGTCGTCTATCTTTGCGGAAGCACGCAGGACCCCGAAGAAGCGGGCGCGCTGGAGACCTATCGCCGACTCTATCGCGATTATCCCGCCTTGAAACTGATTGTCGTTCCGCGGCATAAGGAACGATTTGAAGAAGTTGCAAAATTATTCGACGCCTCGGAATTCGAGTGGACGCGGCGTTCAACCTTGACGGAACTGATCGATCCTGCCGCCGAAAAGAGCCGCGTCATCCTAGTCGACGCGTTGGGAGAACTCGGCGCTTGGTGGGGGCTGGCGAAGATCGCGTTTGTCGGAGGCAGTTGGGGAAATCGCGGAGGGCAGAATATGCTCGAGCCTGCGGGGTACGGCGCCGCCGTCTCTTTCGGACCGAACACGCGGAATTTCCGCGCGATCGTCGAAGCGCTCTTACGAGAAGACGCCGCAAAAGTCGTCGCCGACGTCGACGAAGCCTGCGCGTTTGTCAAACGATGTCTCGACGAGCCCGCGTACGCGCAAAAAATCGGCGCCGCCGCGCGGGACCTGACGATTCGAAACAGCGGCGCGACAAAGCGGACGCTGGCTGAGTTGGAGCGAATCTTCGACTCTTGAAAAAATTTTCCCGCGCTTGTTGAAAACGCGGGGGAAGGCGCTTATAATAATGATATGCGCGGTCGTTACGCCGGTCGGTTGTTCGACGCGCATTCTGGAATTTTAGCAACTAGACGTCAACAAAAGGAAAACGCCAATGTCGTCGGAAAAGGAAACAAATGCGGTTCCGCTCGCGGACGCCGGACTGCCGATGAGCCCGAAATGGGATCCAGAAGTATTAGCTGCGGAAAAAGCGGAGCTTAAAAGATTAGAGTCCCTGCCTTTGGGCAAACGCTCGCTCGGCTACATTAAACGCACGGGCCCGGGACTGATGCAAAGCGCGATGACGCTTGGCGCCGGAAGCGCGACCGCGTCCGTAATCGCCGGCGCGTCGTGCGGCTACAAACTCCTCTGGGTTCAGCCCCTTGCGATGTTCTTTGGCGTCATGATGCTCGCCGCTCTTTCGAACGTCGTCTTAACGCGCGGCGAACGGCCGTACAAGTCCTTTGGAAAAGAAGTTTGGAAGCCGCTCGTCTTCTTATGGGCGTTCGGCACGGTCCTCGCGTCCGTAATTTGGCACTTTCCGCAATACACGCTCCTTGCCGGAGCAGGCCGCGACCTCTTCTCAACCTTTGGCGCGCAGCTTGCCGTCCCTGCAGGCGAAGCCGCGCCTGCGTGGATCCAAAGCCTTGCCGCGGCGTTCAAGCCTCTCGGAGTTAACGTCAACACGTCGATTAACACGCTGGGCTATCTTGTCAGCTTTGGCGTCGGCGCTTTGGTTTTGGTAATCAATATCATCGTCGTCTTCAGCTACGGAACGAGTTCTAAGGGCGTCAAGGTTTACGAGCGGTTCCTCCGCGTCATGATCGGCTTGGTCATCTTTTTCTTTGGCGTCGTCTGCCTGCTGAATATCCGCAATATTCAATGGGGCGAACTCTTCAAAGGATTCATTGGGTATTACGGATTCCCGAAAAACGCGCAAGGCGTTGTGGAAACGAACACGATTATTCAAGTTCTCGGCATGCTCGGCGCCGCCGTCGGTATCAACATGACGTTCCTCTATCCCTATTCGCTCTTGGCGAAAGGCTGGGGCGAAGAACACAAGCAGCTTGCGCGTTGGGACCTCGGGATGACGATGTTCCTGCCGTTCACGATCGTCACGTCGCTCATCATCGTCGCTATGACCGTTACCGGCGTCTATACCGGCGCCGACGTCGTTGATTCTACGCTGACGCCCCTCGGCGCCGCCGCGGCGTTCCAAGGGATTCCTTACGGGAACGTCATTTTCTGCCTTGGTCTTATGGGTATGTGCGGCGGCGCGATTTCCGCCCATATGGTCGCGTGCGGTTTCACGATGTGCGAATTACTCGGACTCGATATGACGCAAAAGCGCTTCCGGCTCTTTGCGCTCACGCCCTGCATCGGCTACCTTGGCGTCGTTATCAAGTTGCCGATGTGGTTCCCGGTCGTTACGTCCGCCGTCTGCTTCACGATGCTCCCGATCGCCTACTTTATCTTCTTCTACTTGAACAACAAGAGAAGCTACATTGGCGACGCCGTCGGCAAGGGCTGGAAACGCGTGGTCTTCAATATCATCCTGATTGCCGCGTTAATCTTCGCGTGCGTTGGGGCGGCCTTGTCGATTAAATCGAACGTTGTCGATAAGATTACGGCTAAGTCGGCTCCCGCAGCCGAAGCCGTCGTCGAAGAGCCTGTTACTGAGGAACCTGCCGCTGAGGAACCGGTCGTTGAAGAGCCTGTTGCAGAAGAACCGGCTCTTTAAAACTGGTTTCTTAACGAATTAGGCGAAAATAACGGCGCGTTAGGCGGGAATAAACTGAGCTTATCCCCGCCTGGCGCTTGTCGCGTTTTGGCTTATAAATATAATAAATCGAACTAGCGCGGCGAGAATACAAAGAACGAGCGTCCTATCGACGTCCTGTGGAAGCGCCCGCTATTGATGATAAAATTTGACGCCTCTCGGCGGGGTGCAGAACCGAACGGTTATGCGCGGTAATTTTAAGGGCTCTGATAGATGACGTTATTTTATTTTGTCGTCGCGAGTTTCCCATTTGCGATATATTTGCTGACGTTGGCGTGGATCCATAGTCGGTCTGTTCCGTTTGTCGTAACTGGCAGACGGGACTTTGTCGCTCTGTGTCTAGCGCTATCAGGCGTCTTTTTTATTGGGCCCGGACAGCTGTTCGTTACTTGGGGAGCCGCCGCCGTTTGGGGAGCGTATGTCTGGCTGCTTATCGCCGCGTTATGTTTTTTAGTAGTCCTCTTAATCGCCTCGAATATGCGTCCGAGGCTGATCGTTTACAACGCCGCGCGCGAATCGCTCAGGAAAACGCTCACGACAACCGCCATTTCGCTCGACGACGAAGCGTGTTGGAGCGGTTCCGCGCTCAATATGCCCGGGCTGGGCGTGCAGTTCTTCGTAGACGCGCGAGGATTTGGACGCGCTTTTTCAATAATCCGCATAGATTCAGGAGGTTCTCAGGAAGGGTGGAACCGGTTTACTAATGAACTGAAACACGCGGCGCTCAGCGCCGAGCGCGCCAAAAGCCGCGCGTCGCGCGTCGTCTTTTCGGTTTTAGGTTTGGCCCTCTTTGCCGCGAACGCATGGTGCGTCCTTCAGCGCCCCGACGTCCTGCGCGAAGCGCTTTCGTTTTATCTTTCCGTATGATCGACGAACGCAATACCAGGTTTTTAACGCTAAGGCGTCATTAAAATGAACAATCATTGGTGGAATGAATCTCTTGCGTACTCCGCAAACACCGACGTCGGAATGAGGCGTTCTAACAACCAAGACGCCTATTTCGTCGAGTTGGCGTCCACGCTGAGATTGTGGAATACGAAAGGGCACCTCTTTATCGTCGCCGACGGCATGGGCGCGCACGCCGCAGGAGAACGCGCAAGCTCCTTGGCGACAAAAGTCGTCTCGCAGTCTTATCTGAAACGAACTAATGAAACTCAGCCCGAGGCCCTGAAAAACGCTATTCTTGAGGCTCACGCCACTATCAAAAAGCAGGGCGAAATCGATCCTTCCTTTGAAAATATGGGCACGACGTGCGATTCGCTCGTCCTTCTGCCCGACCGCGCTTATATTGGGCATGTCGGCGACTCGCGCGTCTATCGTTTGCGCGACAACGTCGTCGAGCAAATGACGTTCGACCACAGCCTCGACTGGGAAGTGAAGTACAAGTCCTGTTCCACGGCGAATTCGGTCTGTCGTCAGATTTCGCACGTTCCAAAAAATATTATCACGCGATCGCTTGGTCCTACCGAGAAGTTAATCGTCGACGTCGAAGGACCTTTCAAGACGAAGCCGGGCGACGCCTTTCTTCTGTGCAGCGACGGCCTTTCCGGACAAGTCGCCGATCATGAAATCGGCCAGATTTTAAACATCTTTCAGCCGGAAGACGCGACGGAGTCGTTAATCAATCTTGCCAATCTCCGAGGAGGTCCGGATAACGTAACTGTCGTTATTGCGCGTGTTAAGACGGCGCAAAAGTCGGAAGAAATCGAACAAGAAATCAAAAAAACGGCTAAAATCTACGAGAACCGTCCTCCCCTCAACGCCGCGGCGATCTCCTCGCTGATCGCCGCGTGCGTCTTTGGAATGCTTGCCGCTGCGCTCTTTCTTATTGAATTGCTGGACAAGAAGACGGTCACCTCTGACGTCACAACATGGCTTTTGTGTGGGAGCGCGGCGCTTTTTTTGGTCAGCGTCGGGCTTTTTCTCTACTTCGGGCGGGCGACGCTCTTTCGGCGGCCCGAGGCGCAGAATATAACATTTGGAAGCGCTCCCTACACGCGCGCGTCCGCGCTTCCGACAGCCGAATTTAACGCAAATATTTTTGCTGTGTGCGACGAGCTGTGCATCGTTTTGAACAATGACGAACAAGGCGAGAAAATAGCGTTCAAGCCGGATTGGAAAGGAATTAATGAGGCGAGACGCCGCGCCGACGCGGACGCCAAAGCGGGGGATTACGCCTCCTCGATTCGCGCTAATTTGAGCGTTGTCAACTACATCATGAGAGAGTACAAAAAAAATTCTCCCCAAAAGAAAAAATAGTCGATAAGACCCGAGACCTTGCGCTCTAAAACGCCGCGTCCGGTTGACGGTTTGAGATTTTTTTTTAAACTGTTGTTAGGCGCGGAGNNCTCTAAAACGCCGCGTCCGGTTGACGGTTTGAGATTTTTTTTTAAACTGTTGTTAGGCGCCGTTGCGTTTTTAAAGCCAAGCGTCAACAAACCTGGCGCGCGAGCGCTGTCGATACAAAAGAATAGATGACGAGAGAGAAATACAAACAATGTTGGCAAAAAGGGTTATACCCTGTTTAGACGTTTGTGGAGGTCGCGTCGTTAAAGGCGTGAATTTCGTAAATTTACAAGACGCCGGAGACCCCGTCGAAATCGCTCGGCGATACGAGCGAGAAGGCGCTGACGAACTCGTCTTTTTAGATATTACCGCAACTCACGAACAGCGCGACGTCATTATCGACGTCGTAAGGAAGACTGCGGACGCTATTTTCATGCCGCTGACGGTCGGAGGAGGGATTCGAACCGTCGACGATTTCAGAAAGATCCTGAACGCGGGCGCGGATAAAGTCTCCATTAATTCCGCGGCGGTAAAGAATCCCGACCTTATCAACGCGGCGGCGGATCGGTTCGGAAGTCAGTGCGTCGTCGTCAATATCGATCCGAAGCGCGTCGCGCGCGACGGCAAAGAGTTTTGGGAAGTCTTCATTAGCGGCGGGCGCATCCCGACGGGGCTCGACGCTGTCGAATGGGCTCGTGAAGTCGAGGCGCGAGGCGCCGGCGAAAT
>MTKW01017537.1_pt1 | contig 18983 bp, 10 predicted proteins | sample 1042761 | NCBI WGS metagenome assembly MTKW01 (sample SAMN06205366, study PRJNA360243) | anaerobic digester metagenome | biome: Wastewater treatment plant; feature: Anaerobic digester sludge; material: sludge; isolation source: anaerobic digester fed with sludge from wastewater treatment plant ... | reverse complement strand
CCCATCCTCGCAAGCTGGCGCGGGGTTTACCATGAAGCGATACCGGCCCAGGTGCCGTTCAACCGGGCGGTCCCGGAGGTGCTTGCAGCTCTCGGGATTTCGTATACGATCATCCGTGGTCCTGATGATGAGGAGCTGATCGATAGGGTCGTCTGCGGTGCCTACGAATCGATGCATCCGCATGTGGGGCTGATCCTCCCCTCGTTCTGGGAGGGAGAGGAGGTCTGTCTGCCGGAGCGGGTCTTCCCGGCCCGGGCCCGGGAGTCGGTGCTCGAGTACCGGCGGGAGTTTTTTGATCCGGTGATGACCCGGTACGACGCCATCCGGGTGATCGCTGATGCCCTCGCTGATGAAGCGGTGATCGCGAACATCGGGGTCCCGTCAAAGGAGCTCTATGCGGCGAACGATCGGGATCTGAACTTCTACATGCTCGGGAGTTACACCCAGGCGACCCCGATCGGGCTCGGTCTTTCGCTCGCGACCGACCGGGATGTCGTCGTCCTCGACGGTGACGGGAGCCTGCTCGGGACCGCCGTCCTCCCGGTGGTGGCGGCAGAAGCGCCGGAGAACCTCACGATCGTCTGCCTGGACAACGGGGCCTTCGGGAGCACGGGGGGTCAGCCCACCCCGGCGGCCGGCCTGGTGGACATGGAGCTCCTCGCCCGTGCCGCTGGTATCCGGAATACCTGCAAGGTGCAGGATGAGCGGGAGCTTGAGGAGGCCTGGGAGGGGAGGGGCCGGGGACCGACCTTTATCCACGTGGTGCTCGCGCCCGGGAACGCACAGGTTCCGAATATTCCTCTCTCTCCGGTGGAGATCCGGGAGCGATTCGTGCAGGCGCTCCGGGGGTGAGGGGGGGATTGCCTTCAGCCGGCGGGAGCGCGCGCACCCGGGAGGTGCAGATCTGCCGGCCGGCGGGGCTCTCCGATCCCTCCCCCTAAGAAAAAAGTCCTTTCCTGCGATCATTTTCGGTGATGCGGGTTTATCGCACTGAAAGTAAAAGGAGAATGTTTTTCTACATCCTGAAATCAACGTTGCGTATAGTCTGATAGCCGATCCCGCATTACGAGGGACTGACTTCCTCGATCGAGAGACGTTCACCGACCGTCGCAGCCATCCCGACACTCCGGGCACCCTGATACCCCGCCGTTCCACCCCCCCCTCTCACCCTTCAGGCAGGGCCGGCGTCGCAGGTGCGTGGTCATGGTGAAGCGGATACTCTCCCTTGTGGTTCTTTTTGTAGTGGTAGCGGCGGTGCCGGCAGCCGGTGCAGGTGATGAATACCTGGAGATCGACGATGATGCAACGTATCGACTCCTCAGCTCAGGCTTCATACCGAACGCCGGCCAGTATGACCCCACTGTGGAGTACATCCTGCAACACCAGGGGACGACGATATTCTTCACGCGCGACGGACTTGTGCTGACCTATACCCCGGAGAACGCCTCAACGGATGTCATCCGGCAGTCTTTTGCCGGTGCATCCTCCGATACGCACCTCTCGGCGAGCGGCCAGCGCGAGGGGGTCGTGAACTACTACGTCGGGAACGACTCGTCGAAGTGGCTGAGTGACATACCGGTATACTCAGAGGTCATATACGAGGATCTCTATCCCGGGATCGACCTCGTGTATACCGAGGAGAGTGGCCGGCTGAAGCGCGAGTTCTCTGTCTCCCCCGGCGCGGATCCCTCGCAAATCGAACTCCTCTACGAGGGAGAGAGCGAGCCCCACGTGGATGAGGACGGCGTGCTACGGTTCACGTCGCCGGCAGGGGAGATGCTTGAGAGCCCGCTCGTCTGCTGGCAGGTGATCGGCGGGGAGCGGGTCGACCGGGCCGCGGGGTATGTTGTTGAAGGGGGATCGGTACGAATCAGGGTGGAGGAGTACGATGCCGGGCATGGGTTGATCATCGACCCGGAGCTGGTGTACTCGAGTTATCTGGGTGGAGGGGTTAGTGATTGGGGAAGTGCCCTTGCGGGCGATGGCGCCGGAGGGGTCTGGGTCACGGGGGGGACATATTCTGCTGACTTCCCGGTCCTGAATGCATACCAGAGCAGCTACGGAGGAGGGGATTGTGACGTCTTTGTCTCCCACTTCTCATCTTCCGGCACCCTCCTCTCATCAACTTACCTTGGGGGCTGGTATAATGATGAGGGAACTGCCCTTGCTGGTGACGGTTCCGGCGGGGTATGGGTCACGGGGGAGACATGGTCTGGTGATTTCCCGACCCTGAACGCATACCAGAGCGAGTATGGAGGGGATCTCTACGATGCCTTCGTCTCCCACTTCTCTTCATCTGGTGCCCTCCTCTCATCAACTTACCTGGGCGGAGAGGGTTGGGATGAGGGAACTGCCCTTGCTGGTGATGGCTCCGGCGGGGTATGGGTCACGGGATATACATATTCTTATGACTTCCCGACCCTGAACGCATACCAAAACAACAGTGGAGGGAGCAGCGATGCCTTCGTCTCCCACTTCTCCTCGTCCGGCACCCTCCTCTCATCGACCTGTTTGGGTGGAAAGGATCGGGATGAAGGACGTGCCCTTGCCGGTGACGGTGCTGGCGGGGTATGGGTCACGGGATGGACATACTCTACCGATTTCCCGACCCTGAACGCATACCAGAACAATCGCGGAGGGTATCCTTATAATAATGATGCCTTTGTCTCCCACTTCTCATCTTCCGGCACCCTCCTCTCATCAACTTACCTGGGTGGAAAGGAGGGGGATGAAGGATGTGCCCTTGCTGGTGATGGCTCCGGCGGGGTATGGGTCACGGGATATACATATTCTTATGACTTCCCGACCCTGAACGCGTACCAGAGCAAGCATGGAGGAAGTTACCAGCATGCCGATGCCTTCGTCTCCCACTTCTCCTCAACTGGCACCCTCCTCTCATCAACTTACCTTGGGGGCTGGTATAATGATGAGGGAACTGCCCTTGCGGGTGACGGTTCTGGTGGGGTATGGGTCACGGGATATACATATTCTTATGACTTCCCGACCCTGAACGCATACCAAAGCTGTTTTGGGGGGGGTTATACTGACACCTTTGTCTCCCACTTCTCTTCATCTGGTGCCCTCCTCTCATCGACCTACCTGGGCGGATGGAGTGTGGATGAAGGATACACCCTCGCAGGTGATGGTGCCGGGGGGATATGGGTCATGGGAATGACATGCTCTAGCGATTTCCCGATCTTGAACGCATACCAGAGCACCTACGGCGGAGGAGATTACAACCCCTACGGCGGAGGAGATGGCTATGGTGATATCTTCGTCTCCCACTTCTCCTCAACTGGCACCCTCCTCTCATCAACCTATCTAGGTGGAAAGAGTCGTGATCATGGAACTGCCCTCGCTGGTGATGGTTCCGGCGGGGTATGGGTCACGGGATGGACATACTCTACCGATTTCCCGGTTCTGAACGCGTACCAGAGCAGCCACGGGGGAGGTTCTAAAGATATCTTCATCGCGAAATTCTCCGAAAGATACACCACGATATACAATCCCAGAATCTTCGACACACAAACACCGGAATTTCTATGGTCGCCGGTTCCCGAAGCAGACGGTTACAGGCTCTATATCAGCAAGGTGACGCGGAAAAACAGTCGCGACTGTGGTGAAAAAACCCAGATAACTTCCGTGTTCGATTCAAAAAAGAGAGGCATCACAATAACCTCACCGAAGTACCGGCTGCCAGCGGAGTATGCCCTCGATCCGTACGCCATCTACGTCTGGAACTATGTAGCGGAGAAGGATGGCGCGATACTCGGAGATCACTCGTCATGGGAGTACTTCACCGTTGTCGATAAAGATGCGGTATTGATGGGTGTTCCGTACGTCCACCAGGTGTACGATACCTACGAAAAGGGAAATGGTACCTACGATAAGGGAAGTTCATTCTTCGGGGATGAGGCCTGCGGCCCCACTTCGGCCGTGATGGTTCTCGGATACTATGGCAAACTGGATGCAAGCACCCGGAATGTCGACTATCCTGAGAAACATACGACATCATACGGGAAGTACGTAAACAACAGCTATGAGTACAACGAGAGAGAGTTCCCCGGCGGCGCGTATAATTACTGGATAACAGCCGGAAATACAAACCAGGTCTACAACATCATCGATTATCTCAAAGACCATGATCTTGATGCCGGATTTGTCGAGACGCCCTCAAAGGCAAAGGCCGAATCCCTCGTCAAAAGGGAGATCAAGAATGGGAATCCTGTCATCGCAAGAACACAGATCGATGGACAATACCCTCATTATGTTGTGATCATCGGGTACCAGGAGGGAGGCGACGATTTCCTCTATATCGTCAATGATCCCATAGGAAACCGAAACTATCCGCTTTACTACCCTGATGATGTCCTCTGGGGTGACTACACCGGGATCTACGCGCCCTATACGTATGAGAAGATGCGGCTCGACATAGCAACAAGGGGCCTGGTCTGGGTTCACCCTGAGTCGTCCCAGGAGTTGAATGCCCTGTTCGAATCGGATCAGGTAACGGGTACGGCCCCCCTCGTCGTGCAGTTCACTGATACCTCCACCGGGAGCCCGACCTCGTGGTCATGGGACTTTGGCGACGAGGAGACACATACCGACCAGAACCCTGTTCATATCTACAAAAATCCTGGGGAGTATGATGTCAGCTTCACGGTACAGCGCGGCAGTGCATCGGACTCCGTAACAAAAACAGGTTTGATCATCGTCGATGAACCAAATCCCGGGCTGAACATTGAACTTGAGTACCAGAACAGCGTCCTGCTGGGTGATGGAGACACGGTGGAAGTCAGGGTCAGAACAACCGGCAGCAATGGAATACCCAGGGTATCAAACATCATGGTTAAAGCACCCGGGGAGTCGGCAGAGAGGGCTCGCGCAGCAGAGTACACCTACTCGTTCGTGCCGGATCATTCAGGTACCTATAGGGTCGCAGTGAGTGCGTCCTTAGATGATGGCACTGAGCTGTTGAGGGAGGCGACTATCGAGGTCGTCGATGACCTCTCGTTTGCAAAAAAGCGTGCTGATGACCTGAAATCCCTGGCAAATGATGAGATCGACCAGGCGGAAAACATGGCGGCCGAACGCTCGATCGATCTTATTAAAAGCATGTTCCTGGATCACCTTCTCACCGTTGAAGGGGTCACGTCGGCGATAAATGTATTCTTCGATGGAATTACGCCCCTTGTCGCAGATATATTCCACGACACCGTTGGAGATCTCTCCGGTGAGTATGTCAATTATTTCTGCGGGCATCTGAAAGGTCGGATAGAGGGGAAGTACTCTGACGTGATGGGAGATGCAATCTTCGGCGACGATGATTCATACCTCATAAACTCAGCATCATCAGATATCGAAAATCTCTGCAATATTAAAGAAAGGCGTGACGCATTAGACCGGACGACGGGGAACTTTGTCGAGTACATCGAAGCAAACCCGGATCAGTTCAGGGACAACAGCCGGATCAATAAATACGTTCACATGTACTCATCCGGAATAATAAACACTGTCGAATCTCACAATGTCATAGACATTAAGATCTGGCGTTTCTCCTATGATTATTCGTACCTTGAGGCTTATTTCCTCTACGAGGCGATCAACGAGAACACCAGATTCGTGAACCTGGCATTGGGTGCAGCTATTATTGCTGGTGCAACTGTGGCGCTATCAAAAGGAATCGGTGCCCCCCTCGTTGCGGCGCTCATCCCGGTGGTCGTAACCATCATCAAATCGGTCTCCTCATTTGATACGTTTGTCTCAATAGTACTATCGATCCTCCTGATATCCAACGTTCCTATCATAGCAGATGATGTTGTCTACGAGCACCAGAACAGTATTCTGGGAATAGAGCATGCTCTCTCGGGCATATCCGCAGAATTTGCCGCGCTCTCCGTATCGGATGTCTCCGCAGGAGAGACCGCATCTATCACGTCCTCGGGAGATGTATTTATTATCGGACCTTCCGGCAAGGTTGAAACAATACTCCTTGGGGGTGGATACTATACCCCGACAGATCCGGGAACCTACAGGGCATATTCCTATAACCATGGCAACGGTCCCTTTTCGCAGATCGAAGGGTGTGACATTGCCGTCAAAGCCCATGACGTAAAGGTCAATGCCACATACACCATCACGGAAGACCTCGCATCGATACACATCACAGCTGAAAACTACGAGGACACCTCAATCGGCGACATGTACCTGACCACATCGATATTGGATAGCGATGGAAACCTGATGAAAATATATGATGAATCGTTCGGCCTCGATCCCCTTCAGAACACAACGTACGAGTATGAGGTAGATGTTCCTGAGCTCAATACCTTCTATGTCGCAGAAACAATTCTCTCGGTCAACTACCTGACAGTTCTCGACAGTGCAGGTTTCATCATCGATATCGGAGGGGGAGAGGAGTCTGAAACGGCAGTCATCCTCTCTGTCGGCAGTCCTCAGGTCTTCCCGTACGGTGAAGATATCCCCATCAACCTCACTGTCAGGAGCTTCAAGGACGCATTGCCGATAACCCTGGAAATTCCGGAGTTCGAGTACTCAACGACTGAATACATAACCGGTGAGGAGACCATCCAGGTTGTCCTGCCGGGGCAGGACCCGGAAGACTACATGACATCGGTATACCTCTACGGCAGCGACGGCAACATGTATGATGCTGACATCATCAGGTTTGCCGTCCAGGCTGAAGGAACAGGTTTCCTCTCGATAGAGTCCAGAGATGCTCTGTTCCCGGCAGGTGAGACTATCAATATTCCACTTGTCTTTACCGATGTCGGACTGGACGATCTGGAGGGAGAGGTCTTTGTTCAGGTGAGGGGGCCTGAAGATGAGATATTTGATGCAGTGGTTACAGGAAGAGACGGCAACTACCAGTTCACGTTCACCCCGCCCGTGAGCGGCACCTATATCGCCACCGCTGAGGCCTACAAAGACGGCTACTACATCTATGGCGATCAGGTAACGTTCATCTCCGGGGAGATGAGCCCTCTCAAATTGGCTGTTGGAGCTGACGAGGAGGTTCTCTACGTCAACGTAACGGCAAACGGTCTGCCGGTCGGTGCGAACGTGACAATGACTGTAAACGGCACGGAGACCGCAAAAACAGCAGTATCCGGCATTGCAACATTCCCGAATGTTGAGAACTACCGCCTGAAGGCTGAGATGCTGTTCTTTGCGCCGGCTGAATTCAGTCACATGGCTCCCGAAGCCCGATTGTCTTTGAAAAGCAACCGTACGGTCCTGGATCAAGCGGTCGTCTTCAATGCATCGGCGTCCCAGGATTCTGACGGATGGATCGTGGAATATCACTGGGATTTCGGTGATGGTCACGAAGAGACGACGACCTCAGGATATGCGCTCCATCCGTTCAATGCCACGGGCCACTACACAGTGAATCTTACAGTCGTAGATAATGACGGATTGTGTTCGTCGGTCACCCGGGATATTGCCGTCATCGAGAGGAGCACTCCTGTGTTCGAGATCTCAGAAAAGAGCATTTATGTGGGTTATATGGATGACGTCTCGATTCAGGTTGCCGACCTCGATGAGGTCTCCTGGCTGAGGATGGTTGTCGAATTTGATCCAGGCATCGTAGAAGGAATTGAGGTCTCTGAAGTGGATGTCGCACTTATTCCCTCCAGTGTTGCAAACGGAGTGATAATCGTAGAATCTGATGTCATCGAACCGCTCTCGGGCTCTGCCAGTTTTGCATCCATCAAACTGAAAGGAGTGAGTGAAGGCAGTACAACAATCAATATTACTGCAGTCTGCAGAGACGTGGATGGTTACTCAACCAGGCCCATTGTTTCAGGAAATGCAATCCAGATTTTACCCGGGGCACCCCTCCTCGCAGACTTTACCGCAGATAGCTCTATGGGCACTGCCCCGTTTACCGTCCAGTTCACCGACACCTCGACAGGCAACCCGACTTCGTGGTCCTGGTTCTTCGGTGACGGTGGTGAGTCGTTCGACCAGAACCCGACCCACATCTACACCGCCCCGGGCACCTACACCGTGAGCCTCACGGCTACGAACGCCGGTGGGAGCAACACCGAAACCAGGGTCGATTATATCATGGTAATGACTCCTCCGCCGGTTGCAAACTTCACCGCGAACGTCACCGCCGGCCCCGCCCCGCTCACCGTGCGGTTCACCGACACATCAATCGGTGAGGTTTCCACCTGGTCCTGGTCCTTCGGCGACGGCAGCGTCTCCACAAAGCAGAACCCGATCCACACCTACACCACCCCGGGCAACTACACCGTCGAGCTCTCCGTTGATGGAGAAAGCCTGACCTGCACAAAATCTGGCTACATCAAGGTCACCCCAATCCTCTTCGGGGATGCAGATGGGGATGGGTTGGTCAATCAGGCTGATACCCTCCTCGTGCTCCAGCAGGTTGTGGGTGCAGTAGCAAAACCTGATCCCGGCGCCGAACGGTTCAGGAAGATCGACGTCAACCAGAATGGTGTGATCGATGTCGGTGACGCCCTCTTCATCGCCCAGTACAACGTCGATCTCCGGGATGTCTGGTTTGAGGTGCTCTGATGGCTTCTCAGGGCCGGGAGGGAGCGATACCTGGACAAGGCCGACTACGTCTCTGTTAAAGGGCCTGTAACACCTGGAGAACCAGAGAGTGGTTACATCACCGCTTGGAGCAGTAGCAGTGGCAGAGACCCCCCCGGGGGCCGCACCGGCAGGCTAACGAGACCAATCAAAGGCGGGAACACACCCTCAGGCGCTACCGTCACCGGTGCCCGGCCCGGGCAACCTTCGTCGGGTAGGAGAGCTTATAATCAACCTCCCGCTCGTCGATGTACTCCCTGTGGTTGACATAGCCCTTGACGTAGGGTCTGACCCGGGCATCGAACCTGATCGCGTCCCCCTCCTGCAGGTCCCCGAGACCCTCAAACCCCTTCGTGTAGTTGAGAGATGGTCAGTGACCACATTGCCATCACCGTCCCGGGCATCGACGAGGAGCACCGTCACGTCGAAGGTGACCCACTCATCCCCGACCTTCTTCGGCCTGTACCGATCTTTCTTCCCGAACCGTGCAAACACTCCGGTGAATGTCTTCCGCTCCCCCTCGATCCCCTTCAGACCAGACCTCATTCTCCCATCTCCCGGCGCCGTATGATCGATCTTGAGCGCCCCTTGACATATCGATTACGGGTGCGGTGTGAAAGTGTATCCCTCCCACCCTAGAGCAACACCGCCACCATAAGCGGGATCGTGATGAGCGATCCGATCGTCGAGACGAAGACGATCTGCGACGCAAGCCTTGCATCGGCGCCATACTGCTCTGCAAAGACGGCGGTGCCTGCGGCGGCGGGCATCGCGGCCATCGTGATCATGACACCGTTGACGAGCGGATCTGAGAAGACCGGGGAGAAGAGGAGACAGTAGATCACCGGTATGGCAATGAGTATGACGACGCTCGCCGCCCAGATCCGCCAGCCCCCGACCATCTCCCGAGCCGGGAGCGTCGCGAGCATCGCCCCGACGATGATCATCGCAAGCGGCGTCGTCATCCCGCCGAGGAGGTCGATAGCATCGATGAAGGGGGACGGTATCCCCACCGAGCCGAGGAAGAGGACGAACCCGGCGACGGAGGCCGCGATACCCGGATTTATGAGCAATTTCGGGTCGAATCCCCCCTCCCGCTCCCCGGTGAGCATCGCTATACCGGCCGAGAAGAGGAGGATGTTGAAGACGATGTTGAAGAGGGCGACGTAGAAGAGCGAGTCATCCCCGAGGAGCGTCTGGGCGACGGGAAACCCCATGAAGCTGACGCTCCCAAAGACTATCGCAAACTCATAGACCCCTCTCTTCGATGACGCTATCGACATCGCCTTCGAGGCTGCCCGGGCGACGATGAACGAGAGGGCGAAGAAGGCCCCGGTTGCGAGGAGCAGCATCTCGGTATCCGCGAGGCGTGTGGGGGTGATGGGGACCTGCATGGCGGCGATGATCAGCGCCGGTATGGTGACGTTGAAGAGGAGCCCGGAGAGCCCCCGGATGGCCCGGGGATCCATGACCTCCGTTGATGCGGCGACATAGCCGACGACGATCAACAGCACAAGGATGAAGATCTGGTCGGCGACGACCAGAAAATCAGTGACCATACTCTCCATGGGCGGGGCATCCCCTCCTGATACAGCAATGTGGGCCCTGATGGCTCTTTACGCTTCTGCCACGAGGTGCCCCTCACGAAAAAAGAGAGGTCTATCCAGTATGAAGCCAGACCCCGGTCGACGCTATGAGGTCAGGGGATGATGCGCTCAGCCTCCGTGACCCCCGGGGTCACGTTCTCCGGTGCCCCGCCGATCCCGCTCCCCGGCGGCACCAGAACCCTATCGATGACGTGGATGATGCCGTTATCGGCCATGATGTCCGATGCGACGACCGTTGCGTTCTCCACCATGAGGGTGCCGTTGACCACGTCGATAGAGAGGGTATCGCCCGTGAGCGTCGAGAGGGTGGTCTCGTTCCCCGTGGTGTTGTTCGCCGTGGCCGCGATATCCTCGGCGGTATGGTTCCCCTCCACGATGTGGTACATGAGCAGTGTATCCAGCATCGCTGTATCGTTCAGGAGCCCTGCAAGGGTCTCGTTACCGAAAGTTTCGAAGGCGGCATCGTCCGGGGCAAAGACCGTGTATGGTCCGCCGTTCGCAAGCACCGTCTGCGCAATTCCGGCCGTCTCAACAGCCCTCATAAAGGTGGTCAGGTTCTCGTCCCGGGCGATCAGGTCGGCAAGCGTCATGTTGTTGCCCGGCTCCACCCCGGGGGTGATCATCGTTCCCTGTGGTAGGACGATGACGACGCCCTGCATGGGCACCCGCTGCGAGGAAGCGTTGAGCGTGCAACCGTAGGGGTACGTTCCCGTCCTGGTGAACGTATAGTTGAACGTCTCGTTCTGCTCTATCGGCCCGGAGTCAAAAGGTTCCCCCGTGCCGGTGACGGTGTGGCTTATCGCATCATGATTCGTCCACGTGACCGTCGTGTTCTCCTCAACGGTGAGCGAAGGGGGATGGTACGCCCCTCCCCGTATATCGACTGTGGCCGTCGCTGCCAGGGCAGGCAGGGCGATGAGCCCTATGACCAGGGCTATGATGAACCCGGATATGACAGGATATCTCTTCATGATTTCACCAGATCTATTGAACCTGACGGGGGAGAGCAGACCCCCCTCCTGCGGCCCCTCAGCCCTCAAAAGGGTCCGGTGCCACTCGCCACCGTCACGCGATGTGGAATAACTCCATAAATATATAAATATTAGTATATTGATAAAATGCTGCTTACGCGGAGATATCGTTGCGAATCATATGATGAAGTTCTCCCTCAGAACGGTCCGTCCTGTTCAAAGCTCCTCTTCAGCCGGATGGCGAGCTCCGCCTTGAAGAGCTCTTTCCCGAGGTAGGCGGCGTGGTCGAGGCGGGAGAGGCTCCCATTCTCGAGCAGCGTATAATAGACATCCTCCCAGTCTCTCCCTCGCACGGCGCGGCCCTGGTGCACCGCCACGATGGTATCTCCCTCGATGCCTATGCGGATGCACCCGAGGGGGTCGTAGGTGATCTCGTCCGGCGCGCCCCGCGCCTCCACGACACCCCCGTACTCAAGTGGGGGCTCTCGGCGCCGCCGCTTCTCCTTGAGTATCAGGAGGTCGAGCCCCAGGTCCTTGGGATACGGGCGATCGGTCATCAGCGCCATCATGTCGGTTGCACGCCGCATCTCGGCCACCGATCCCCGGGTCTTATCGCTGTGCTCGCTCGTGAAGATGATCGCAGCGCCGACCTCATGCGCCATCCCCGCAAGAAGGGCGTTTGCCCCCGGGGAGTCGGCATCCAGGAGCTCAGTGACGTTCCCGGCCCCGAAGAAGAGCGGATAGGATACCCCCGAGAACCCCGGGAGGGAAGCGGCAAGCCCGGAGCCCACCGGCTGGAGGAGGGGGTCGGCTATGAGGCAGGAGATCCCCGCCTCCTCCGCCGCCGCGAGGTTCTCGGCGAGCGTCCGTTCGCGCGGCACGACGACCGCGGCCGCCCCGGCATCGGCCACCGCCTCCCCGACGATGGGTATGTTGCCCTCATGCAGGGAGAGGACCAGATCAGCCCGGGGGAGCGCCGCCTCGATGAGGAGGGGATCCTGCGTATCGACTGCTAAAGGCCCCTCGATACCCTCAAGGGCCGCGAAACACCTCTTCACATCCTCAGGCGCCGCGTCGAAACCAAACCCCAGATCCACGATATCCGCTCCGTCGGCGAAGAAACGCCGTACCTCGCCCTCCAGGTCATCGCGCCTGTGCGCATCCATTATCTCGGCGAGCACCTTCATCCGCGCCCCTCCACCGATCTTCACACCCCGGATGATGAAGTCCGGCCTCGCCGCCTCCTCCCGGAGCGTCACCCTCCGAAAGGCCTCATCGCGGCGCATATCTGCCAGAAATTCATCGGCGGGGATGGTCTTAGAGAGCCGGATCGCATCGAGCACCGGAAGCACCAGCGGGAGATCTGCTGCATGCCGTGGCCCCCGGTAGACCGGGATACCGGTCTTTCGCTCGACATCGGCGAAGGATGCCGTGCACATACCGGAGACGATCGCCATATCGTAATCTCCACCATGGAGCAGTCTCTCGAGCTCACCGGGCGTGAGGAACGATGCGATATCTCCGGTGATCACCACATCGATATCATAGCGGTCGCTCACCCGCGTAGCCGCCGCCTTTACAATGCCGACCGTTGCCGAACCGGTCGGGAGGAGAATGCGCATACATCCTAATTATTATCCCCGGGATGACAAATACTCTGATCTCATGCTGCGGTGCGATCTGCATATCCATACAAGGTTCTCCAGGGACGGAGAGAGCAGTGTGGAGGAGGTTCTGCACAGGGCGGAGGCGATCGGCCTCGATGCCATAGCGATCACCGACCACGATACCGTGGATGGCGCCCGCTACGCCCTGCAATGCGACACCACCGTGACCGTGATCCCCGGGATCGAGATATCGACGAGGCAGGGCCACCTGATCGCCCTCGGCGTCACGGAGCCCCTTCCGGCCGGATGCGACTTCTTCGAGACCGTCGCGCTTGCCCGGGCCCGGGGCGCCCTCCTGGTCCTCCCACACCCCTACCACCGCTGGCGCCATGGCGTCGGAAGGAGGATTGCGACCAGCATCGGAGCTGTGGATGCTGTGGAGATCTTCAACAGTCGCTACATAACCGGATCGGCGAACCGGAAGGCCGCTATCGCCGCACAGAGATACGGGAAACCCGGGGTTGCCGGGAGCGACGCCCACAACGCCCGCTACATCGGGTTCGGGGTCACGTATATCGCGGCTGAGTCGGACGTGGACTCCATCCTCTCCGCGATCAGGGAGGGGCGGACGATGATCGGGGGGAGGATGACCCCGCTACGCACCTACACCCGGCAATCCCTCAAGGGCGCCCTCCGCCGCATCCGGCGAACGGTCGATCGATGAAGCTGGCACTCCGCCTCTCGTACTTCGGGGATTGTTTCTTCGGTTCACAGATGCAGCCCGGGCTCCGCACCGTGGAGGGTGAAGTTATCGCAGCCTGCAAGCGCCTGGGTCTCTTTGAAGGCTGGCGGGAGGCGGGTTTTGCCATGGCTGGCCGCACCGATCGCGGGGTGCATGCCCGGTGCCAGGTCTGCTCGTTCTTTACCGATAAGCCGGATCGGGCGATCCGGGCACTGAACCGGGTCCTCCCTGAGGATGTCTGGTGCACGGCATGGGCCAGGGTGCCGGATGGATTTCACCCACGATACGACGCCACGTCGCGGACCTACCGCTACTACTTCATCCCGGTCCCGGGTGACATCTCCCTTATGCAGGAAGCGGCGGCGGAATTCATCGGGCGGCATGACTTCTCGCTCTTCGCCCGCACCAGGGGCCGTGACCCGGCCCGAAACATACTCGGCGCACGAGTCTTTGCGCATGGACCGTTCGCTGTCTTTGAGGTGGCCGGGGAGAGTTTCCTCTGGCGCATGGTCAGGGGTATGGCGACCGCGCTTGAACAGGCGGGGAAGGGTGAGGTCAGCGTTGAAGATGTCGCCCGACTCCTTGCCGGGGCTCCGGGGAGGCGGCTTCCCGCGGCCCCCCCTGAGGGGCTGGTGCTCTGGGATATCTGCCATGAGATCCCCTTTACGCCGCTCCCGATCGATGAGAAGAGCCGTCGATGCCGGGATGGTCGGCGCCACCGCTACCATACCATGATGGCGGAGATATCTGCCCTCCTTGCACCGGGGGATGAGGTGTGTGGACGACCTGATCGGGCCGTTCACGCCGAACATAATACTGACGGATGAGGTAAGAGAGATCCATGCAGCTGGGAAGCAGATGCCTCCCGTCACCGCCAACCCCAAAGGATCAGGTTGAAAACGATGGTTCTTCTAAAGGAGGTGCGGCAGGCTAAATCTGGCTTTCCGCCCACTCCCATGCACTTCTCCAATTAAGTGCTGCGATCTGGTATACGCATCCGGGCGGCCTCCCCTTGAAATTGTGGTCCCAGAATTCTGGATCATCGAACGATGTGATATCTTCGGCCCTACTGTCTCACCCGAAACCGTTAACTACCGCTGGGAGGAGATGGAGTCCTGCCTATCAGCTGCATTTAATTAATATTACTATTTTGTTAATGTATTAACGTTAATAATAACCTATTAATATATCCCGGCACAGTTCCGTTCCAGTACGTCAAGGGGGGAAAGTGGATGTACGACAAGGATCCAGTTCTAGCGAGACTATCCGCTCATCTGGAGGGGCGGTTCACCGGAGAAGCAGCTGTGCCGCCACCACAGCGCCTGGATACAGGGGACAACAGATGGCTCAAAGAGCACATATCTTACACACTTGGCCAGGAGAACCCTATACACATTCCTGTCTTTCACTGTGAGGTCCAGGGGCAGGCCAAACCTCTCCGGACGCCAGCGTCTGGCGAATACCGGCGGATGGTGAACGAGACCACTGAAGCCTCCGCCAGGCCCAGCCGGCCGGGCTATCGGAGGACGCTTGCAGCGATTCCCTGCTTCAACGAGGAGATTGCAATCGGTTCCGTTGTCCTGATGGCCAGACTGCACGCCGATGAGGTCCTGGTGATAGATGACGGATGTACAGACAGCACCGCGAAGGTTGCCCGGGATGCTGGAGCGACCGTGATATCCCATGGAGCCCGGATGGGGAAGGGCCGGGGGATAAAGAGCGCTCTTGGGTATGCGGTCGAGCACAACTACGACTGTCTGGTCTTCATGGACGGAGATGGTCAGCACAACCCCGATGAGATGCCCAACCTGATCGAGCCGATCCTCTCCGATGTCGCTGATTTTGTCATCGGATTCCGGACCTTTGACCAGATGCCCGCATACCGGAGGTTTGGCCGGGCGGTGCTCGATATCGCCACCAGTAACGGCAGTTCCGTCACCGATTCCCAGTGTGGATTCCGGGCGCTGAGCAGGAAGGCCATGGAGTCGATGCTCCCAACCCTGAGAAGGGACGACTTTTCGACTGAATCTGAGATGCTTCAGATCGCGCAGGAGAAAGACCTGCGCATCGGGGAGACGCCAATAAACTGCAAATATGGTGATTTTGACACTTCCACGATGAATCCTGTATCCCACGGGCTGGAGGTGCTCGGATCGATATTCTGGTTCACGGTCGAGAAAAGGCCGCTCATGCGAATGGGTCTGCCCGGTCTGGGTGCAATGTTCATTGGAATCTTTCTTCTGCTCCAGTTTCTCCAGGAGTTCAACGCGACCGGCCTCTTCCCGATCGGGGGATGCATGCTCGCATCACTCTTCCTGATCCCGGGGGCCATCGCCCTTGTGGTGGGCCTGATACTCGCTCTCGTCGCAAGGATGCGGGAATGAGGAAGGAGAAACACAATTGCAGCAGAGGAACACCGAATGATTGGAATAATACTCGGCACACGGCCCGAGATCATCAAGATGTCTCCGGTCATCAGGGAGTGCGAGCGAAGAGGTCTTGATTACTTCATACTCCACACCGGGCAGCACTACTCCTATGAGATGGATCGGCTCTTCTTTGAAGAGCTCGAAATACCAGACCCCGATTACAACCTCGACGTCGGTTCCGGCACCCATGCCGGTCAGACAGCGAAGATCATGGCTGGCGTTGAGGATGTTCTGGAAAAAGAGTCTCCGAAGATCGTCCTGGTGCAGGGGGATACAAACACCGTCATGGCCGGGGCCCTTGCGGCGTCGAAGCTCCATATACGGGTTGGCCATATCGAAGCAGGTCTCCGGAGCTTCAACCGTCGGATGCCGGAGGAGATCAACCGGGTCGTCACCGACCACATATCAGATCTCCTCTTTGCCCCGACAGAGAGCGCCCGGAAAAACCTCCTCGCGGAAGGCATCGCAGATGAAAAGGTCTGTGTGACCGGGAACACCGTCGTCGATGCGGTATACCAGAACCTCGAGATCGCCAGGAGAAAGACCAGCATCCTCAGGGATCTCGACCTCGAACCCCGGGAGTACTTCCTCGTCACCGCCCACCGGCAGGAGAACGTGGACGACCGGGCACGGCTCAAGGAGATCCTGAGGGGGCTCATCGGGGTGCAGAAAGAGTTCTCCCTGCCGGTCGTCTTCCCGGTCCATCCGAGGACTGAAAAACGGATAAATGAGCTCGGGATCGGTGTCGATGGACTGAACCTCACCAGGCCTTTTGGGTTTTTAGAGTTCCTGCACCTTGAGTCACAGGCAAAACTCGTGCTCACCGACTCCGGCGGTGTCCAGGAGGAGACCTGTGTCCTCGGCGTTCCATGTGCCACGATGCGCTACGACACAGAACGGCCAGAGACTCTGGATGTTGGATCGAACATCCTGGTCGGTGCCGATGCAGAGAGGATTCTTGAGGGGGTCCGTTCGGCTACCACCCGGGCACGCGGCTGGAAGAATCCATATGGGGATGGAATAGCCGGAAAAATGATCGTGATGGTCTGTGCCGCCACACGGTCCCAATGATTACAGAAGGGGGATTATATGAAGATTTGTGTACTGGGGCTGGGGTACGTCGGGTTGCCGACCGCGTTGCTGCTCGCCGCCCACGGATCAGATGTCGTAGGTGTTGATGTAAAGCAGGGCGTGGTGGATTGTCTGAACAATGGAGAACTCCCGTTCAAGGAACCCGGCATTGAGGATCTCTATCTTCAGGCGAAAGACCGGTTTGTTGCAATGACCGATCCTGTGGCTGCAGATGGGTTCCTGATCGCTGTGCCGACGCCGCTCGATCCGGCGACGAAGGTCTCGGATCTCTCGTACATCAAGAGGGCAGCAGACATGATCGCCCCCCATCTCCGGAAAGGAAACCTGGTTGTCCTTGAATCGACCGTTCCCCCCGGGACAAGCGAACGGGTCGTCATCCCCAGGCTTGAGGAGAGCGGTATTGCTGTCGGCGAGTTTCTGTATGCCCACTGCCCGGAACGGGCGATCCCCGGACGGACCTTGAAGGAGATGGTCTGCAACAGCCGCATCATAGGCGGGTATGACCGGGACTCGACCGATCAGGCTGTCTTCGTCTACCAGACCTTCGTCCGTGGAGAGATCTACCAGACCGATGCACGGACAGCTGAATTTGTCAAGCTGATGGAGAACACCTGCCGCGATGTGAATATAGCACTCGCGAACGAGTTTGCAAAACTCGCTGAAGAGTGTAGCATCAATGTCTGGGAGGCCATCACCCTTGCAAACAAACATCCCCGGGTCTCGATCCTGAGCCCGGGCCCGGGGGTAGGGGGCCACTGCATCGCCATCGACCCCTGGTTCCTGACCGAGAACTCAACCCAGTGCCGGATGGTCTCTACGGCGCGGGAGGTCAACGACTCGATGCCGAATTACATGTTGCATATCGCTCGCAGCCTGCTGCATGACATCAGGGATCCGGTCATCAGTATCTTCGGTGTCGCCTACAAGGGCAATATCGGCGATACCCGGGGAAGCCCGGCGTTCAAGTTCATCCGGCTTGCTGAGAACGAGGGATATGCCGTCAGGTGTCATGATCCTTTTGTGAGAGAGTTCCCGCACCCAATCATGGATATGGCCGATGCGGCGGCCGGAAGTGACTGTATCGTTATACTCACCGATCATGACCAGTTCCGCGCGATCGATCCGGCGGGACTCCGGATGAGGACGAAGTTTGTCATAGATGCCAGGAACATCCTCGACCATGAACAATGGATCGGCCAGGGGTTTGCCGTCCGCGTGCTGGGTGATGGTTCACTGGTGCGTCCGGTGCCCCTGGAGGAGGGTATCTCTCCGGCAGGTCTGTACCCCGCAGACCCTGCCCGGCCCGTCGCAATGCCGTTGCCGTCATCCATCCCCCTGCTCTCCCCGGATGGACGGGAGAGGTACCTCTAACCCCCTGTTTGTGGATTTTATGGAGTGAGAGATCCGGTTGACCAAACTTGCAGGAGCTGCGTTTAGAGAATTACGAGGAACCTCATGAAACGGGTATGTATTGTATCACAACATTTTCCGCCTGAGAGATCCGGCAACGCGTCGCGTATCTATGATACCGCCGTGCACCTTGCAAGGCTGGGCATTGACGTGACCGTGCTTGCGCCCCACCCCACGTTTCCCACGGGATCGTTTCCCCGCACCTGGAGGCGGATCGGGGAGGAGACGGTCGATGGCGTTAATGTCGTGCGCCTCTGGACCTGGCAGCCCGCCTCCGGGGATCCGGGGTTTGTGAGCAGGATGGCCTACTACCTCTTCTTCCCACTCCATGCTCTCCTCTGGCTCTGTTCGCCTCAGAATCGGTTCGATGTTATCATCACGTCGGCGCCCCCCCTCTTCACCGGGATCCCGGGCTACGTGCTCCGGCGGGTATCGAGCGTGAAGTGGATCCTCGATATACGCGATCTGTGGATCGACGCATCGATAAGCCTTGGATTTATCCGGGAGGGCAGTATCTACGAGAGGATGAGCCGGAAGTCTGT
>MTKW01000267.1_pt1 | contig 18999 bp, 14 predicted proteins | sample 1042761 | NCBI WGS metagenome assembly MTKW01 (sample SAMN06205366, study PRJNA360243) | anaerobic digester metagenome | biome: Wastewater treatment plant; feature: Anaerobic digester sludge; material: sludge; isolation source: anaerobic digester fed with sludge from wastewater treatment plant ... | reverse complement strand
GAGAAAGAAATAGAGAAAGAACCAAAGGAGCAGGGAGAGATTCCCCGTGAAGAAGAGAAGCCGGTGGATTTGGGCAGTTTTTCTATTTCTGTTTCGCAAGAGAAGGAAGAGAGTGAGGCTGCTATTGCTCCGGTTGATGAAGCCGGCGGGAAAGATGATGAGGACATGTTGGAGGAAGAAGCCGAAAAGATGGAAAAGGTTCACCGTTTGGGCGAAACATTTGCAAAAGGGAAATCATTGAATGAATTGACCCCTGAGAAGAATAAACTTGAGTTTAAGCTTTCCAATCTTCCGGTGAGCAGTTTGCAGGCTGCCATTGGCATCAATGACCGTTTTCAGTATATCCGCGAACTGTTTGACGGCGATAATCAGAAATATCTGGAAGCTGTTAAAACCATTGATTCCTTTGATAATTTAAAGGATGCGGTGGAGTACCTTCGTGACAATTACAAATGGAAAAAAAATGAGACCAGCCTGAAATTTGTCAGACTGGTAAAACGCAGATTTTCCGATGAATGATTCCGGCAGACTTATTCTTGTGCCAACCCCCATTGGCAATCTTGGCGATATTACCCTGCGTGCCATTGAAACGTTGAAAAATGCTGATATTCTGCTTGCAGAAGATACCCGTGTTTCATCAAAACTGCTAAAACATTTTGGTATTGATAAAAAACTGACCTCTCACCATAAATTCAATGAGCATAAATCGCTTCCGGGATTAATTTCCAGATTGAAAAGCGGCAGCATAGCTGCGCTCATCTCCGATGCAGGAACACCCGGGATTTCCGACCCCGGATTTTTACTGGTTCGTGCGTGCATTGAAAACGGGATTGAAGTGGAGTGCCTGCCCGGGCCAACAGCACTGATTCCAGCCCTGGCAGTTTCAGGACTGCCGGCTGACCGGTTTGTTTTTGAAGGATTCCTGCCTCAGAAAAAAGGACGTCAAAAAAGAGTGAATGCGCTTGCAGACGAATCACGCACCATGATTTTTTATGAATCCCCCTTCAGACTGGTGAAATTGCTCAAGCAGCTGTCCGCTGCCATGGGGCAGGAGAGAAGAGCCTGTGTTTGCCGTGAGCTGTCAAAATTCTTTGAGGAAATCAAAAGAGGAACGCTTGCCGAACTGCAGCAATATTACGACCAACATCCGCCTAAAGGCGAGATTGTGGTTGTGGTGGAGGGGAGATAATTTATAATTTATAATTTATTGTGGTTTAAAAAACTCACCACAGATAACACAGATAAACACAGAGAATAAGGAAAAACCTTATGTTCCTTATAAATAGCAAAACGGAGCCGTCTGAGTTTGGAATAGACTCAGCGTGGCTCAATAATAAAAGAGAAAAGTGTCTGAATACTGATGGAATTAATACACACCAATTTAACTTCACTTACGAATTATGTTCATTAGCCGATTTAAAATCAATCCTATAAAGCTTGTTGTTAAAGTTTACTAAAATAAAAAAATATCAATTTTCTGCATATAGATTTTTTTTATTCAATACTTTTTTTCAAATTTGCATTTAATATTTTTTAACATTTAGTTGGAGAGTATAAGAAAAACGAAAATCTGGCTTTTAAATCATTAGGTAAAAGGACAATTTTCTTAATGAAAAATATAAAACGATGAGATTGTTATCAGAGGAAATAATTTCCGGACATCTGTTGAAAAGCAGGTGTTACTTCTGTTTCCCATGTAACATTTAATTATTTTGACTGAATATTTAGCTGTTTAATTATGAACTTTAAATTATTTTTATGAAAAAGATTGCTTTTTTTCTATCGGTTCTCCTTTTCATGGGAACACTGACAGTCAGCGCTCAAACGAGAACTATAACCGGAAGGGTTACCTCGGGAGATGATGGCTCGTCAATTCCCGGAGTATCGATTGTAGTTAAGGGGACAACGCTTGGAACCATTTCAAACATTGATGGTAATTTTACCATTCAGGTTCCGGCAGACGCCCAGACTCTTGTTTTTTCCTTTGTTGGAATGGCAACACAAGAGATTGCCATAGAAGGCTTGTCTGTTGTAAATGTTGTGATGAACCCCGAATCCATTGGTGTGGAAGAGGTTATTGTGGTTGCCTATGGCACCACCACAAGAAAAGCTTTCACCGGTTCGGCAGCAGTAATCAGCGATGTGGAAATCGGCAAGAATCAGACTTCCAATATTTCAAACAATTTGGCTGGTAAGGTCGCAGGTGTTCAAGGATTGTCCTCCAACGGACAGCCCGGTACCGGGTCAACCATCAGAATTCGCGGTATTGGTTCCATGAGTGCAAGCAATGCTCCGCTTTATGTGGTGGATGGCGTGCCTTATGATTCTGACATTTCGGCAATCAACAATGCAGATATCGAATCTGTTACCGTCCTGAAAGATGCTTCTTCTGCTGCACTCTATGGTGCACGCGGAGCAAACGGTGTAATTATTATCACCACAAAACGCGGAAAAGGGAAAGACGCATTGATTAAGGTGGATGCAAAATGGGGAAACAACTCGCGTTCCATTCCTACATATAAGGTAATGACCGATCCGGGAATGTACTATGAAAACTTCTATCGTGCATTATATAACAACAAGCTGACCAGTTCAGATTCTGAAACTGCACACGCTTATGCAAACAGCGTGCTGCTGGATGCCTCGGAAGGCGGATTGGGATACCAGGTTTACACAGTGCCGGACGGACAGCGACTGATTGGTAAAAACTTTAAGCTGAATCCAAGTGCTACCATAGGTTATTCAGATGGTAAAAATTCTTACTACCCCGATGACTGGTACAAAGAAGCCTTCAAAACCGATAACCTGCGCCAGGAATACAATGTAAGTGCTAGCGGAACAGGAGAGCGGTTTAATTACTTTATCTCCGGAAACTATCTAGAAGATTCAGGGATTATCTCAAATTCGGATTACCGCCGTTTCTCATCGCGTCTGAACACAACCTATGACATGAAAGACTGGCTGAGAATCGTTTCCAACATGAGCTATGTGAGAACCGATTCCCGCTATCCTGATGCACAGATTGACGACAGATCTTCCGGAAACCTCTTTTATGTGAGTAACATGTTGGCGCCGATTTATCCGATGTATGTTCGTGATGCAGACGGCAATATCATGACCGACAGCAGAGGCTTCACCATGCATGACTACGGAGACGGGAAAGTGGTGAAAGCCAAACGCCCCTTTATGAGCCAGTCAAACCCGGCTTCAGCTGTTGAGCTAAATACCGAAGATTTTTCCAACGATTATTTTGTTGGCAAATGGTCGGCAATTGTTGATATTTTTGAAGGATTGAAAGCCAATGCAACCATTGGAACCACTGTTGAAAATACACACTACAACATGCTGCAAAATCCCTATTACGGGCAGTTTGCCGACATGGGCGGATATGTTTCAGTTGAAGCAAGGCGTTTTTTCAGCCTGAACCAGCAATATTTGCTCACATACGCCAAAGATTTTGGGGCTCACAATGTTGAAGCTTTAGCGGGGGTTGAAGCCTATAAGTATAAAAGATCTGCTTTATCCGGTTTTAAACAGAAAGTATTTCAGGACAGAGTACCCGAGCTGAACAATGCGATTCTACAGCCCAGCACAAGTTCATCATCCTCAAATTATTCTACATTAGGAATTTTAGGACAGGTGAAATATGACTTTAATGAAAAATATTACGGCTCACTTTCCTATCGCCGGGATGCCTCTTCAAGCTTTGCACCCGAAAACCGCTGGGGTAACTTCTGGTCGGTTGGTGCAGCATGGGATTTGAGTTCAGAAAGTTTCATGGACAATGCAACTCAGTTCGATATGCTGAAACTTAAAGTGAGCTACGGCGCCCAGGGGAATGACAAGCTGCTTTATTCAGGAACCAGCCAGATAAATCTTTATCCTTATCAGGATCAATATGACATCTCGGAAAATAATGGTGAATTTGCCACCTCACGTTCCTATAAAGGGAATTGGGATATCACCTGGGAAACATCCTATAATTTCAATACCGGGGTGGATTTTGCCATGTTCAACGACCGCGTTTCCGGAACAATTGAGGGATTCTCACGCAAAACAGTTGACATGCTCTACTACAAACCGGTTCCGCCCAGTATGGGTTACAATGAATTGCCGGTGAATATCGGTTCTCTTAGAAATTCCGGTTTGGAAGTTGAACTAAATGGCGGAATCATTAGGACAAGCTCTTTAAAATGGAATATCTATGCAAACGCAACTTACTTTAAAAATAAAATTATTGAATTGTCTCCAGAGCTCGAGGGTGAATGGATAGACGGAAGCCGTATCTATAAAGAAGGAGAATCAATGTATAACTTTTATATCCGTGAATTTGCGGGAGTAGATGTTGATACCGGAAATTCATTGTGGTATAAAGATATTAAGGATGATGATGGCAATGTAACCGGAAAAGAGACAACCGACATCTGGTCACAGGGAACACAATATGAACAGGGTGACATTTTACCCAAAGTATATGGAGGTTTTGGAACCTCACTGGAAGCTTTTGGTTTTGATTTTTCCGTTGATTTTGCCTATCAGGTTGGCGGCAAGATTATAGATAATGTCTATCAGGTGACGATGCACAGCGGATATAGCAGTGATGCCGGAAGAAACTGGCATGCCGACATTCTGAATGCATGGACTCCTGAAAATACCGTTACTGATATACCGCGTTTGAATTCGGGAGATCAGTATGCCAATGGAACATCTTCCCGCTTTTTGGTAAGCTCCGACTACCTGAGCTTGCAGAATATCACTTTGGGTTATACCATTCCCAAAAGACTTCTTCAGAATTATAAAATTGAGAATCTGCGGATCTATGGTGTAGCCGACAATGTAGCGCTGTTTAGCGCACGCCAGGGACTTGACCCGCGCCAGAGCTACACTGTTGCATATAGTGGTTCGTTATATACTCCGATTCGTTCCGTTTCGGCAGGTTTGTCCATAACGTTCTAATTTGAAGCAAAATGAATAAAATAAGGTATAGAATTATGAAAAAAGGATATTATATATTAACACTGTTAGTCCTGTTTAGCCTGATAGGTTGCCAGGATTTTCTTGATACGGTGCCCGAAGGCGGTACAATCACGGAAGAACAAAAGAAAGCGGCTATTGAAGCCAATCCGGCATTGCTGGCAGCCGATGCCGCTGCAATGTATGCCAATATGATTGAACGTGAAGGTATTTTAGGAAGTGGTTTCCACAACGATTTTGGTTATGCTGCAGCATGTCTCTACATGGACTGCAACGGAGCCGACATGACCAGCGCCAACATCGGCTACAACTGGTTTAGCACGAATGTCAGCTATGCAGACAGGGAGTATTCAGGCACCCGCACAAGATTTATGTGGAGCCTTTTCTACAAACAAATCGCTTCTGCAAATATCGTTTTGTCAGCTGTTGACCCCGAAACTGAAGACCCCACTTTGCGTGGTTTTATGGGACAGGCTCTGGCAGTGCGTGCATTTGATTATTTTAGTCTGGCACAATTGCATCAGTTTACCTATAAAGGGAGCGAAAACAAACCGTGTGTACCCATTGTAACAGACACTACGGCTATCGAAGTGGCTTCCAATAACCCCCGCGCCACAGTGCAGGAGGTGTATGATTTGATTATGAATGACCTGAATAATGCAGTTCGCTATCTGAAAGGCGCCAAACGCATTGATAAAGGGTACATTGACCAGTCGGTTGCTTACGGATTGCGCGCTCGTGTCAATTTGGTTATGAACAACTGGGAAGCAGCTGCAAGGGATGCCGACAGCGCTTTGATTTTATCGGGAGCAGTGCCCTATAAGTTGAGTGAAGTATCAGTTCCGGCATTTGCCAGCGCTGAAGACAAAACTGTAATGTGGGCAAATATGATTACCGAAAACAATGACATTGTTTTGTCCGGTATTATCAATATGCCCTCCCATTTATGCTCTTTCTTCACAGACGGATATATTGGAGTAGGCGCATGGAAAAAAATCAACAAACCGTTATTCGACAAAATTGCAACCGGCGACATTCGCAAACAGTGGTGGCTAGACGAAAGCGAGGAGTCAATCCTGGTGAAGAAACCGGTATACGATGAGTGGCGTGAAACAGCCTCTTCTGACGGTGATTTTGGTACTTACACAAACGTGAAATTTGGCCCTTACAAAGGTGAAAGCGGATTATATACTCAGGTTCCGGCTCAGGACTGGTTTCTGATGCGCGCCGAAGAGATGATCTTCATCAAGGCTGAAGGTTTGGCTATGTCGGGTAAAACCGGTGAAGCCAAAGCTTTGCTGGAAGAATTTGTCAACGGAAGCCGAATGATTAGCGGCAGCGGATACACAGCTCCGTCAGATGCTAACGCTCTTCAGAATGAAATCTGGTATCAGCGACGGATTGAACTTTGGGGAGAAGGTTTCTCATTTTATGATATCATGCGTTTGAAAAAACCGGTTACCCGCGTGGAAAATGGGGTTACTTCATTCCCAACTGCATGGCAGTTTAATATTGAGGCTGAAGCTCCGATTTTGCTGTGGCTGGTTCCAAAAAGTGAAATTGAAGCCAACAAAGGCATTAGCGAAGAGGATAACAATGCAAAAGTAGCTCCTCCTAAACCGTAAGTTTATTTTTAAAGATTAAATTATTGAAATATGAAAACGATAAATAAAATATATTTCTTAAGCATTGCAGCCTTTCTGCTAATGTTTTCGGCTTGCCAGGAAGATGTGCTGAGAGACCCTTCGCCCGAAGATGCCGGAACAGGCGCCTGGGCTTATTTTACAGAGAATAATAAAACTTCAATGAGTTTTATGCCTGATGACCCCACCGTTTTTACTGTGGAAATTGGGAGGAGAAAAGCCGATCAAACCGCAGTGGTTCAGTTTGCCATTGAAGATGAAGAGGATGTTTTTGTGCTGGAAAACACGGTCTCTTTTAATACCGGCGAAACCGTAAAAACGGTTGAAGTGGATTTTTCTGAAATGGAACTGGGAATGGAAGCGGCATTGAAATTGACCATTGATTCTAAAGATGAAACCTTGTATGGAAATTCCAGCATAATCATCAATGTGCTGCGTGACTATAAGTGGTTAGATAGGGGGTCAGTGGAATTTAATGAAGAAGACTTCGGGCTTGGTACAGCTACTGTTTCGATTGAGCAGGCAGAAGGAACCAGTCTTTTTCGCCTAAGAGATTTGTATAACACGCTAACTGAGGATGATAGTGACCCTGTTCCAACGGGACTTCATTTGAACTTTTACCTTGACACCTTGAATAACTGGGCTGCTGATGATTTGCCGGCAGGTTTTCAGGATTTGGGTACAGGCTACGAATTGTATTGGAACACTGTTAATTACGGAGCGTATTGTGTGTTTACAAACAAAGACAACATGTACAATTTGGATTACATTATTACTCCAAACAGATCTGCACTTTATTTAGGCGGTTGTTCTTTTTTATGGAATAATCAATTCCCCGGAGAATTACCAGACCCCTATGAAGGAGACGCAATGGTGAATGTTGACTGGACTATGGCAGATGCAGAAGTTAACTATTGGGGCGTTGAAGAATATTCGTATGAAATTGAAGATAAATACGGAAATCCGGATTGGGCGCTTATAGATGAATATGAAATTATACTTTCCAACCCGACAGATGAGATTGTGCTCAGCCTGTTGACCGAATCAACCGAAGCAATTGAACTTCCAACCGGAGAATTTAATATCAGCGCTTCCAACAAGGAGAATACCGTCAGGGCAGGCATTAAAGCCGATTCTCCAACAGGAAGTTATGTTGAAATCAAAACTTCTGTAGAAGCTACCCTGTATCTTGTGAGAGGAACAGTTACCATAACCGAAGAAGGCGGTGAATATACCATTGTTGTTGACGCTGAATCGGCTTTAGGCTCAACAGTGAAAGCAAAATGGACAGGAAGTATTACAATAGCTGATAAATCATAGCATGATGAATTATCTGATAATCATGATAAAAATAAATAAGGAAAATATATGAAAACATTATTTAAAAGAATCGCGTGGTTAATGGCTGCTGTCATACTGACACAGTGCGCCCCCATTGAAAGGGACACCGAAACAATGGAGTCAATCTTTGAAATGAGAAAGAATCTGACTCAGGCTGAATCATACTATCTGGGGGATGTTAACGATATCGGAACCGATGTTTATGACCTCCGTATAATGACTGACGGTGTGGGAGTCAATTATAAATTAAGTTCTGATAAAATTACCCTTAATGCCTATAAAGGAAACGGATACGTGCTCTATTTTGAACTGAACACCGGTGAAGAAACCGATACGTTTCCGGTTGGTGAATTCACGGCTGATCAGGATGAGTCATTTGACGAAGGTACTTTTTCAAATGCCTACTGCATTGTTTTAAACAGCGGTGCTATCGCTGCTGATGCGGTTAAGCTGAAAATTATCGGCGGAAAAGTAAATGTTTCCAAATCGGGAAATGACTATACAGTGAAAATGGATGTTACAACCGTGGAAGAAACAAAACTGGATTTGTCTTACAGTGGAAAAATTGAAGTGGGAGATCCTGTTTATATCCGGGAACCGTTTTCCGGTAAAAATGTTGAGCTTGAGATTGATGACATAAGTTTCGTGTCAGAGAATTTTGATTCAGATGGTGATAGAATTAAAGAATCCTCAGTTGGTAAACTTACGCTGACCGGAGATGATGGAATCATTGTTATTACTGACATTTTTGATGAAGATATGTATCCCATTGGTAAAGAACCGGCCAGACTGGCACCGGGCACTTACACATTGACTGAGTGGACATACGAACCGTTTACTTTTATTCCCGGAGAAATTTATAAAGGAAAAGTTGACGGCAGTTATGCCTGGTTGTCTGATGAAAGCGGAATTTTCACCGAGATTTTTTATTTAGTTGAAGCCACAATGGTTGTGAAAGAAACTGGAAATGAATATTCAGTCTCAATCACGGCAACTTCAGCAAATGGTTCAACAATCACAGCAAATTATAAGAATTAATCAGTGTTAGATAACCTGCATTTATTAAAATAAGTGCCGGAGTTAATAAAACAGGAAACGCTGCTTTGTCTCAAGGCAGCGTTTCTTTTTGGTGTGCCGGGTACTCAATCCCTTCCGTGCACCGGATGGCATCGCTTATGGGCGATGCTATCCTTGATTCATTTTTAGGATGCTGCTAAAAACTGACTATACGGTTACGGATAGCACCCCTCCACTCACCGCAAAGTTGCTGCAATAGACCAATAAGGGATGCCATCCTTTCTCTCTATACAGTTACGGATTGAAGTATATGATTTAAGCATTCCTGAATGAATTCAAATTGAATAAAATTTTTATTTATTTCTGTCGAATGAAATCGACATAAATGAACTATATTTGTCGAATGAAATCGACAGAAATGGATATATTATTTGAATTTCAGGAAAATTTGTTGCGACCGGTAAAAAATGATTTTCGGAGGTATCTGCATAAGGAAATAAACTGGAATGAACGAATGGTTGCTGTAAAGGGTCCGCGTGGTGCAGGCAAAACGACATTGTTGTTACAATATCTAAAGTTTGACCTGGGACTGCCTGAAAGTGCGTTGTATATTACGGCCGACCACACCTGGTTTTACAATCACACGCTCCTTGATACGGCCAACGAATGGTATAAGCAGGGAGGTAAAATTCTTATTATCGATGAAGTTCATAAGTATAAAAACTGGTCGGTTGAGCTAAAAAATATCTATGATGGATTACCAGACATGCAAATTATTTTTTCTGCCTCATCGGCATTGGATATTTTCAGGGGAGAGGCAGATTTGAGCAGAAGGGTTGTGAGTTACATGTTGGCAGGGCTGTCTTTTCGGGAATATTTGCAATTGACCGGACATGCAAATTTTGAAAAAGTTGACATAGGAGATATTATAAATAATCACCTTAACTTGAGTCGAATGATCGGCGACAAATTAAGGCCACTCCCTGCATTTCGTAAATATTTGGAAATTGGCTATTTACCCTTCTTTATTGAAGGTGAAGACACGTATCTTTTAAAATTGAACCAGATAATAAATACAATTATAGATTCTGATTTGGCTTATATTGCTGCATATAATTCAGGTACTGCCAATAAGGTAAAAAGATTATTGGGTGTAATCGCAGAATCTGTACCATTTAAACCAAATATTGCTGCCCTTGCCCGGAAACTTGATTTAAGCCGCGACAGCGTTTATCAGTACATATACCAGTTAAAAGATGCCAGGTTATTAAATACTTTAAGTGCGGGTGGAAAGGGTGTTTCCACATTACAAAAACCCGATAAAATATTTTTGGAAAACACAAATCTTGCCTATGCCCTCAAGGGAAAACCAAATATTGGAAACATCCGTGAAACATTTGTTTTTAATCAATTGATTAACGCTGGTTTGGAAGTCATCTCACCGAAAGAGGGAGATTTTATTTTCAATGATTATACGGTTGAAGTTGGAGGGAAAGGTAAAAAGCCTTCACAGGTAAAACATTTGAAAAAATACCTTATCGCATCGGATGATATTGAAACAGGTATTGGAAATAAAGTTCCAATATGGTTATTTGGTTTTTTGTATTAATCAACTTATCGGTAATCTGGTCTGTCTGGTAAAAAAAGTTTATGTTTTTCTCTTCTTCTTTTTTGCTGCCGGAAACAGCACATTATTCAGAATAAGCCGGTATCCGGGCGAGTTGGGATACAAATTCAGATCAGTGGGCGGGTCGCCTACCAAATGGCGGTAATCTTCGGGGTCGTGCCCGCTGTAGAAAGTCCAGAAACCTTTGCCGCGCTCGCCGTGAATGTAGCGCGCTTCGCGCGCAGGTTTGTTCTCACCCAAAATCAGCACGTTGGGTTTGATCACTTCTGTACGGAATGCCGTGGTTTGCCCCATGAACCCCCCAATCATGTTTTTGTGATTCTGACACAGCATGGTTGGAATGGGGTCCCATTTTGCAGAAAACTCAAAGAGAGTGAAGTAGTCATTCTCACGTACAACTTTCCGGGTGTTGGTCGCATCAATATCTGAAAATTCGTAGATATTGGGATCCATCTCGAGCTTAAAATTATGAAATGCAAAAGTGTGTGAAAAGTCAAGTTTCTCCTGTGCATCCGGGTCTGCCGGATCGCCGTCGAACATGGGGCCGCAGATATCCACACCAGCGGCTGCCCGGGCAATATCGTAAGTGTCGGTGGCTGCACACATGGCAAACATGAATCCGCCGTTAAGCACATATTTGTCCATTTCGCGCGTAACCATCTCTTTCATTTCGGAGACCTTCAGAAAACCTAATTTTTCGGCAAGCGCCTGATTTATGCTCACATCCTGCTGATACCAGGGCATGTGCTGATAGGTTCTCCAAAATTTGCCAAACTGCCCTGTAAAATCTTCGTGATGCAGGTGCAGCCAGTCGTAATCTTTCAGTTTTCCTTCCAGAATTTCCTCATCATAAATTTTATCATACTCTATCTCTGCGTAGGTGAGCACCAGTGTTACCGCATCGTCCCAAGGCAGTTTGTTGGGCGGGGTATATACTGCAATTTTGGGTGCTTTATTCATGCTCACTGCATCCTGATTCACTTCAGGGCGGGCAATTTCATTCAGAATTGCCGATGCCTGTGCATCGGTGATGGCTTCAAAGGTGACGCCGCGAACAACACATTCGTTTTCAAATTCAGGATAGTGCTGCATCAGAAAACTGCCTCCCCGGTAGTTAAGCAGCCATTTTACCTCAACGTTATGCTGAAGAACCCAATAGGCAATTCCGTAGGATTTCAGATGATTTCGCTGCGAATCGTCCATGGGAATGAGGAGCTGAATAGCCTGTGCCTGCATAAAAAACAGACAAAATATACTATAAAAGAGAGATTTACGCCACATTTCTGCTTTCTTTATTATTCGATTTCCAAACAACAAAGGTAATAAGTTTAATTTGCAAATCCGCGAATTTACAAATCCGCTTCATTCTGGCAAAGGGGCAGGGGCGAGCGTTGATGTGGCTAATTCGCTGATAAATAGCAATAAGCGTTGAGCGAGAGTTCTTACTCTCCCCTTTGGGGGAGGTAGAGGGGGCTTAGTAGGGCGGCTCATCTCCGTGCCTCTCCTTGTCGAAACCGGGGTTTGAATGGATTCCGACACCAGCTGCCTCTTCGTGGTCGTCGTTCATTTTAGATTTGAAAGTCATTGAGCCATCATGTCTGCTGTATGTATCAGCAAATCCGGTTTCCATGTCGCTGAATTTGGCCAAATCACTTTTAAATGCCAGATGCACTTCGCCGGTGGCGCCGTTGCGGTGTTTTGCAATGATAATCTGAGCCACGCCCACAAGGGAATTTCCCGTGTCGTCCTCAGTAATTCCGTAATATTCCGGACGGTGAATAAATGCTACAATATCGGCATCCTGTTCAATGGCACCCGATTCGCGCAGGTCGGAAAGCTGAGGGCGTTTCCCCTCGCGCGATTCAACCGAGCGGTTCAATTGCGAAAGAGCAAGAATAGGGACATCCAGCTCCTTGGCAATTGCTTTCAGCGACCGTGAAATGGTGCTGACTTCCTGTTCGCGGCTCCCGCGTGAGTCGGTTCCGGCGGTCATCAGCTGCAGGTAATCCACGATTACCGCATCAATATTATGCTGAATTTTCAATCGCCTGCATTTGGCACGGAACTCAAAAATAGAGAGCGCCGGAGTGTCGTCAATAAATATGGGTGCTTTCTCCAAAGTTGAAATTTTATGGTTCAGGTGCTCCCACTCATAATTTTCCAGTCGCCCGGTTTTTAGCTTGTTGCTGTTCAGTCCGGTTTCTGCGGAAATAAGCCTGTTGGCAAGCTGAATGGATGACATTTCCAGTGAAAAAATTGCGGTTGCACAATTGTGATCTACAGCCATGTTTCGTGCCATACTGAGCACAAGCGCTGTTTTTCCCATTGACGGGCGGGCAGCAATGATGATCAGATCGGTTTTCTGCCACCCCGAAGTTATACGGTCAAGAGCAGTGAATCCGGAGGGTACGCCGCTTAGACCATCTTCGCGCTGACGCGCTTTTTCAATCTGAATGATTGCCTGATTGAGCACCGGTTTGATGGGGAGTGTCTCTTTCTTTATATTCCGCTCGGCAACACTGAACAGCGAAGACTCGGAAAAATCTATCAAGTCATCAACATCCATGGTGTCATCATATGATTTTGCCTGAATTTCTGAAGATACCCGTATCAGTTCGCGCTGAATATATTTTTGAGCAATGATGCGCGCATGAAATTCCAGGTGTGCCGCCGAAGCCACTCTTCGCGTGAGTTGTGTTATAAAAGCCGGTCCGCCCACTTCATCAAGCTCTTCGCGGTTCTTTAGCTCCTGAGTAACCATCAGCAGGTCAATGGGTTTCTCGTTGCCTGACAGCTCTTTGATGGCTTCAAAAATTTTACGGTGTTCTTCTTTGTAAAAACTTGCAGTATCGAGGATATCAGCTATTGTTACGTAGGCATCACGCTCTAACATCAATGCGCCCAACACCGCTTCTTCCACTTCAATAGCCTGTGGCGGCAGTTTGCCATATTGTGCATTTATTTCGTCAATGGTTAAACCGGTCTGTCGTTTCCCCGGAGGTGTTGGTTTTTTTGATTTTGCAGTTGCCATTTTATTCTTTTTCTTTTTTCTNNTTTAATTTTTAAAACCTTTAAACCGAAGATATTCACAATTGTTTATTGATGTGCAATGAGCTTATCTTCAATTACTTTCGTCAGAATATCCTTCAGGGTTAATCCCAATGCATTGATTTGCTGCGGAATGAAACTGGTGGTGGTCATTCCCGGAGTAGTGTTCACTTCAAGAAAATAAAACCGGTCTTCTTTCAGAATGAAATCTATCCGGACAATTCCTGAACACTGACAGTGTTCATAAATTTCCCGGCTGAGCTGCTGGCATTTTTTATATAAATTTTCGGGGAGACGGGCAGGAGTGATTTCCTGAGTGGCGCCGGGAGTGTATTTTGCCTCGTAGTCGAAGAATTCGTTTTTGGGAATAATCTCTGTTACGGGAAATACCAGCATCTCCTCTGCCGTTTTTACCAGACCACAAGTATATTCCCTTCCGTCAATAAATTCTTCAATCAGCGCCTCACTGCTTTCTGACCATGCTTTTTCCAGAGCAGGCAGAATTTCGTTTTCGCTTTTCACTTTAGTGATGCCNNTCATCAACACCGATTTGGCCATAACTATTCCAAAAGTTTTTAAATAGTTGCTGCAGAACCATTTATTGAATGTCAGCGACGAAGCGTGCACATTGCTGGTGGAGTAGGGGACTTTGAGCAGATCAAAATATCCCTGCAAGATGCCGTCTTCCCCCGGTGTGCCGTGGATGGTGATATAAGCAAAATCGAAGCTGATTTTTTCATTGTTTAGCGTAAAACTGAAATCAGACTTTTCCACCGGGGCAATCTCTTTTCCATTTTTGATGACATGCCAGTTGTTTCCCTTCATCTGTAACAGCCAGGGGGTGAATTTAGCGGTGTCAATAGCTGCAAAAACATTTGCACCGCTTCTGATTGAAACTTCAAACTCCGACGAATCGCCGCCGGAAATCACTGCAATATTTGGCTTATTAATCATCTGTTGGCTATATAATTTTCCCATTTCTCAATCACTGTTGCCATATCTTCGGGCAGCTCCGAATCAAACATCATTGATTCACCGGTCAGTGGATGTTCAAACCGGAGTGTTTTAGCATGCAACGCTTGTCGAGGGAGCAATTTAAAACAATTTTGCACAAATTGTTTGTATTTTGAAAAAGTTGTTCCGCGCAAAATTTTATCGCCTCCATAAACCTGGTCGTTAAAGAGCGGATGCCCGATATGTTTCATNNTATTCAATTCTCTTAAGCACGGTGTAGTGCGTTACGGCGGGTTTCCCATATTCTCCGTCGGGGAAAACGGTGAATACCTGTCTGTTTTTAGGGCTTCGTCCAATATTTCCGGTTATGGTTCCCCGGTCATCTTTCACACTTCCCCAAACCAGCGCCTGATAAACCCTCTCAACACTTTTGTCAAAAAACTGAAATGCCAGTTTGCTTTTTGCCATTTCTGTTTTTGCCACCACCATCAGTCCGGATGTGTTTTTGTCAATGCGGTGAACAAGCCCGGGGCGCGGGTCTTCAGTTTTGAACAATGGCAGGTTTTTGCAATAGAATGCTAGGGCGTTCACCAGTGTTCCCGAATAGTTCCCATGTCCGGGATGCACCACTAATCCGGCAGGTTTGTTCAATACGATAAGTTGTTCATCTTCGTAAACTATATTCAGCGGTATCTCTTCGGGTATAATTTTCAGCTCCCGCCGGGGATAATCCATCACAATGCGGATGTCGTCTCCGGGCTTAATTTTGTAGCTGGATCTCACGGGAGCTCCGTTTACCAGAATGTTGCCCTGCTCTGCTGCTGCCTGAATTCTGCTTCGGGAAGCGTTGTCGAGCCGGTTTGCAAGGAAAACGTCTATTCTGATTAATGATTGTCCGGGGTCAACAGTCAGCCGGAAATGATCATACATCCCTTCATTTTCCGGCTCTTCACTTTCAAGCAGGTACTCTTCCATGCCTTAGCCTTAATCCGATTTAATTTCCATGATTTCATTCAGTTTGCCCTCATCAACAGTTACCCAGAGGTCAACGGAAGAACCAAGCAGCACTACCGGGGAGTGTGCAGGACTGGGACGCTGCTTCCATATTCTGGCATTAAGTGAGTCTTCTGGTGAGAAAACAGAATCGTCGTAAATGACAACTCCCGGGCTCAGCACAGTGGAATCCAGTATGTTTAGTGCTTCTTCCACAGTGAATCCGGTCAGGTCGGGCAATATGGTGGTGTGGGCGCCGGTTTGTCGTCCAACAACAAAATCTATACGGCTTCCCTTCGGGAGTTTTTTTCCGCTGGGTATATCCTGCCCGTCAATTTGTGCTTTCAGCACCAAATTGTTAAATTCTGAAGGGTGGTAGGTGATATCACCGATGTGCATTCCCGAATTTTCAATGAGTACCTGCGCCTGACGAAGCGAAATATCCGTTAATTTTGGAATAGTAACCATTTCCTGATGAACAGAATTGATGGTGAGGAAGATGGTTCGGTTTTGTTTCACTCCGTGTCCGGGGCGGGGCACCTGATCAACTACGGTGCCGGGCGTAGCATTATCAAGGTAAACCGAATCAGCCACTTCAATCCTGAGATGGCTATGTAATGCAATTTTTTTGGCTTCAGCAGGAAACATTCCCGTAAAGTCCGGAACGGGTTCTGATTGTCCGTGCCGTGTATATTTTTCCAGCCCTTTCATCGCAGCAAACAACAAGACAATGAGCAGAACAGCCGCAAGGATGAGTTGGATAAGAAATGTCCGGCTGGTAATAAATTTGGGTAAACTCATAGCTTAAATTTTTTGCTCACTTTCCANNTTTTTTTCTTTACCTTTTCGGTTTTCAGAATATACGGTTTGTGTTATCTTTTATGTCTGGGTTCATCTGAAACCGTTAGCCTTGAGCGCCCCTTGGCACGACGGGCTTTCAGAATTTTTCTGCCGTTGACAGTTGCCATCCTTTCCCTGAAACCGTGTTTATTCTTTCTTTTTCTGTTTGATGGCTGAAATGTTCTTTTCATCGCTTTTTATTTATTTTTCTTTCAAGATTTTCGGATTGCAAAAATAGCTGTTTTTTTCATACATCCAAACTGGCTGCGGTTTTCTTTTAGTAAGTTAACCATTGTTCTCCTTTTTTATATTAAACCGGAATCCTATACCATGCAAATTGACAATTTTGATGTTGGGGTCGGGTTTAAAATATTTGCGCAGGCGCGAGATGAAAACATCGAGGCTCCGGCCTAAAAAATAGTCGCTGGAGCCCCACACTTTTTCCAGTATATCATTCCTGTTAAGCACTTTATTGGGGTTTTCGGAGAAATATTTAATCAGCTCGGTCTCCTTGATTGTGAGTTTGCGAACTTCATCATCCAGCGTGAGAATCAGCTCTTCGGGAAGAAAGTTGAACCGGCCGATTTTTATAGACTGAGCCGGATACTCATTGTCTGACAAAATATTGCTGCGTTTTAAAAAAATCTTAATTTTTAAAAGCAGCTCTTCCATGCTAAACGGCTTGGGAATGTAATCGTCGCCGCCGATGGTGAGCCCCGTTATTTTATCCTCAGTCATCGAGCGTGCCGTCAGAAAAATGATGGGCGTGTTGACATCTTTTTTGCGAATGTATTCAGCTACTTTAAAACCGTCAATCCGGGGCAGCATCACATCCAAAATTATGAGCTGATAGCCGTTTTTTTCATACAAATCAATGGCTTCCTGCCCGTCTTTGGCAATATTAACACTGTAATTGTTCTGCTCCAGATTGTCTTTCACGATGAAGCGCAGCGCTTCGTCGTCTTCAACTAACAGTAATTTTATTTTTTCATTCATTTTATTAGTGGAATTTGCAGTGTAAATATAGTACCTCCTGACGGATTAATCTCGGCACGGATTTTCCATTTGTGCGCTTTTGTAATTTTTTTCACATAGTCCAGTCCGAGCCCGAACCCTTTTACATTATGGACATTTCCGGTGGGAACCCTGTAGAAACGGTTGAAAATTTTTTTCAGATTCTTCTTCGAAACGCCTATTCCGTTGTCGATAAACCGGATGTAGCAGTGTTTTTGGGAAATACCGGTCAGAATTTTTATATGCGGCTGGTCTTCACAGTATTTTGCACTGTTTTCAAGAATATTCAGCACAAGATTGGTAAAGTGAAATTTGTCTGCATACAGGTTGAATTGTTTTGACGATTCGATGAATTCAATTGTTGCTTTGGCGCCGACATCGGTGTGCCTGAAATTTTCAATAATCTCTCTAAGAAATTGTCCGGGATTGATTTTCTCCTTATTTAGGTAGATTTTGTTTTTTTCAAGCGATGCAAGATTGAGCACTTTTTCAACATTTTTCGACATCCTCTGGTTTTGTTCCTGAATAATCCGGGCATATTCGCTAAGGCGATCGGGATGATTCAGAATTTCATTATCTGCAATAACTTTTGCCGACAGCGCAATGGAAGAAATGGGCGTCTTTAGCTCATGTGTGAGGTTGTTGATAAAATCCTTCTGAATTTGAGAAAGCTGACGTTGCTTNNATACCAGATGGAAAGGCGGGAATGAAAATAGGGAGAACGGTCAGGGAAATGAACTGCAAAATAATAACTGTCCGGATTTCTGCCCATAGGAAAAGTGTAGTCTGAAATCATCTCTTCATTGCGTGCTGTAACCAGTGTTTTCTTTTCCAACTGTTGTGTGGACGGATTGTTGATTGCAAATTCAAAATCGGTGTAAATCTGATGTTTTTTCAACTCTTCCTTTAAATGGAATTTCAAAAGTTCAAAATCGATCTGTATCTCAACCGGAACCAGATAGTAGCTATTCGATACCATTTCAATGGGCGCAATAGTGTCGAAACTGGAAATGCTTCCACTGGCAGCCAGTAACTGCCAGACCACCTCTTTCAAGGCAATGGTGGCGCTTTCCCTGAATTGCTTTTCAGAAAAATTGTAGGAATTTCTGAGAAAGAAAAATTGAAGGGAAAGCGTTCCCGCAATTACGATGGTTGCCAAAAGGACAATATATGTCAGCGTTTTTCCTTTCATGGACAGCATATTTTAATTGTAGAAAACATCCGGCAAAGCGACGAACCAAAAGTGCTGCTTCAACAGACTTGAGCCGGTGTTTTCCACAGAGCCAACTTACAATTTTTTGGCGAATGTAGAGTATATCCGGCAGTTGAAAGTGTAAAATACAAAAAAAAGAGTTGCCAGTAACAAAATGTTGTCCAACTGCCCGTAGGGCAGCACTATTCAATCATCAAAGTTGTAGAAAAGCCATACAACAACTTGTCCGTAGGACAATATATGATTAACCGCAGGCGTAAGCCTGTGGTTATGGCGTAGTTACACAATCAACTGCCCGTAGGGCAGCACTATACTAATCAGCAAAGTAATGGAAA
>MTKW01000198.1_pt1 | contig 19000 bp, 21 predicted proteins | sample 1042761 | NCBI WGS metagenome assembly MTKW01 (sample SAMN06205366, study PRJNA360243) | anaerobic digester metagenome | biome: Wastewater treatment plant; feature: Anaerobic digester sludge; material: sludge; isolation source: anaerobic digester fed with sludge from wastewater treatment plant ... | reverse complement strand
GGCGTCATGGAGCAGCCCGCCTTTCCGGCGGGCTGCTCTACCTGAAATATCTTGCTCAAACAGCCTGATCTATGGCCCATAAATTCAGAAGATCAAGCAGGTAGTAATTACCTGCCATTTTTGATATAATCAAGTAAGCTTTATGTAATCAGGGGGTTGAATTGGAATGTCCGGTACTGCAGATTTGTTGGATAAAAACAAGCTGTTGCAAATATTTGATTACTTGAATGAACGGTTAAAAGAGAATCAACTGCAGCTTGAAATAACAATTTATGGCGGTTCGATCATGACCCTGGTTTATGACAACCGACCGGCAACCAAAGACATAGACTGTGTATTCAGTGAAACCAATTTAAAACTGTTGGATCATATCCTGGATCTGACAAGGTTTGCCTTTAATCTCCCGGAAGGATGGATAAATGAACAGATCAGAGAGCCGCTGAAATCCATTTTAAAGGAGGACAGGGAAACCTACAAGGTCTATAGCAATCTTAAAATACTGAAGCCCAGGGCTCAACAGCTGTTGGCCATGAAAATACTGGCAGCACGGCCGGAGCCGGCCAAGGACTTTGTAGATGCCTGTATTTTATGCATAGATCTCAATATAACCGAGAAAAGCGAGTTGTTGGATATTATTACAAAATATATACCCCTTAACCTTGTTGGTGAAAGGCAAATTGAATTTGTTAAATATCTGGGGGAGGATCTGGGCTATGATTGGGAATAGATACCTGCAAGCTTTTTTCAATCACCCCGACGAGGATATGNNCTACAAATTCACGGCCTGCCCGTGCCCGACTGGCTCAGGGATGAAAGGCTGGTATTTGATACACCTTATTATCATTCCAAAAGAATAAGCGATTTCGGGAAAATAAGGCTTCAGTATGAACTGCCCGCCCCTTTCAAGATCAGGAATGTATATTTTGACCTGTCCGGAATACAAAGGGTTTAGCTGTGAGTCGAGGGGACGGAGACTTTGACTCAGTGAGCGGGACAGAAACAGAGGCGTCATGGAGCAGCCCGCCTTTCCGGTGGGCTGCTCTACCTGAAATATCTTGCTCAAACAGCCTGATCTATGGCCCATAAATTCAGAAGATCAAGCAGGTAGTAATTACCTGCCATTTTTGATATAATCAAGTAAGACTTATGTAATCAGGGGGTTGAACTGGCATGTCCGGTGCAGCAGATTTGCCGGATAAAACATCTCCCGGAAGGATGGATAGATGAACAAATCAGGGATCCGTTGCGATCCATTAATTAAACGGCTTTAACTGAGTCATAGGGTTGGCTGGAAAAAACGCCGTGATAACAGGGATGAAGATAGGATGAAAGGTCATGTAAAAAGTGCAGCCGTACCGTTGCGCTCCCAGGCATGTACAATGTATTAATGATATCTTTTAATTGCGAAGGCTTGCAGTAATGCCAAAGTTGTGGTAATTTAAAACAGGATTGTAACTGTGAGGAGACTTAATGTTGAGCGGAGTAAATTTACCCAAAACAAGCAGGGGATGGGAGACATTAGAAAAAATACTTACCGCCGCGGAAAAGTTTTTTGGAGAAAAAGGGTATTATAACACTTCCATTACTGACATCTGTTCCCTGGCCGGGGTAGCCCCCGGGACTTTCTACATCTATTTTCCTGACAAGATCGGGATATTCCGTCATCTGGTAAGAAACCTGAGCAAGAGCCTGCGCAGGGAAATCGGTTCGAAAGTTAAGGATTGTAAAACCAGGTTCGAGGCTGAACAGATCGGATTTAAAACTTTTTTTGATTTCATTGCTGAACATCCAAGCCTGTACAAGATAATATGGCAGGCACAGATGGTTGATGAGGAGATCTTCAAAGAATATTACAGCACTATTGGACAGCGGTATATTCAGGGGTTGGCTGAATCTCAAAGAATGGGGGAGTTGGCGCAAATCGACCCCGAGGTTCTGGCGTACTGTTTTATGGGTATTACCAATTTCGTGGGACTGCGGTGGGTAATATGGGAGAAGGCGAAAGTGCCGGATGAGGTACTGGAAGGTGTCTTGAAATTTGTTCGGGAGGGTGCGTTTAACCGGCCAGGATTTGAAGGCTAGCATTTTACAAATATAAAAGTTTGCAATAATTGATGGCTGCATCTTTGAAGATGCAGTTTTTGTTTTCCAGAAATAGTGCAAAAGCAAACCCATAAAAAATAATAAAAAGGTTGGCAATTGTAGTTGACAAAGATGAAAAATGTGCTATGCTTACATTAAACATGAAAGATGGTTCAGGTATTATGTTTATGTATATCCCGCTGGCCACAATCATTTGAAGGGGGACGTCAATATGAAGGTGTTGGGTGTCTGCGGCAGTCCAAGGGGTAAGGGCAATACCGAGTATCTGGTTAATTATGTGCTGGATCATCTGTCTGCCAGGGGAGCAGAGACTGAACTGGTCACCCTTCATGATAAGTCTATTGCACCCTGCAAAAGCTGTTATGAGTGCATAAAGAGCAAGGATTGCAGCACCGGGGATGATTTTCAGGGGATATTTGACAGGATATGCAAGGCTGACGCCCTGATCATGGGTAGCCCCGTTCATCATGCAGGTGTCTCCGCCAAACTGAAAAGTCTTCTAGATCGGACCGGTTTTGTTTCCCGCTGGATTGGCAGCGAGATGAAAGATGTGGATGAGAGCTATCAATGGAAGGGGACAGCGCTGTCGCGCAAAGTATTTGCCCCGCTGACTACAGGCCGCAGGACGGGGCATACCTTTGCGCTGGCTCAGTTACTTCTATGGGGGTCAGTAAATGATTTGATCATCGTCAGTGCTGATTACTGGCCCATGGCCGTTGCCGGAAAGGGTGGCGCCGTTGACGCTGAAAGTGATCAGGAGGGCCTTACAATCATGGAGCATCTCGCCGACAATGTCTATTTTTTGCTTGATAAACTCCAGAAATAACCAAAGGGGGCATCTTCATGCATGAGAACTGGGTGGGTAATTATTCGAAGAGCCGGGCTATTCTGACCCCGGATAAAGAGGCTGTTTATGACCTTGACAAAAGGCGCTCCTACACTTATGGCGAACTTGATGAAAGGGCGGACAAATTAGCCAATTATTTAGAGGACAGGCTCGGGATCAAAAAGAGAGACCGGGTAGCTTTCATAACCCGCAATTGCATTGAGCTTATTGATGCTTACTATGCTACAGGAAAAATTGGGGCCATCCTTGTACCTTACAATGTTCGGCTTTCGACACCCGAGTTAATCCAATTGATTCATAACGAGGAGCCCAAGGTTCTTTTTTACGAGGAGATGTTTGGGGATAAAATTACTACCCTGAAAGAGCAAACCAACATTCAACACTACATATTGCTTCCCGGTGCTTCAGAAAGGGGTAAAAATACTTCTTATGAAGCGATCTTATCGGCTGCCGCCCCCATACCAAAATCCTGCGCCGGTTTAACTCTTAACGATATTCACCTCTTGCTGCATACAGGCGGCACAACGGGGCTGCCCAAAGCAGCCATGCTTTCACACCAGGCGATCTTGTTTAATTCATTTAATGAGGTCATGACCTGGAATATTACACACACGGATTCCGCTCACATTTTACTTCCCCTTTTCCACACCGGCGGGTGGAACCTGCTCACTCTGCCGATCCTTCATGCCGGTGGAAGAATTATCATCAATAAGCAATTTGATCCGCTGCTTGCTCTGCGAACAATCGAAAAAGAAAAAACTACATTCTGTTTTGGCGCTGCCACGATATTCAAGGCTATGATTGATCTGCCGGAATTTGAAAATACTGATCTGTCCACTTTGCGTTGGGCCATGGCCGGTGCTGCNNTTAGGATATGGCATGACCGAGGCGGGGCCGAACAACTTATCAGTTTTGGCTGAACATTTGACCTGGGAAGAAATTAAACAGAAACATGCCTCTGTTGGCAAACCGATGTACCTCACCATGGCCAAGATAGTGGATAGTGAGGGAAATGAACTGAAGGAAAACGAGGTTGGAGAGCTCATCTGGAGCGGTCCGCAAATATTTTCAGGATATTGGCGCAACGAGGAAGAGACGGCAAAAACATTACGACAATCCTGGGTATTCACCGGTGATATGGCCCGAAGGGATGAAGATGGTTTCTATCATATCGTGGGCCGAAAAAAGAACATGTTTGTCAGCGGGGGCGAAAATGTTTTTCCCCCTGAAATAGAAAAAGTGCTGTACGAATTAACACAAATCCGCGAAGCATGTGTTTTTGGTGTTCCCGACGAAAAGTGGGGGGAAGTTGGTAAAGCGGTAATTTCCTTGAATCCAGGTCAGAACCTGACCAAGAAGGAAATAATCACACACTTACGGAGCAAAATTGCTCATTACAAAGTCCCGAAATATGTACAGATTATTGATGACCTTCCCAAAAATTCTGTGGGCAAAATCTTAACTGCCGAGATTGCCCAACTTTACAATCAGCCTGGGGATTGAGTTGTTTCATGATTAAAATATGCATCTGTTATGTAAAAAGGGGAGCCATTACCCATGGAAATTAACAGGAACGCAGTCGGCATTCAGAATATAGGAGTTTATGTGCCGCCCGGAATACAGGACAGCGCTTTGATTGCCCGGAAATCGGGCATTCCCTTGGAAGTAATCGAGGAAAAATTCGGGATCAAACAAAAACATAAAGCAGGGTTGGATGAACATGTTTCCCATATGGCCGTTAAAGCATCTCTGGATGCACTACAGGATCTTGATCCCCGCAGTTTGGACCTGGTTGTTTATTGCGGCAGCGAGTACAAGGATTTTTACCTCTACAACCTGGCTGCAAAAGTACAACACGAAATAGGAGCCACAAAAGCCAACGCCTTTGAGATCCATACCTTGTGCTCGGCAGGGGTTTGGTCGCTCAAGATTCTCAAAAGTATGATGCTACAGGATCCCGACCTGAACAGGGCCCTGCTGGTCAGTTCCTCCAAGGAGGCGGATCTTATTGATTTAAAAAATCAAAGGGCCCGATTCATGTTTAATTTTGGCGACGGAGCAGCTGCGGCTCTTTTGGTCAAGGGAATTGATAAAAATAGAATTCTGGAAAGCGCCATGATCACAAAGGGGGAATTTGCTGATGATGTTGCAGTTTACGGCGTTGGCTCCAGGAATTTCTATAACTGCCGCACCCTGGACTATGATGGTCGAAATCTTGACGTCCAGGATCCCCCTTCAATGAAAGAAAGGCTAGATCCCATCAGCCTGGGCAATTTTATTGCAGTGATCGAGCAAGCGGTTGAGAAAAGCGGCTACCATCCGGAAGAAATTGATTTTATAGCCCCTATTTTTATGAAACGTTCCATACTGAACAGGATGCTTTCACATTTCGGCTTGACCGAGAAGCAATCATTTCTGCTGGATCACTATGGCCACTGTCAATCCGCAGATGCATACATCTCCCTGGCCGAAGCTTCAAAGTTGGGACGGTTAAAAGATGGAGATCTTGTGGTTATGGTCGGGGCCGGCACCGGTTATACCTGGTCGGCCACTGCCATGATCTGGGGTAATACTGAAAAGGATGGTGGTATCTGTGTCTGAGAAGGGTTTTAAGGTTGGGGATCGTTCTTCCCTCCGAAGAACAATCACGGAAGCGGATATTGTTAATTTTGCTGGAATCACGGGAGATTTTAATCCTGTACATATAGATGAGGAATATGCCAGAAGCACCTTGTTCAAGGGTAGGATTGCCCATGGTCTTTTCAGTGCGTCCCTTATCAGCAACCTTCTGGGGAACAGGTTGCCCGGACCCGGCTGCATCTATCTCAGGCAGAGTCTGCATTTTCTCTTCCCGGTGAGAGCTGGAGATACCATTACTGCGGAAGTCGAGATCATTGAAACCATTGAAGACAAAAAAAGATTGCGGCTGCGGACTAGCTGTAAAAATCAGTCGGGGAAGATCGTTTTGGATGGCGAGGCCCTTGTACAATTCATGCCGCCAGACCAAGCAGGTGCAGAAATATCTCATTCCGGGAATGTCTAGATTGGAGGGGAAGCTGTGAACATAGGGCAACTATTGGGGCAAGCGCTGATCAACGGCATACTGGTTTCGGGTGTTTACGCTCTGGCAGCCGGTGGATTGGCTCTGGCCTTTGGAGTCGTCAAATTCCTGAATTTAGCCCACGGTGAGTTTTTGATGCTGGCTGCATACTGCGGTGTTATTGTTTTTAGCGCTTACGGGCTAAATCCCTTGCTGATGACCCCTGTAGTTTTTCTTCTCTTTTTCTTTCTGGGGGCAATATTCTATAAGATATTGGTGAAGCCGGTAATTAATACCGGTGAGCTGAATCAACTGCTGTTGACTTTTGGGCTCCATATTCTTTTGCAAAATCTGGCCCTATTAATCTTTGGGGGAACAATACGGACTATCTCTGTTCCATATCGCGCCCATACGATCAGCCTGGCCGGAATTAATTTTGGAACAGCCCGTTTTTTTATTCTCTTGCTTTCCATAGTTCTGCTCGTAGTGCTCTATCTGGTACTGCAGCGTACCCGCATGGGGCGATCGATCAGGGCGGTAAGCCAGGATGCTGAAGGTGCAGCCCTGGTAGGTATTGATTCAGAGACGGTCAATGTTGTTGCACTGGGAATTGCCGTAGGGTTAGCTTCCATTGCGGGGATGATGCTCAGTGTGGTCTACCACGCCGAGCCCATGCTTGGTTTCAATTTTACTTTGAAAGGGCTAGCCGTAGTTGTTGTGGCGGGGCTTGGCAATGTCTATGGCGTGCTCTGGGCTAGCCTGCTCCTGGGTGTTTCGGAATCGCTTTTCGGTGTCTGCCTGCCCAACGGTACAGGCTGGTCGGAGGCGATTTTCTTTTTAATGATACTGGGGGGACTGCTGTTCAGATCAAGGCGCAGCGAGGTGAGTGAAATATGAAAGTATTAACCTTTAAAAACATCTTGACTGCTGTGTCTGTCACCATAGCTGCAATGTTTCCCTTTGTTACAGGTGAGTACTATCGCCACCTGGCAATTCTTACCCTGATGTATGCCGTTTTGGCCCTGAGCTGGGATCTGGCGGCGCGGGCCGAGCTGGTTTCCTTTGCTCATACCGGTTTTTTCGGGCTGGGTGCTTACACCAGTGCGATTACCCTTTTAAAGTTTAACTTCCCCCTTGTGCTCAGCTTTGCGGCTGCCGTTTTGCTGACCATAGTGGTGGCAATAGGTCTGGGCTATCTCACACTTCGTCTTTCGGGGATATACTTTGCTATTGCAACCCTGGCTTTTAGTCAGGTGCTTCTGGTTATTGCCCTGCAAATTCCGCAGGTTACCGGAGGGGCTATGGGGATTAGCGTGCCAAGTCTATTCGGGGGCGAGCGAATCCTGAGTTACTTTCTGATCCTGGGCATTCTGGCCTTGGTAATTGTGGTTTCACTCTATCTGGAAAAATCTCATTACCATCTTGCCTTTAGCGCCATGCGCACAAGTCCTGTTGCCGCCTCCGTTCTGGGCGTAAATACTGTGCGGTATCGTTTGATCTCCTTTACTCTAAGTGCAATTTTTGCTTGCCTGGCCGGCGCCTTCTACGTGCATTACACTACAATCACCATTCCTTACGAGGCATTTAACCTGCACATAGGGGTAGTCAGCATTGTGATGGCTGTTTTAGGGGGGCTTTATTCCACGGCGGGACCCATTATTGGGACAATTGTGTTGAAGATAGCCGAGGAGTTCATGCGGACTACAATTCCGTACGGCTACATGATTATTTATGGCCTTATCCTCATTGCCGGTATGCTATTTTTGCCCAAAGGTCTGATGGGGGTGCTCAAAAAGTGGAAATTCTTGGCGTAAATAATATTAGCAAAAGCTTTGGGGGCGTTAAAGCGGTGAATGGCCTATCTTTCTCGGTCGAGAAAGGTGAAGTCCTGGGTATCATTGGCCCCAACGGTGCCGGAAAATCAACGGTCTTCAACCTCCTCTGCGGGTTGATGCCCCTGGATGGGGGCCATATCCATTTCCTGGGTGATGAAATTACCGCTGTTCCGTCGTACAAGCGATGTCATATGGGCATCGGGCGGACCTTCCAGATTTGCCGCCCATTCGAAGAGTTGACAGCGCTGGAAAATGTGGCCGTATCCGCAGTATTTGGCCATCATAAGATCTCGACCCTTGCCGAGGCAAAAAGGCACAGCGAAGAAGTGTTGGAAAAGGTGGGCCTTTCAGCCAAAAAAAATCTTTACACCTCGCAGCTTACCACTCCTGATCTGAAGCTTTTGGAAATAGCACGTGCACTGGCTACAGGTCCTTCACTATTGTTGCTGGATGAGGTAATGGCCGGCCTTCTGCCCAGGGAGTGCGATAAAATATTGGATCTGGTGAGGTCCATCAACCGTGACGGCATTACCGTGATCCTTGTCGAGCATGTGATGCGCGTGGTACGGGAGCTTTCGGAAAGGGTGATCGTTATGAATTACGGACAAAAACTTTGCGAGGGCTGTTATGGAGATGTGATCAGTGACGAAAGGGTGGTTGAGGCCTATTTGGGGCGAGGGGAGTTGGGTGCATCATGAAGATCCCCCTTTTGGAGGTCACAGATCTGTCAGGCGGCTATGGATTACTGCAGGTGATCTGGAATCTAAATTTTATCGTTCGAGCCGGGGAGATCGTCTGCCTGATCGGGGCCAATGGTGCCGGTAAAACAACTACTTTAAGATTGCTTTCGGGGTTGGAGAAACCCATGGGGGGAGAAATAAAATTTCAAGGCGTTTCCATAGCCAGCCGGTCGCCGGCGCGCATAGCCAGGCTCGGGATGGCCCATGTGCCCGAAGGCAGAAGACTTTTTGGCTTGATGACTGTTCAAGAAAATCTGGAGGTTGGTGCGAATTGTTCTTCGGAAGCCTGGCAAAAGAGGGATGCCATGATGGACTACATATTTACCCTATTTCCCATTCTCAAGGAAAGGTCCACCCAGTTGGCAGGGACCCTCTCCGGCGGCGAACAGCAGATGCTCGCGATATCCAGGGCCTTGATGACTTGTCCCTGTCTGCTATTGGTGGATGAACCTTCCATGGGGTTGGCGCCTTCTGTTGTAGAAAATGTATTCAGGGCTCTTAAGGAGGTGGTTGAGACCGGCGTAGCTATTTTTCTGATCGAGCAAGATGTGCAGCGCAGTTTGAAGCTGGCAGAGCGGGGTTATGTATTGGAGAATGGTCAGATTGTGGCTCAGGGTACAAGTTCGGAATTGATGGAAAACGAAGAAATAAAAAAGGCGTATCTGGCAGTTTGAAATTCGTAATCAGTAAATAACTGGGGAGGGCTGAACGTGCAAAAAAGATGGTTGGCGATCTTGACACTTATTTGCGTATTTACCCTTGTGTTGTCGGGCTGCGGAGGGGAAAAGGAACCGCCAGGAGCGACGGGTGAACCCGTTAAGATCGGGATCATTATTCCCCTTTCCGGATCGGCTGCAGATTCCGGTCAGCAAATGCGCAACGGGTATCTGACCGCCCTGCATGAGATCGAAAAAAACGGTTGGATTCTGGATGGCAGGGAAGTTAAGTTGATTTTTGAAGACGGCAAGGGGGACCCCACCACAGCGGTGGCGGCCCTGGAGAAACTGGTCACCCGGGACAATACAGAGATCATCCTTGGGACAATCTCAAGTACTGTTGATGTTGCACTGGCGGAGCCCATGTCACGCTATGAACCTATTTTCGGCTGCACCGGGGGTGCCTCATCATCGGTGGAAGAGGCTTTTGGAGATGCCAAATGGTTTTTCCATTATCATCCCTGGGAATATGACAATGTGAGATCCTTGGGTGAAACCATGATCGAGGTCGGTGGGCCCGGCAAAATGGTGCTTGCCTATGAAGACGGCATATTCGGTACAAGCAACATAGAGATGATCAAAGAAATATTGATACCCCAGGGCTTTGAACTGGCCAAAACCCTGCCATTTAAAAGCGGCAGCGCGGATCTGAGTTCCGTGCTGACGCAGGCCAAAAACACCGATCACGATTACTTCATCTGGATTGGCTATCCGGCAGATGCCACCACGATGGCTTCACAGATGAAAGAGATCAACTATGCTCCCAAATTAACCGTTGGGTATACACCCGGGTGGCCTGATGGCTTTGGCGATCTTGCCGAGGGTGAATATATGACTGCCCTCGGCATGTGGAGCCCGACCATTCCCAATGACGCAACACGGAATTTCGTTGAAGACTACACTGCAGTTGTCGGAGAAGCGCCCCAAACTTATTGGGCCGCCATGGCTTATATCAACTTGTTAACCATGGCCGATGCNNCATCAAAGCAGGGTTTCACCGCATGCCGGTTTTGATTACCAGGTACTTATGCAATGGCGGGAAGGCAAACTGGAAGTAATTTCACCGGAAGAACTAGCTACAGTCGAACCAGTTTTTCCTGTACCGACATGGAATGACAGATAGTATGGCAGGCCGGTCCGGGGAATACCACGGACCGGCCTATTCTCCATGTCAAATAGTATCCGTCACATTTAAAAGGGCCAGACCCGCTGCCACAGGCCGGCAAAGAAATCACCTGTCTGCCGCAGCACATTCGGCACAAAGCCGAGCCGCTTCAAACTTTCCCCCGCCATAAGCTCAATTTCGGCCACAAGTTCCCCATCCTGATCTTTCAAGAGCAGTGTACCGATAGCATCGCCCTCTTTAACCGGTGCGGACACTGCATCGGGCAGATCAAACTCCTCCCGGATCTTGAAGCTGCTGTCATTGACCGGGACCACGGCCTGCACCGGTCCCGCAGCGACGAGCGCCAGCTCCCTTTTCTGGCCGCGTTTCACCGGAACCCTGGTCACAACGTCATCCTCATCATGGAGGGTTTTCAAACTGTAATTGCGGAAACCGTAGTTCAGAAGCGCTTCGATGTCCTCCTGGCGCTGTTTCATACTGTCCGAGTGGAGCACCACACCGATAAGACGCATGTTTTGCTGCTTGCTCGTCCCGGCGATGCAGAAGCCGGCATTCGGGGTGCTGCCCGTCTTGATGCCGTCTGCGCCCGGGTAATTGCCGAGAAGGGGATTCAGGTTGAACTGGCGAATTTCATTAAAGGTAAATTCCTTTTCCGATTGAAAAGCGATTACCTCCGGCTGCGTGCGAAGCAGGTATGCGGCCAGGCGGGCTATATCGTACGCGCTCATATAGTGGTCTGGATCATCCATGCCATGGGGATTGGCAAAATGGCTGTTCTCCAGCCCCAGTTCGGCTGCACGGTCGTTCATGCGCTGGACAAAGAGTTCCACGGAACCGCTCAGATGCTCGGCCACGGCAATACAGGCGTCATTGGCAGAGACGATATCTATGCCTTTGAGCAGATCTTTGAATGAAACCCGCTGCCCGATGTTCAGGAACATCTGCGATTCATCAGGGCCCGTTCTCCAGGCCCGCTCGCTGACGGTGACCGTGGTGTCCCAGTTGACATGTCCCGCTTCAAGGTCTTCCATGGCCAGAAGCAGGGTCATCACCTTGGTGATGCTGGCCGGGGGCCGCGGTGTGTGGGCATCTTTTTCATAGAGCAGCGTTCCGTTTACCGCATCGATGAGCACGGCGCTGTCTGCATTAAGTTCAAGTTCAATGTCCGGCGCCGCAAGGGCCGGCAGGGCGAGGGCCTGCAGCAGGAGAAAGACGATTACAAAACAGGTTACTCTCTTGTTTAGTGCATGCATATGGTGAACTACCTCCCCAATGATGATCTGTTTCAGTAATTTACAGAAAGGGTGTTTCAATTGTTGCAAATAATTGGGCTAAACGGCAGTCCCAGAAAAGACGGCAGCACAGCTTACCTGCTCGAACTGGCTCTGGAGAGCGCCCGCCGGGATGGAGCCGAAACGGAACTCATTCATGTCGAACCGTTGCTGCGTTCTCAAAAATACCCTTATTGTCGAGCCTGCTCCTCCCCCTGCACCGGAGCCTGCTACCGGGGAACCGACCTTGAGCAGGCTTTTCTCCGGCTGGGCCGGGCCGACGCCATAATCGTGGGCAGCCCCGTCTACTTTGGCACCATATCGGCTCCTCTGAAGGGGTTCTGGGACAAAACCCGCAAGCTTCGCACCTCACTGGCACTGCTCAACACTGTCGGGGCCGCTGTCACTACCGGCGGCGCTGTTTTTGGCGGCCAGGAGACTACCCTGAAAGCGCTGCACGATATGATGCTGGTGCAGGGAATGCTCCTTGTCGGCGACGGCCATGCCTCCGCCGACGCCGGGCACCAGGGGTGCTGTGCGCAGGCCCCCGCCCGGGAGGACAAATTTGCAATCAGCCGGGTGGAGATCCTGGCCCGGCGGGTAGTCGAGGTGGCCCGATGCACCGCCGCCCTGCGCTAAAGTCAATACTGTTTGCCATACCGTTGTTCATTCGTTACAGAGGGGGGAAATCCTTTAAGAAAAATCTGCCGGGAAACATAAATAAATAGATTTTAATATGCCGTCGGAAAGGAATAATGGATCAAACCGCGAAATATTACAAATGTAAACCTTTTTAAGACAAGGAGTGATTATTCTTGACCCAGCATAATGACCTGGCCACTATAGACAATCTTACCCCACCCTGTCAAGTAGCCTGCCCTTTGCACCAGGATGTTCGCGACTATCTTCTGGCCATCGCCACGGGTGACTTTGACCTGGCGCTGGCGATCATCAAAGAGACCAANNCATGACGTGGATCAGCCGCCGTCGATTCGCGGACTGAAGCGCTTTGCCGTGGAAAACAGCAAGGCAAAGGCGCCCCCGTCGGATATCGCCCGCGGCTCAAGAGGAAAGGTCGCGGTAATCGGCGGCGGCCCTGCCGGCCTGACCGCAGCTTATGACCTGGCCCGGCAGGGCTGCGCGGTGACCGTTTATGACCGTGAGCCCTACATGGGCGGTGCGGTGCGCCACTACATTCCCCTGTACCGCCTTCCCGACGGCGTTATCGACCAGGATGTTGAAGAGATCGCCGAACAGGGAGTGGAATTCAAGACCGGTTTTGAACTAGGCCGCAATCTTTCCGTGGATCAGCTCCAGGAAGAGGGCTACCAGGCCGTACTCATTGCTCTGGGGCTTCCGGTGAGCCGCGGCCTGGACATACCCGGCGCCGACGGAGAAGACATCCTCTACGCCCTGACTTTCCTGAAGGAGGTCAAGAGAGACAATTTCCGCTTCGAGGGAAATCCCACCGTCATCGTTGTTGGCGGCGGCAATGTGGCCATGGATGTGGCCCGCTCCGCCGTGCGCTGCGGAGCCGCCGGGGTCAAGGTGGTCTGCCTGGAATCTGCAGACGAGATGCCCGCCTTCCCCTGGGAAATCGAGGAGGCCAAAGAGGAGGGCGTAGAATTTACCAACTGTTGCGGGCCCAATGCCATCATCAGGGAAAATGGCAAAATCACCGGCCTTCAGACCATAGAGTGCTGCTCCGTATTTGACGAATCAGGAAGGTTCAACCCTACCTACAACAAGGAGAACAAGGGGCTTGTTACCGGAGATCTCGTCATATTCTCCATCGGGCAGGGCGGTGATCCGGAGCCGCTGAAAGGTCAGATCGATCTGGATGAGCGCGGGCGCGCAGTTTTTGATCCCGGGACCATGCGCACCAGCCGGCCCGGTGTTTTCGCCTGCGGTGAAATGGTTACCGGTCCGGGAACGGCGGTGCAGTCCATGCAGAACGGCCGGGTGGCGGCGCTGGCCATCCTGGCCCATCTCGACGGAAAGACCTTTGACCGGGCCGCTCTGGAAGAGCCCGTTGCCCTGGAGAAGCTCGACCCCGCCGTGGCCGAGAAAATTACCCGCGTGGAGCGCCATGCCATTCCCATGCTGGCGCCTGCAGAGAGAGTCAAGCATTTCAAGCAGGCCGAGCTCGGCTATGATGCCATTACCGCCATCAACGAGGCCCGCCGTTGCCTGACCTGTCTGGCCGGGGCGGAGCGGATTGATGACCTCTGCGCGAATTGCCTTACCTGTGTACGCATCTGCCCCTATGATGTGCCGGTGGTCAATGAGGACGGGACCGTAAGCATACGCACCGAGCAGTGCCAGGCCTGCGGACTCTGTCTCTCCATCTGCCCGGCTTACGCTATCCAGTTCCGCGCGCCGCTTGTTGAAGAGGCTGCAGCAGCCATAGAACCGGCGGTGAAGGATCTTTTGCAGCGGGCCAAGGGCGCCCCGGTGGCGCTGGCCATTACCTGCGGCTACGGCCCCTTTGCACTACCCGAGGTTACTGCTTTCAAAGCCGACAACCTGGCAGTGGTAAGATACCCCTGTGTGGCCAAGGTAGATACAGTCCACCTGCTCAAGGCCATGGAGCTGGGCGTGGACGGCATCATCGTTGTCGGCTGCAAGGAAGATGAACTTGCAGCCTGTCCGCACAAGGATGCCGCCGGCTGGGCCGAGAAGCGGATCAGCCATGTCAATGCCCTTCTGGAAGAGATGGGTCTGGGCGCCGGGCGCATTGTTTACCTCGAGCTGGCCTCATCCGAAGCCGGTGATTTCGGACGGGTCCTGGAGGAGGCGCTGGGGCAGCTCAAGGAGATGACCCCGTCACCGCTGCGCGTCTAACAGATCAGGGCTCATGTTTGAAGAAAAATGTTGGGGCGGACCGCCCGAAAGGGCAGCCCGCCCTTTGTCGGAGGTGGGGCGGTATCAATATGTCACATTATGGCAATAATATGGATGAACTTAGTAGCGTAATTTATCGGCTTAGGCAGGATTATCTCCCGGGGCGTAGAATATAGTGTTACAGAAAAATAGATCGACATGTTCACGCAGGGAGGAGCGGTCCCGGACATTGTAGGATTGACGTTGAAAAATCGTTTATCCAGGGTTGCCTCGTCTCCGGGCATTGCGGGATGAGGTTTTTCTTTCTTCCGAACATCAAACAGGTTGGTGAAACAATTTGTCACAGGGAATTCCAGGGCACATCATTGACGAGATCAGGCAGAGATGCGACATGGTCAGCCTGGTGGGGCAGTACCTTGCTCTGGAAAAAAGGGGCAAGCATATGCTCGGCCTCTGCCCCTTTCACAATGAGAAAACACCTTCCTTTACCGTAACGCCGGAGAAGCAGCTGTTTTACTGTTTCGGCTGCGGCGCCTCGGGCAATATATTCAATTTTATCATGAGGATGGAGAACCTTACTTTTCCGGAGGCGGTCAGGCTGCTGGCCCGGCAGACAGGGGTGGCCATCCCCGAAAAGGAAAGGGCCTCTGCGGAGGGCCGGTTGAGAGAGAAGCTTTACGATTTGAACGGGCTGGCGGCCCGCTTTTACACTGACCGGCTCTGGAACAGTCCTGCGGGTAAAAAAGCGGCGGATTACCTTCTTGAAAGAGGTATTCGCCGGGAGACAAGCGAACTTTTCTCTTTGGGATATGCTCCGCCGGGATGGCAGAACCTGCTCAACCATGCTTCGAAAAAAGGAATCCCGGAAGATCTTCTGCACCGGGCGGGTTTGGTTTCGCCCAGGCAGAGCGGTGGTTTCTATGACCGTTTCAGGGATCGGCTGATCTTTCCCATTTTTACCGCGGGCGGGAAAGTGGCCGGATTTGGCGCAAGAGCCATGGAAGAGGGAGACAAGAGCATCCCCAAGTATTTGAATTCGCCCGAGACGCCGGTATTTGAAAAAGGATCATTTCTTTACGGTCTGCACCTGGCCCGGGAACAGATCCGCAGCCGGAAAACGGTCATCGTGGTGGAGGGCTACACCGACGTGATCACCGCTTTTCAGGCCGGAATAAAGAATGCGGTAGCCTCGCTGGGAACCGCCCTTACCCGGACCCAGGGGCGTTTGATGCGGTCCCAGGCCGAAAAGGTGATCATCGCCTATGATGCGGACAGCGCAGGCGAGGCGGCCACATGGCGGGGTCTGAAGATACTGCAGGACAGCGGATGCCTGGTGGAGGTGGCAGATCTGCCGGAGGGGAGCGATCCCGACGGCTTGATCCGGCAACGCGGAGCCGCCTGCTTTGAAGAGATCATTGCCCGGGCCAGGCCCCTGGCCGAATACCGCCTGGAGGTCTTGAAAAGGGATCTGGATCCGGCATCCGAGGAAAGCAGGCTTCGCTTTCTCGAAGGAGCACTGCTGATGCTTCAGGATATATCGAACCTGGTGGAAAGAGATGTTTACCTGAAACGGGTGGCCGAGGAACTCTCCGTTTCCGAAGGGGCCCTCAGGCGGGAACTGATGCGGCGGCAAAAAAGCCAGAAAACGGGCCGCAGTCATAATCTGTTAAGAAAAGATCAAACTAAGATCAATCAAATAAAGACCAGCCCGGCCGAGAGGATACTGCTATCTTTGATGCTGTGCAGCGAAGAAGCAGCCGGGATGGTTCTTGATGCCCTGGCTCCCGACGATTTTCAGGAAGGGCCGCTCCGGCAGGTTGTCGAAACTATTTTGAAATTGAAAAGCGAGGGCCGCCGCTTCGGCGGCGAAGAGTTGCTCGATCGCTTCAACGACGAAGGAATTCACCGCATGATTACCAGAGCGACAACCGACCCCAGCCTGCAGGGGCTGGAGCCCGAAAAAATGGCCAGGATGACCAGGGATTGCATTGAAAGAATAAATCGGGAAAAGCTAGCCGGGCAACAGGAATTGAGGCAGCGAGTCCTGAAAGAGAAGGATAAGAAGAAGCAGTATGACGATCATGCCAAAAAATTACTTCAGGAGCAGTTGCAAGTGATCAAACTACTTAAAGGCGTCCCCTATCGTTCCGGAGGAGGAGAGAATCTGCATGGCTAAAGATATAGAAAAAGTTGCTTCTTTGGAAGAAGTTCAGCAGGGTTTGATCGGACGCGGCAAGAACAAGGGCACGCTCTCTTACAAGGAGATCAGCGACACATTGCAGTCTTACGAGATCTCCGTGGAGGATCTGGACCGTTTTTTCGATCAGCTGGCCGAACAGGGGATTGAAGTAATTGATGAGACCGCCGGAAACGGCAAAAGCGCCTCGGCCGAGCCGGTAGACGGAGCAGCGGAAAAGGAAGAAACAGCGAAGACCGGGGAGGAGGAAGATCTTTCTTTGCCCGAAGGGGTGGCCATAAACGATCCAGTGAGGATGTATCTGAAGGAGATAGGTAAAATCCCCTTGCTCACCGCAGAGGAAGAGGTGGTGCTGGCCAAGGCCATCGAGAATGAGAGCGATGAGGCCAGGCGCGCCCTTGCCGAGGCCAATTTGCGCCTTGTCGTGAGCATTGCCAAGAAATACGTGGGCCGGGGCATGCTTTTTCTCGACCTGATCCAGGAGGGAAACCTCGGCTTGATCAAAGCTGTTGAAAAGTTCGATTACCGGAAGGGCTACAAGTTCAGCACCTATGCCACCTGGTGGATTCGCCAGGCCATCACCAGGGCCATTGCCGACCAGGCCCGCACCATCCGTATACCCGTACACATGGTGGAGACGATCAACAAGCTGATCCGCATCCAGAGGCAGCTGGTCCAGGAGCTTGGCCGCGAGCCGCTTCCCGAAGAGATTGCCCGGGAAATGAATGTCAGCGAGGAGAGAGTGCGTGAGATCCTGAAAATTGCCCAGGAACCCGTTTCCCTGGAGACGCCCATCGGCGAGGAGGACGACAGCCACCTTGGTGACTTTATCGAGGATCAGGAAGCGCAGGCGCCTGCCGATGCCGCCGCCTTTGAGCTTCTCAAGGAGCAGTTGGAGGATGTCCTCGACACTCTCACTCCGCGCGAAGAAAAGGTGCTTCGCCTCAGATTCGGCCTTGACGACGGCCGTTCCCGCACGCTTGAAGAGGTCGGGCAGTTCTTTGGCGTCACCCGCGAACGCATCCGCCAGATCGAGGCCAAGGCCTTGCGCAAGCTGCGCCATCCCATGCGCAGCAGGCGCCTCAAAGACTACCTCGAATAGAATACTCCCTTGCCGGCAGCAATCATATCGGCCGTTGCAGGGACGAGCTTTGTTCGCCCGCGGACACATACCTGGTATGTTTAGAATATCCCCCCAAGCAGGGGCGGGGTTCCATCCCCGCCCGCATCCCTGCGATAAATATGCTCCCCCTGGAAGAAAAGCCTCAGGGAGCAAACTTTTCACAAACATCTGCCATTGTTAAATAAACATATCTTAATGTAAATTATAATTGACATCCAGTAAAATAAATGATACACTCATTTCAGATAACCGGNNTGTCCCAGAAAAGCCTGGCCGACGCTGTTGGCGTTACCAGGCAGACGATCAGCGCTATCGAGAGCGGTAACTACAACCCCTCGATAAACTTGTGTATCTCCATATGCAGGGTCCTGGATAAGACATTGAACGACATATTTTGGGAGGATGATGGCCATGACCAACAAGGGTCTTGATGAGATGCAGATGCAGAGAAAAAACAGGATCGGCAACCAGGCGTTCCTGATGCTTTTCTACCTGTTGCTTATCGATGTAGGCTTGCAGGGCTTTGGTTTCAGATGGCTGGGGTATCCGGAGAATGTAATGGTCATTTTGATGACCTGTTCGGGGATCTACGTTATCCGGCTGATCCTGGCCAGCGCCTTTGTCGGGCCGGCCCCCGAAGAACAGAACCCCTTTCTGAGAGTGCTTATCACGGTCATCCTGTCGCTTGCCGTCTCAGCGATAATCCTGCTGATCATGAAAAATGCCGGATTCAGTGATCCCGCCGATGTTGAAAGAAGGACAGCGCCCATACTTTTCGGGACCGCCGCTGTGGCCATCGTTATCTCCGTAACGACCATTGTCGTCAACCGGATCCAGAACAGGAAGGGCGGGGAATAGGGGGAGGCCTCCGCCTCCCTCCGCTGCTCCCCGCTCTCCCGCTACCCTGGCGCAGCTGCCACTGTCATCCCGAGCGCCTCCCCTGCCATCATATCGCAATGATCTGGTGTATAATCTGTAAACAGGCCTGTTTATCAGCCTTTTTCATCTGAGCGCCTCACTCTGTCACCCTGAGCGCCACACTCTGTCATCCTGAGCGCAGCGAAGGATCCCGCTCCTGCACTTCATTCTTCATTCTTGCTATATTAAAAACCCTCCTAAAGCTTGACGTCTCTTTGGTCATCCGCTATAATCATGTTA
>MTKW01004187.1_pt1 | contig 19011 bp, 13 predicted proteins | sample 1042761 | NCBI WGS metagenome assembly MTKW01 (sample SAMN06205366, study PRJNA360243) | anaerobic digester metagenome | biome: Wastewater treatment plant; feature: Anaerobic digester sludge; material: sludge; isolation source: anaerobic digester fed with sludge from wastewater treatment plant ... | reverse complement strand
GAAGGCGCAAGAACAGGCTATTTTCGTTTTCATGACTAGAGGTTAACTGTTAAAGCCGCGATATAAAGACGAAAAATAATGTTTTTTTTGGCGATTTATTGCTTTTTTGTTGAAGTTTGTGATGAATCAGTTGTATGAGTCTGTTCATTTAGAATCATTTACTAAAAGGTAGAATGACGGTAGTCTTAACATGCTTAGGTATGGGAATTTTCACAGACTTACCCACAGCCAATCAATTATTATCACAATGCAAGGAGAAGAAAGAATATGATCGATCTGACGATCCATCCGGAAGGGCTAGAAAATGCGATTAAACGCGCGCGTGAAAACAACATTGTTATCCCGACATTTGCGCAACTGCGCGACCCCGTTAACAAAGTTCCCGAGAAGATTAAGAAAAGACTTAAGAACGTCGGTTCATGGGACATCGACCCCTTGAATCTGTTCCGCATCACATGGAAGAACGAGCCGACGCTTGAAGGAGCCGGCTACGGCGATGTGAACTATATCGAGATCCCGAGCGAGCTGAGCGGTGTTGACGCGCGTATCTTCGTCATCATCGGCAAATGGTTCCCTACCGGGTGTCATAAGGTCGGCGCTTCTTACGGCTGTCTCGTCCCCCGTCTCGTCACAGGGCAGTTTGACCCTTACCACGACTGGGCGGTTTGGCCTTCGACCGGAAACTACTGCCGCGGAGGCGCCTTTAACTCGAAATTGCTCGGTTGCAAGTCGATTGCGATCCTGCCCGAGGACATGAGCCAAGAGCGCTTTGACTGGTTATCTCACATCGCGGATGAGATCTTCGCGACGCCCGGTTGCGAGAGCGACGTCAAAGAGATTTTCGACAAGGTTTGGGAGCTTCGCAGGACGCGTCCCGACGCCTTCATTTTCAACCAGTTCGAAGAGATGGGCAACGTGCTCTGGCATTACCACGCCACGGGCCCCGCGATGGAAGAAGTCTACGAGTCCTTGAAGACGCCGACGTCGAGATTCTCCGCTTGCTTCTTTACGAGCGGCAGCGGCGGTTCGATGAGCGCCGGCGATTACCTGAAGGAGCATTATCCGCGCATCAAAGTGTCAGTTGGCGAGGCGCTTCAGTGCCCCACCATCCTGAACAACGGCTTTGGCGGTCACCGCATCGAAGGTATCGGCGACAAGCACATCCCGTTTGTTCACAACGTCAAGAACACGGACGTTGTCTGTGCCATTGACGACAATCACGCAGTGAATCTCCTGCGCTTGTTCAACACGGAGGTCGGACACGAATTCCTGAAGAAGGAAACGGGCGTGTCCCAAGAATTCCTAGATCTTCTCCCGCTGCTCGGCATCAGCGGTATCGCGAACGTTCTCGGAAGCATTAAGCTGGCGAAATACTTCGAGTTCACGAAGGACGACGTCATCGGCACCGTTGCGACCGACTCGGCTGAGATGTACGGCTCGCGCGTCGTGGAGCTGGAAGAGGAAGATCCTTACACTCAGGATCTCGCAGCGCGCGATTACTGGAGTTATCTCGCCTCCACTACGACGGACCATATGGAAGAGTTCACGTACTACACGCGCAAACGCGTTCATCACCTCAAGTACTACACTTGGGTTGAGCAGCAGGGTCGCACCATGGAAGAGTTGAACGCTCAGTGGTACTGCGACAATTACTGGTCAGACACACGCAACCAAGTTCACGAGATCGACAGGCTCATTGATGAGTTCAACGAGCGTTCGGGTGTTCTCGCGGCGATGGATTAAAGATCAACAAAGAGTAGTATAAAACGTATTTGTAGAGAGAAAAGAGGGACAAATGGATTTTAATAAACGTATTGATCAATTGGAAGGTTACGACTACCAAGGGTTGTACGGCGACGATTTTTTCCTGACATGGGACAAGTCGCAGGACGAAATTATGGCAATTTTCGCGGTGGCGGACGCGCTGCGCGCGCTTCGCGAGAACAACAAGAGTGCACGCGTCTTCGATTCTGGACTCGGCATTTCGCTTTTCCGCGACAACTCGACGCGGACGCGCTTCTCCTTTGCGTCGGCCTGTAATTTCCTCGGACTCGAGATACAGGATCTTGATGAAGGCAAATCGCAGATATCCCACGGTGAGACCGTAAAAGAGACGGCGAATATGATCTCTTTCATGGCGGACGTCATTGGTATCCGCGACGACATGTACATCGGCAAAGGCCACACGTACATGAAAAACGTAGCTGAATATGTCAAAGAAGGTTATGAAGACGGCGTGCTGGAACAGCGCCCGACACTTGTCAACCTTCAGTGCGACATCGACCACCCGACACAGACGATGGCGGACACGCTCCACATCATCCATGAGCTCGGCGGCGTCGAAAATCTGAAGGGCAAGAAAGTGGCCATGACATGGGCGTACTCGCCTTCATACGGTAAACCTCTTTCCGTTCCGCAGGGTGTTATCGGTTTGATGACGCGCTTCGGCATGGACGTCGTCCTCGCGCATCCGGAAGGATACGAGATCATGGACACGATCGAAGATGTCGCGAAGCACAACGAAGAGCAGTACGGCGGGAAGTTCACACGCGTCGAGTCGATGGAAGAGGCGTTCAAAGATGCCGACATCGTCTATCCGAAGAGCTGGGCGCCGTTCAAGGCGATGGAGATCCGTACGGATCTGTACGCCAAGGGCGATCAGGCAGGTATCGATGCTCTCGAGCAGGAACTGCTCGCACAGAATGCGCTGCATAAGGACTGGACATGTTCTGAGGATATGATGAAGCTGACAAAGGGCGGTAAAGCGCTGTACTTGCACTGTCTGCCCGCCGACATCACCGGAGTATCGTGTGCTGAAGGTGAAGTCGACGAGTCGGTCTTTGATCGTTATCGCGTTCCTCTCTACAAAGAGGCAAGCTACAAGCCGTATATCATCGCCGCGATGATCTTTCTGCAGAAAATCAAGAATCCCGGCGCGAAGTTGGATGAGCTCTGGAGAGGTACGACGCCTCGCTGGGCCGACAATGGCTAATGTGAGAACATGTGTCGTCAACGGCACCATGAAAAAGAACGACGCGGAAATTGTTCTGGCCGCGTAAACATTTAACCTGACATCCGAGGCCGGGGTTCTCGTTGGAGAAGCCCGGCCTTCTTATCATCCGGATGGATCTATCTTGACGTCAAGAATCAAACGTTGAGAATTTTTGGTGAAAATGAGAAAGAAACGGATAAAAATCCACATTCTACTGTTAATATAGTAACTAAGAGATCTTAACGGCACGGGTGACCTGACGCCGCCGTTTGCGGCGCGATGTCACCATATAAAAAAGGAGAGGATATAGAGCATATGGGCGATATTATGAGACCAATCGGCTTCGCTAATCTCATTGAGTGGAGTCTCCGAGAGTACAAAGAGAACGGTCGGGTATTCGGACTCGACAAGAGCAAGTTTTACATTCCGAAAGGCGATAAGTGTTTCCGAACACCTTTACCTTTCGGCGACGAGATCGCGACGCCTGTCGGTCCTGCCGCCGGTCCGCACTCGCAGCTGGCACAAAACATCATCGTTTCGTACCTTGCAGGGGCACGATTTATCGAGCTGAAGACTGTCCAGAAGATGGACGGCGAGGTAATCAGACATGCCGTCGCCAAGCCGTGTATCAACGCGGAGGATGAATGCTACAACTGTGAATGGTCTACGGAGTTGACGGTTGAGGAAGCGTTTGACGAGTACGTCAAGGCGTGGGTCGCCCTGAAAGTCTTGGCGGTTGAATTCGGCATTTCGGACGGCAACGACTTCGCGTTCAACATGAGTGTCGGTTACGACCTTGAAGGTATAAAACTGCCGAAAATGGATAATTTCATCGAAGGGCTCAAAGACGCTTCCGAGACACCTATCTATAAAGAGTGTATGGAGTTTCTGAGAGGCCACATGAGTTTATTCGAGCGCGTGGATGAAGCCGTCGTCGATGCAATTTCCCCGCATCTCTCCAACCAGGTCACGCTGTCCACCTTGCACGGGTGTCCGCCTGCGGAGATTGAGCGCATCGTTCATTACCTGCTGACGGTGAAACATTGTCATACATTCGTCAAATGTAATCCGACGATGCTCGGCTTTGACTTTGTCAGGAAGACGCTCGATGACCTCGGCTATGACTACGTCGCGTTCCCGGACAAGCACTTCCTCGCCGATTTGCAATTCGATGACGCTCGAGGCATCTTCGAGCGCATGATAAAGGTGAGCGGAGAAATGGGACTTGCGTTCGGCGTGAAGCTGACCAATACGTGTCCTGTCGATGTCACAAGAAATGAAGTGCCGTCTGAAGAGATGTACATGTCCGGTCGCTCCCTCTTGCCGCTCACGATCAGCCTGGCGCTGAAGCTGTCGGAAGCGTTCGAAGGGAAACTTCCCATATCTTTCGCAGGCGGGGCCGACGGACTGAACGTGGCGGCCATTCTTGATACGGGAATCGGTCCCGTGACCGCCGCGACGACGCTCTTAAAGCCCGGCGGCTATTCGCGCTTCAAGCAAATGGCGGAGGCTTCCGAACCATACCTCGGGAACGAGAGTTCAGAGATCGATCTTCCCAAGCTGAGAGCGTTGAAGCAAACAATGCTCGATGATCCGAGAATGCAGAAGCGCTGGCGCGAGAAAGTCTGGTCGCGTAAGACAGGCTCGGAGCTTCCGCTTTTCGACTGTTACAAGGCGCCGTGTAAAGACGGCGGATGCCCGATCAATCAGCAGATCCCCGAGTACAATACGCTCGTCGCGCACGGGGATTACGACGAGGCGTTCAGCGTGATCGCCATCGACAACGCGTGTCCGACGATTACCGGTGTTTTGTGCGCCCAGCCGTGTCGCGAACACTGTACGCGTATCGACTACGATGTCTCGCTCCACATGCGCGACATCAAGAAGAAAGCGGCCGACGAGGCGCAGGATCGTTACAGTGCGGCTCTTGAGCCAAAGCGCTTGCGTACTAAGAAGAGAGTGTGCGTGATCGGCGCCGGACCGGGCGGCGTTGCGGCGGCTTACTATCTCGCGCGCAATGGGGTCGCCGTCGACGTCTTTGAGAAGAGAGCCGAATCGCACGGTATTGTTCGCTACGCGATTCCTTCATTCAGAATCTCGCAAGAACAGATTAACCGTGACTTAGCTCTGGCGAAGGCGGTCGGCGTGAACTTCCACTTCAATGCCGATCCCGATGTCAAGCTCGATGCGCTCAAAGGCAAATATGATTACATCGTGTTGGCGATCGGCGCATGGGCGAAGGGACGTTCACCCGTCACAGAAGGCAGCGAGAACGTCTTGGATTCGCTCGAATTCCTCTTGTCCATCAAGAAGGACGGTCCTCGCGATCTCGGGAAGAAAGTCGCCGTTGTCGGGGCCGGAGATGTCGCGATGGACTGCGCGCGACTTGCGAAACGCATGCCGGGATCGCCCGATGTGACGATCGTCTACCGTCGTACGGAGATGTATGCACCGGCGAGCCAGGACGAATTTGACGAGGCGATGGCGGAAGGCGTCGAGTGGTGTGAACTCCACGCCCCTGTCAGTTACGATGGCAAAAAGCTCGTCTGTGAAAAGCAGTATCTCGGCGGCTTCGATGAATCGGGGCGCAGGGCTTGTCTCGGAACGGGCGAGATGGTAACGCTTGAATTTGATACGGTCATCGGTGCGACAGGCGCGCGAGTCGATCAATCGCTCTTCAGCGACTGGGCGCTCTCATGCGACAAGTGGGGCAACCCGTATGTTTCCGACGCCATGGAATCATCAGTCGACGGCGTCTATATCGTCGGTGACTGCCGCAAGGGTCCTTCCACGATCGTAGCCGCGATGGGCGACGCGAAGAAGGCGGTACTCGACATTCTGGAAAAAGAAGGTCTCAAGCACAGTTTCGATCGCGTCCATATCGCAAAAGATGAAGACGCCATCGTTGAGCGTCGCGGTATCCTGGTTACGGCGCAACCGACGCCTGAAAAAGAGGGTGAGCGCTGTCTCCTCTGTGATCAGATCTGTCGCATCTGTACTGAAGTTTGCCCGAACCGCGCCAATGTGGCGATCCTTGTGGACGGTTTCGACATCAAAGAGCAGATCGTTCACGTAGACGGCATGTGTAACGAGTGCGGCAACTGCGCGACATTCTGTCCGCATGCCGGCAGACCTTACAAGGATAAGCTCACGCTCTACTGGAGCGAAGAGGATTTTGTCGATTCGGAAAATATCGGTTTCCTCAAGCTTGCGGACAATCAGTACAGGATTCGCGACGAGCGCGGCCGCGTGTTCGATACGACTTTGGACTGCGGTGAGCTGGACAAGCGTATGGCGAAGGTCATCGCCGCTGTCAACGAAAAAGCGCCTTGGCTTTACAAGGCGACTTGCCACTCGGGATGTTGTGAGTAGTTGAAGTGATGTCCCTTGCGGCTAAAATGTCGCAAGGGACATCTTTCTATGGATGAAAACAGTTGGCGGAGGCAGTCGTTCCGATCACACTTCGGAGTGGAGGACGACGGCCAAGAGTTTACTAAACGGATCTGGAGGTCTATATGATTATTGGTAACGGAAGATTAATTACGAACTGTGAAGACAATCTTTATTTTGAAAACGGCGCAGTCCGCGTCGTCGGTGAATTGATCGATGCCGTCGGCACGTTCGAGGATTTGAAAGCGCGTTTCCCCGACGACGAGGTGATCGATGTCGGCGGTCGCATTATCATGCCCGGCATGATCAACACGCATACGCACATTTACAGCTCCTATGCTCGCGGCATGGGCGTGTCGAAGCCGACGCGCAATTTCCCTGAAATCCTGGAAAACCTGTGGTGGGCGCTCGACCGGAGCCTGACGCTGGAAGATTGTGAGCTCTCTGCCTACACGACGTACATCGAGAGCATTCAAAACGGCGTGACAACGCTGTTTGACCACCACGCAAGCCCGCACGCCGCGGAAGGCTCGCTCTTTGCTCTTGCCGACGCGGCGAAAAAAATCGGCATCCGCGGTTCATTCTCAATGGAAGTATCCGATCGCGACGGTGAAGCGATCACTGATGCGGAGATCAAGGAGAACGTCGACTTCATCAAGGCGATGAATACGGACGAGCAGGACATGATCAAGGGAATGTTCGGCATGCACGCCTCCTTCACGATCTCCGATAAGACGATGGAAAAAATCGTCGCCTCAATGGAAGGCATCGATGCAGGCTACCACGTTCACGTCGGGGAAGGTCGCGAAGACCAGTACGACAGCCTGAAAAAGTACGATTGCCGCGTTACGGAGCGTCTGCTCAATTGGGGTCTCCTCGGACCGAAATCGATCGCCGTCCACGCCGTCCATGTTAATGGTCGTGAACTCGATATCCTTGCGGAGACGGATACGACGGTCGTACACAACCCGATGTCCAACATGGGCAACGCCGTCGGCGCCACGCCGGTGATCGGTATGTTGGCGCGCGGCATTCGCCTCGGCATGGGTACCGACGCGTACACCCACGACATGTTCGAATCGGTTAAAGTCTCGAAGATCCTGCAATCTTTCAGGCTGTCCGATCCGACGGTCGGGTTCGGCCAAGCGCTGCAGCTTCAGTTTGACGGCAACCCCGCCATCTGTGCGAAGCACTTCAAGCGTCCGCTCGGAATGCTGAAGCCGGGAGCCTACGCCGACATCATCACGCTCGACTATGCCCCGTTCACGCCGTTCGGCGCAGCCAACTGGAGAGGACATATCCTGTTCGGTTGCTACGGTCGCATGACAAACGACGTAATGATTAACGGCAAGGTCGTAATGAAAGATCGTGCCATTCTCACGGTCGACGTCGAAGAGATTTACGCCCGCACGAAAGTTCGCGCCGCGGAAGTCTGGAAAAACTTATAATTTGCACCGTCATCGGCGTAGAGGCTGACACCTGCTTCTACGCCATACGGAAACGATGGGCCGGATCACCCCCTGCTCTGCGAGCAGGGACGGTATCTTGCCTATCGCTTTCATGGGATGCTGAACGGGGTGTCTATTGTCGAGAGAATACGTGATTACCGGGAGATGAAATGAAACACAGTACACTTCTAAAGGACGGCTACATCGTTCTGCCCGACAGGACGGTCAAGGGCAGCATACGCATCCGCGGCGAAGTGATTGACGCCTTGGGGGACATTGTGCCCCTCGACTATGAAGAGATCATCGACTGCGCCGGCTGTTATTTCTTGCCGGGAGGAATTGAGACGCACACGCATCTCGATTTGGAATCGATGGGAACAGTCACCGCCGATGACTTCAAGTCCGGGACGTTGGCAGCTCTCGCGGGAGGCACGACGACCGTGATCGATTTCGCAACGCAATTTCACGGAGAATCGATGGCACGCGGATTGGAACGCTGGCATGAGAAGGCTGACGGACGGTCGGCGATCGACTACGGTTTTCACATGGCGATGACAGAGTGGAACGACGCTCTGCGTGGCGAGATGGCTTCGATCGTTGAGGGCGGCATCACTTCTTTCAAGATGTACATGGCGTACAAAGGAAGGATGATGGTTCAGGAGGATGAGATCTACGAGGCGCTTGAAGAAGCGGGGAAACTCGGCGCGACGATCGGCTTCCACTGCGAGAACGGACTCTTGATCGACCTCTTCACGCGACGGATCCGTGAGGCCGGCAACTTCTCGCCGTACTACCATCAGATGACGCGACCGTCCGAACTTGAAGCCGAGGCGATCGATCGGCTCGAGACCGTCGTCCAGTTGCTCCATACCAATCACTACGTCGTGCATCTGTCGACAGCGCGCGGCTTATCGAGCATTCGACGCGCCAGAGAGCGCGGCAACGATGTCATCGTGGAGACGTGCCCTCAGTATCTGCTCCTCGACCGCTCACGTTACGGAACGCCGGAGAGCGACGATTTTGAAGCCGCCAAATTTATTATGAGTCCCCCGCTCCGCGAGCGCCGTGATCAGGAAGCGCTGTGGCAGGGGCTGGCTTCCGGAGAGATCCAATTTGTCGGCACCGATCACTGTTCCTTTAACTTCAAAGGACAAAAGGAGATGGGTCGTGATGACTTCTCGCAGATACCGAACGGCGCGCCGGGCATCGAGCTCCGCATGAACCTTATGTACACGTACGGTGTCGCCGAGGGCCGTATGGATATCAACCGCTTTTCCGTCGTCACATCGACGAATGCGGCAAAGTATTTCGGATTGTTCCCGAAGAAGGGCATCCTCCAAGTCGGAAGCGATGCCGACATCGTTGTATTCGACCCGAAAGTTGAATGGACGGTCACGTCCGAACTGTTGCATGAAAATTGCGACTATACGCCGTATGAAGGATTTGCCTTGAAGGGAAGAGTGCGAGACGTTTTCTTGCGAGGCAACCGCAAGGTCAAATCCGGCAACATTGCCGTGAAAGATGCCGACGGTCAGTATTTGAAGCGAGATCTGCCGATCACGGCGATCAGATAATATGGATTTGAACGATATTAACGTCAAATAAGATCTGACGACAGGAGGCGCCGTCCATGTCATCGATTTTAATAGTTTGACGTCAGGCACATATGAGTGAATAATGAAGCTCCGTGGAGGGAATACCTAGTGAATTTGTTAGAGAGACATCTGAGCATGAGGGAAGAGTTGCCGCGCGCCGCCGCCGTCATTATTGCATCGCGGCCGGATGAGAGAGACGAGGCGGAAGCGGATCTCAAGGACGATCAGCAGATCCTGCCCGCCTTAATCCGCGTCGACAAGATCAGTTTAATCGAGCGCGTGGTCATTCGATTGCAGACGGAGGGAATCGCTCCCATCGTCGTGATCACCGGATATAAAAGCGGAACTTTGCAAAAACACCTTGCAAAAATGAATGTCGTCAGTCTCCATAATCCGTATTGGCATGGGACGACCGTTGTTGATGATGCGATCAAGGGACTGTCTTATATCGAAAGGACGTGCAGCGACTGTGAGAAGATCTTTTTGGCGACGCCGCTCATTCCCTCCGTGAATGCGACTTCGCTGAAACGACTTCTCGTTTCGACATCGACTGTCGCCCTACCCGTTTTCGAGGGAGAGGACGGGTTGCCGATCGTCATCCGCAAAGATGCCGTTCGAAATCTCACGCGCGCTGAGAAAGGCAGTACTCTTGCGGAGTTGGTCGCAGTTGCGCCCGGGACGGTCGAGCGTGTTGTTGTCGACGATCCTAGCGTCTTGCCTCTTGCGGCGACATCGGAGGCGCCTGAAGATCACGAATCGCATTCGATCGCGTTGCCGATGCGCGTACGCTTCAAGCTCAATCTCGCGCGCGAGAAGATCTTTTTCGGGCCGGGTCCCGCCGTTTTACTGCGCCTGATTGATGAGACGGGATCGGTGCGTATGGCGTGTCAGGGGATGAACCTCTCTTACAGTAAAGGATGGCAGATTCTCAATCTCCTTGAAGAGCAGTTGGGTGAAAATGTCATCGTCCGCAGACCGGGCGGTCAGGAAGGCGGCAGCAGCACTTTAACGGAAACGGGACACGAGTTGTTGCAACGTTACGAACAACTTACAGTTGAAACGCAACAGTATGTCAACGAGTTGTTCGACAAGTTATTTGAAGGATTTTTTGCAGAGCGGGAGTGAGAATTTGCGAAGTTCGGGGAGACAAATGATCGACAGCTCGACTGCTGCGCACAGGGCTATGATGCCCGGAAAGGTAATGACCATATGAACGATCAGTACAATCTTCAAAATGATCCGAATCAAGTCGGAGATAATGAGACACCGGTTGCTCCTACATATTCCGCGCCGTCGGAAGCTTATGTGACGGAGAGAGCGACAGCGCGAAACGGCGTCGGCGGGCCTCCGGAGTCTCCTGCCGCGGTTCCCGCAACGCCGTCGCCTTACTTCGGCACACCTGTCCGTGCGGAATCTCCCATCGCTCCCGCCGCATCGGCCAAGATTAAGAGAGGCGTACCCGGTCTGACGGCATTCGGATTTACGTTGGCTTTGTTGAGTCTATTTCTTGTGCCGTTTTTCAAAGATGCTTTTGAAGGTTATCTGTTCTATGATGGAACCGAGTCCGTTGTCCTTCAGTACTATTTTTATGCGACGTGGATTCTCGGCGCCGTGTCGGGGCTGTTTGCGCTGATAGCGTTTATTCTCACGCCATTCGGCGGGTCTGTTTCAAAGCGTCAGCAACGAGACGGTCGCGGGCTCGCTGTCGCCGGAACGCTGATCGCCTTTGTGGCGCTTTTGTTGACGGTGGGCGTCGCCGTCTCGCATTATCTGCTGTTTATGCAGATTTATCCCTCGTAGAGCGGCAGTAAGGGTTGTATGGCGATGACAGGAATGATTCGTGATCGAAAACTTCAGATAGTCACCGGTAAAACGTGGTATAAAGCGCAACCAATTTACATGTTGCGCGATGTTATCACGCGCGGCGTTGAGCAATACGGCGACAGGCCGGCCGTTCGCTGGCGCGTCAGACCGCGCGATCAGGATCTGATGACTAAATCGTATAGGGAACTGGCGCATGACGTCGCGCGTGTTCAGGCATGGCTCGGCGAACGTTTGCCGAGAGGAAGCCGTATCGCTTTGATAGGCGATAACAGCTATCCTTGGATGGTAACGTGGCTTGCCGTGGCTTCCGGGTTCGGGGTGATCGTACCGCTCGATCGACTGTTAAAACCGCAAGAGATCATCCCCTGCATTCAGCGCAGTCAATCGGTCATGCTGATTTATGATTATTCCTGGCATGAGCACGTGGAAGCAATTCGCGACGACCTTCCGTCATTAACGTATCGCGCCGTGATGGATCGCGGGCTGATGAAGGAAAATGAAAGTGCGGCTTTCAGAGCATGTATGGCGGAAGACGATACACTCCTGCTGCTTGATGATGCGCTGAAGGCTTCGGCGGACGACGAGGCGGTAACGCGCCTCCTCGCGCCCGACGATGTCGAAGACGACGCGGCGATTCTCTTTACGTCCGGCACGAGCGCATCTTCCAAGGCTGTCATTCTGACGAACAAATCGATTACCGCCGACATTCGGGCGCTTCTCGGTTCCGTCTATTTCGGCGAAAACTTCAAGTCATTGTCGATCCTCCCGTTACACCATGCCTTCGAGAACACATGCGGTTTTCTTACCGTGCTGTCGTTGGGCGGGACAATTCACATCTGTGACGGATTGCGGTACATCGCAAGCAACTTTGCGGAACATGAAGTACACCTGACAGTCGTCGTGCCTGCCGTCCTCGACGCGATCTACCGTCGCGTGATCAGCGAGGCGCGGCGTACGGGTCAATTGAAGAAACTCAAGATCGGCATGGCCTTGTCGACGATGCTCTACAAGCTCGGCATCGACAGGCGACGCGCCCTGATGAAAGACGTGCTCGATAAACTCGGCGGCAATCTGAAATGGGTGATCTGCGGCGCGGCTCCCGTTGAACGCGAAACGCTCAAGTTTTTCCGTGCGATCGGCGTAGAAGTCCTCGCAGGTTACGGCCTTACGGAAGCGTCACCTGTTGTCGGCGGCGGCAATACAAAAGTTAACTTGTTCGGCACCGTCGGTCAACCGCTGTCAGGCGTTGAAGTCGCTATTGATAACGGCGGCAAGCGCGGTCAGCCGGGTGAGATCCTCGTGCGTTCCGATATCGTCATGAAGGGATATCTTGACGATCCGGAGGCGACTGCTGAGGCGATCGACAACGACGGATGGCTTCATACGGCCGACATCGGCTACTTCACAAGAAAAGACGGGCTTATCATCACCGGGCGAAGCAAGTCGATGATCGTCCTTTCAAGCGGAAAGAAAGTGTTCCCTGAAGAGCTGGAGTTGTTGTTGAATCGGCACGAGCTCGTGCGCGATTCCCTTGTTTTCGGTCACGAAGGGGCCTCAGGCGAAATTGTCATCACGGCGAAAATCGTGATCGACGAAGAGAAGCTGCGCGAATTGAAAGGGGCGGAGGCGACAGAGGAAGATGTCGTCCGCTCGATCTCGTCGATTATCGACGAAGTCAATCGCAACTTACCCACCTTTAAGAGCGTTCGTTCCTACTTCTACAGTTTTAAAGATATGGTCAGGACGACGACACTCAAAGTGAGGCGCGGCGTTGAACTGCAGAACATAGAGGAAATATTCGCCAAGACAAAGGTTTCCTGGCAGACGCTGCGCGGTCAAAACATCGACCATTTTATTGAAAAATACGTTCACGGCAGCGGCGTGCTGCCCGTCGAACAAAGAGCCCCGAAAATTGCCGACCGCAAACTGCTCGCTGAGGCGCGCTCCGAACGGAGAAAGATGGAGAGGGCTCGGCGCAAATTGCAGAAGAGGCGCGATGAGCTCGAGAAGCGGATGAAGGCTCTGCGTCTGCATCACGAGAATTTGAAAGAGCTGGAAGAACAGCTCGTTGCCGACGAGTTGGCGTTTAAGGCTAAATTTAAAAATGCGCTCTCTTTGGCGGGCGTGACAAAAGAGGCGTCTCCTACGGCGTCTCTGTAATATATGTCTGGCGGCTGAAATAGCTGTTCTGCCGTGCCAGATTTGAAAAAAGCTCCTCTTTCGTGTTCGAACGAAATTCATAGACGAGGTAGTCAGGCTCGATCCGATCGAGGATCGGTTGAAGCCCCGGCATCTCCCAGACGGCGTGTTCGTCGATCTTAGCGACGTGTTCGTAGCTCAATCGAAAGCGTTCGCGGTAGTCGAGCGACTTCGTATCGGCGGCCGCCCCCGAGGCGCAGTATTTCTCGACGAAAGCACCCGTCATCGATTGGTGAAGGTGAACCGCTTTCATGTGCCGGATCAAGTCCTCGTGTTCATCGAGAACTTGATGTATCCACGAAACGGCATCCTCGTCCGTTCGGATCGACGTGTTGGCGTTCAGCAAATGGCCAAGGTCGAGAGCAAACCCTTTCCTGTCGTAGTGAATGTCGTTCAACAAGTTTCGTGTCATGGCGGCGTCGCGGAAATTCAGCCCCGGCCACCATAAGTTTTCCACCAGAAACAGGAAATGGTACGCGTGATCGCTTCGTTCGAAGAGCGCATTGATGAGCTTCGCCGATTCGCGGAGAACGGTCGTGTCATCAAACTGAAATTGATAGTTATACGCTTCGTCGACCGCTACCTGTGAGACGTGAAAGACGACGTACTCGACATTAAGCGAATGCGCGTAATCGAGCGAGCGACCGAGGTATTCGACATACGTTTCCTTTGTTTCGCCCTGATAGAAGTTCCTCCAAGTCGCCCGATCGCCGAACTCATCGTCGAGGCGAACGTGATCTTCAAGCCAAAAGTTCATCCAATCGGCATAAAAGGGGAGATGCATGCCGACAACGGTCTCGCGCGGAAATCGCTCCTCAACTTTTTGATCGCACCAAATCACTTCAAAGCCGTCAAGGTGAAAATGCCGGAGCATGCGACGCTGTTGTTCGTGTGTTCCGATCCAGTCGATACGGTCTCTGACATCGGGAAAACTGAGAAGTCTTTTCATGCAATTATTCTATCATTCAGAAGACGATATGCTATGATTGATAAAAGGAATTGCCCGTTGATTGAAGGGCTCCCTTGTTTCCAGTATACAAACACCACTGTTCGACCAAAGGGGGTATTTAACGAATGAAAACATCGAATCGCAGTCATGCCCTGCAGGCATCACCTATCCGAAAACTCGTTCCGTACGCAAATGAAGCGAAAAAAAGAGGTATCAAGATTTACCATCTAAACATCGGTCAACCCGACATCGAGACGCCGAAAGTCTTCATGGATGCCGTTAAGAAAGCTGAAGTGGAAGTGCTCGCTTACGCCGACTCGAACGGTTGGGAGCCGCTCCGCGAGAGCATCTCGAAATACTATAAACGCATCGACCTTCCGTACGAAGTGAAAGATATCATCATTACAAACGCCGGAAGCGAGGCGTTGCAATGGGCATTTCTGCTTACTTGTGATCCCGGAGAGGAAATTCTCGTTCCCGAACCTTTTTACACAAACTACCGCGGGTTTGCCGCACCCTACAATGTCGTGCTCAAACCGATATCGACTTATCCCGACAATGGATTCGCTCTCCCTTCGAGGGATGTGCTTGAATCGCTGCTTACCGACAAGACACGTGCCATCGCGCTGTCGAACCCCGGTAATCCGACGGGCGTCGTTTACACCGAGGGGGAAGTTCGCATGTTGGCGGATATTGCGCGCGACCACGATCTGTTTATCATCGCCGATGAAGTTTACCGCGAATTCTGCTATGACGGTAAAAAGGCGACGAGCTTCGGGTCGATGACTGATATTCTCGATCGCGTCATCATCGTCGACAGTGTCTCCAAGCGTTTCTCAGCATGCGGTGCGCGTATCGGTTCGTTGGCGTCCAAGAACAGGGATATCATGGAGGCGGCTTTGAAGTTGGGCCAGGCGCGCTTATGTGTGCCGACGCTTGAGATGATCGGTGCCAAGGCGTTATACGATCTGGACCCTGACTATTTTATACCGATACGTGAGCGGTACGAAGCGAGACGCGATATCATGATCGATGCGCTTCAGAAGATGGACGGCGTCCTCTGTGAACGTCCCGGCGGAGCCTTTTACGCGATCGCAAAGCTGCCTGTCGACAACGCGGAGAAGTTCGCGCTCTGGCTCTTGACTGACTTCCAAGTCGACAACAAGTCGGTCATGGTGGCGCCTGTCGAGAACTTCTATCAGACGCCGGGCATGGGCATTGACGAGGTAAGGCTTGCATACGTATTGAATACGGACGACCTCGCCGAGGCGATGAGGATTCTTGAGATCGCACTCAAGCAATATCCCGGTCGCACCGAAGAATAAGAAGATGGCGGATTGACGCCATTTTGAAAAGTACTGGCCGCTTTGCGAATGCCTTATGAGGGCGGTTCGCAAAGCGGTTTTTTATTGTTGTGCGCTAAGTTATTCCCTTAAAGCTATTGTGCGCCGAAATGTGGCGCGTTTTCTTCAGTTTAACTGATATGATATTGCATATATAGTCGTTCTTCCAATAGATTGTGGAGATTGATTTCATGCACATAAAATCTATCGAAACAGGTAATCGTTACGCTTGGCGCGTGTTACCGAGCAAGGGCGGACAGGATGGAAGCCAATATCCGTCAACATTATTACTGTCAAGGAAGGTCGCTCTAGAGGAGAGGATACACGGCGTGCCGGAACTTCGCGGATGGACTGTGGGCGAGGTCGTTATTCCAAGTGAGCCGGAGATGACATCCGTCTATCGCATCTACGATAAAGAAAGACGCGAACATTGGCTCTTTTACGGCCCGTGGAAGATATGGCAACGCGTTTCCGATCTTTGGGCGCATCTTGACAGCATTAATCGAATCATGGCCAATGTGTCGCCGTTATTTCAGGCTTTTGGACCGATGTTGCCGAAAGTCAGATGGCTGAAGTCAAGCGAAGGTTTTTTCGGCATCGCGGAACGACGCTCTGATTTGCCGTTTTTACAGTATCTGAAAAATGAGAAAAATCCGTTCCATTTTCAGAATATTGTTCAAATGACCGGGTTTCTGCGCTTTCTTCAAACGGGAAAAAATGTCTACGCAAACAGCGACAGTCACAAAATCATCGATGATTTGGAGAAACGGACGGTCAAGCTCATTGAGGAGGTTGAAGAGCGTATACCGCGGACGCCGAGGTTCTCACGCTGGATCTCATTCGCGATACAAAACGCCAGAAGTGTGGCGTACGCGGGGAGTCTTTCTCTCTCGTTGGGCGAATACGCGACAAGTTGCTTTGCCTATACGAGACGGACGGTACTTTTAATCGATTACCCGTTTTTACTCTGCGAAGACATGACGCACATGGATATTTGCCGCATATTGTTTGAAATACGTACGCGAGATCATCAAGATTTAAAGTGTCTGATCGATGTATATTTTGATCGGGAAGTGCCTTCTTACTTCTTTGCACAGCTTGCCCACTACCAAGTCACCACCATTCTCAAAAAGTTGGCATCGAGTGTTCCCGGTTCTCCTCATGAGCGGAAGGTGTTGAAAGAATTCGAACAAATTTCACTCGACTACGACGGCTTTCGCACGCCCGTTCCATGTTGGTATAAATAATATCGTGCGTTCAGGCGGCGCTCGTTGTACTAACGTCTTTCAGATATAATCACAAAATTCACGGCTATACGATCAATTAGATAATATGGTATAATGCACATTACGACATTACTCGGTTATTCTTGATTCATTGTAAATTATTCACAGCTAATATAGGACCGTTGGCGATATAGATGCATAAATCGGCACATATACAACAAAAGAATACTTGCATATAATGTTCTTCACATTATAAAATATTAAAGGATGAGCGGTTAGGATTATCACATACTTTAATCACATCCTTTGCGGTACGTGTTTTTCACCGACACTGATACCAAGAGATAAACGATAGAAAGGAATCGATACGAGAGATTATGAACGGCATTAAGTACTTCAGAAAAAAGAATCACATGACACAAACGGAGTTGGCGAATGTGATCGGCGTGACACAGACATCCGTCAGCCAATGGGAGAGCGGCCGAAACTACCCGGATATCAAGACGGCAAAAAGATTGGCAGACATATTCGGAGCGACGCTTGATCAGATTCTCGGCTCAGATGATATGACCGAGGAAGATTTGCGCTTAGCGGGCGAGCCCTTCAGGCTGATCCTTGAACGAAGCGATGACATGAGCGAGGAGGATGCACTGCTGCTTGACCAGAAGATTCGACTGATTGAGCTTATGGACAAGCTGTCTCCTCTGGCGAGAACTCGCGTTCTCGATCGTGCCGAGATATTCTATGAGGTGGCACAGCTTCAGGAAGAAGCAGACAAGAGAAAATCTTATGATGACGACGAGATCGTGGAACTCGAAGATTGACGATATCTCTTACAGATAATTTGTAATGAGGACTTAACGGCGCTTTTAATAGCGCCGTGTTTTTCATCACACGGCACCATCAGGATGAGGGCTCTCTCATGGAGCATCAAGGAAATAATCATGTGAATCGTTCCGGCGTGCACGTCTTGCTCGGGTTGTCAGGCGGTGTTGATAGTGCCGCGGCAGCATCTCTTTTGCTGCGGGACGGATACCGCGTAACGGCGCTGACACTTCAAACGATAGACGATGACGCTTGTGATCGGGCCGCCGAAGTTGCGCGCGCTCTCGCGATCGAACACATCACGATCAACGCGGTCGATGATTTTTACCGCGATGTCGTTTGTCCTTTTGTCGAATCGTGGCGTTTAGGAGAGACGCCTAACCCCTGCGTTTTCTGCAATCGACATTTCAAGTTTCAACGGTTGGCTGAAGCGGCCGATCATCTCGGCTGTGATTACATCGCAACAGGACACTATGCGCAAATGGTCGGAGAGCCGTCGCGCCGATATCTCCACCGGGCGAGGGACAGGAGGAGAGATCAGAGCTATTTCCTTTATCGACTTCCGCGCGCGATCATCGACCGCATCTTGTTGCCGCTGGGCGGCTGCACGAAAGATGACGTCAGAGCGATCGTCTCTTCCTTTGACGCGGAGAAGGGGCGGATTGCGGACAGTCAGGACATCTGTTTTCTGGGGGCGACGAAGCTGAGCCGTTTTCTTTCCGAGCAAGGTCTCGAAGATTCTCCCGGATTCTTTGTCGATAAAAACGGCACAGTATTGGGGGAACATAAGGGGTGTTGGCGTTATTCAGAGGGGCAGCGACGCGGGTTCGGGATTTCACTCGGCAAGCGGATGACGGTGATCGGTAAAGAATGTGATAAGAACCTCGTCATTTTAGGAGATGAGGGGGACGCGATGATTGAGAGTCTCGAGCTTCGCGATGTCGTTTCGATCGATCCGCTCCCTTCAGCATTCGAGGTGTCCGTGCAGCTACGCTCACAGGGTAAGGCCTTCCCTGCCCGGATCTTCCTTGGGGAACGCGATTCAGCATCCGTCCATTTCGACTTGCCTGTCCGGCTGACATCGATCGGTCAGTCGGCAGTTTTCTACCGTGACGATCGCGTGCTCGGAGGCGGTATTGTCCTCCGTATGCGCCGTATGCGCTGAATGCCAAAGTAATCTGTACAGTAGAGTAGGCAATCAAGAATCGACTCAAACGCTG
>MTKW01005623.1_pt1 | contig 19013 bp, 17 predicted proteins | sample 1042761 | NCBI WGS metagenome assembly MTKW01 (sample SAMN06205366, study PRJNA360243) | anaerobic digester metagenome | biome: Wastewater treatment plant; feature: Anaerobic digester sludge; material: sludge; isolation source: anaerobic digester fed with sludge from wastewater treatment plant ... | reverse complement strand
CGGTGTAGAACCGCCGGATAAGGCAATATTGAAATATTGTCCGGATTGCTGTTTTTGCCCGGATTGCGCTTGAATCAAATCCGCAACGGCATGAGCAGTTTGCTCTGTATCTTTGAAAATTTTGGTTTTGTACCGTATCATCTTCTTAGTTGTTCTTTCATTGTTAATCTCTGCTGTTTTCTCCTTTTTCATTCTTCCGGCTCACACCATTTTGTGTACGGCTCGTCAAACAGGTTATTGGCTTCTAAGGGCCCCCAACTGTTACATTTATAAAAACAGAGCGGAATGTCCTGGTTCTCCTTCCAGGCTTGAATAATCGGATCCACAAATTTCCAGCTTGCCCGGACCGCATCGGCACGGGCATATAAAGTAGAATCACCCGTCATACAGTCTAAAAGTAGCCGCTCGTAAGCTTCAGGAATTTTTGCGTCCGTCAGATCGGCGTATTTAAAAGCCATATTGACGTTTTGCACCTTGTAACCCGCTCCCGGAATCTTCATGCCGAAGTCGATGGCAATCCCTGCATCCGGATGGATACGCAAGATAATCATGTTATTCGGATGCGTCAGGCACAATTGCTTGAAAAGCTGATGAGGGGCATGTTTCAAATGTATCACCACTTCCGTTACCCTTACCGGCAGCCGTTTGCCCGTACGGATGTAAAAAGGGACATCTCTCCAGCGCCAATTATCGACAAAAGCTTTGAGTGCCACAAAAGTTTCGGTTTTTGAATTTGGGTCTACGCCACGTTCTTCGCGGTATCCGGGGCACATTTGACCATCCACTTGGGTGGCAACGTACTGTCCGCGCACCACCTGTTTGGATGCGTTTTCGGCGGTGATGGGTCTGAGTGCCTGTAATACTTTTACGGTTTCGTTACGGATAGAGTTCGAATCAAAAATGGCAGGCGGCTCCATGGCAACGACGGCCAATACTTGCAATAAATGATTTTGTATCATGTCGCGCATGGCTCCCGAAGTATCGTAATATCCGCCCCTGTCCCCAACACCGATCTTTTCGGCGGCCGTAATCTCCACACGGTCCACATATTTTCTATTCCAGATTGGTTCGAAAAAACCATTATAGAAACGCGTAACCATGATATTCTGCACAGTTTCTTTACCTAAATAGTGATCGATGCGATATATCTGATCTTCATGAAAACCCGTATGTAATTTCTGGTCCAGTTCCACCGCAGTAGCATAACTGTACCCAAAGGGTTTTTCAACGATGATACGTTTCCACCCGTCTTCTTCCCGGTTTAGGCCGTACCGAACCAGATGATTGGCAACCACTTCATATAAAAATGGTGGAATAGAAAAGTAATAAATGATGTTTCGGGCGATGTTCAGATTAGCTGAAAGTGTGTTGATGTAGTTTTTCAGACCTTCAAAATCCGTTTCGGTTTGATTATGCACCCTTTGATAATACACACAATTTAAAAAGTTTTCTATCTTCTTTGAGTCGAAATGCTTACTGTTGGGGGAAAACTCAAGGATGGCAGATTTGACATCTTCACGGTTTGTTATTTCGTTTTTATCCTTGCTGCCGGTACCAATCACAATGAATTTTTCCGGTAATAAATTGTTTAAATATAACTGAAAAATGGCAGGAAGCAGTTTACGCTTCGACAAATCACCGTTTGAACCAAAAATGACTAAAATCTGTTCTTCAATATCTTTTTTGGAAAACATAATACCAATAATAATTTGTGTTCAAATTCAATTTTGAACAGCAAAGATAAGATGTTTTTTGGGGTATTTAGCGCACCCTTAAGGTTTGCCCTATTCTGATGATCCTTTTTGGAGAGATGTTGTTAAGCCTGCAAATAGCACCCACTGTAGTTCCGTAGCGTCTGGCAATCACACTTAAGCTGTCGCCTTTTCTTACTTTATAAAACAGTGCAGCCGCCAAGGCTTTTAATTCTTTTTGATGGTAGAAACTGATTTCTTTGGTCATCAAATAATCTTCCTCCAAAGGAGTTCCACTGGCAAAATCGATCAATTTCACGGGATTGATGGCATTGCCAAGGTAGCGAATTTCATAATGCAGGTGCGGACCTGTAGAGCGACCGGTATTTCCGCCAAGTGCAATCGGGGTACCGGAACATACGATTTGATCGTGAGATACCAATACACGGGAAAGATGGGCATACACAGTTTCCAACCCGTTGTCGTGGCGGAGCACTACATAATGACCGTATCCCCTTCTTTCGTAATCGATAATCCGGACTTTACCCGAAAAAGAGGCATAAATTGTGTCGCCAACTTGCAATTTCAAATCAACACCATAGTGAAAGCGGAATCTACGTGTTCCAAAATGTGAGGTGATTCGTACAAATTTCGCCAATGGTGCCGTATAGGAAGACAAATCAATTTGAATTGAATCATTTAAATCATCTATTGATGTTTGATATGGATTTAACTTGGCGCTGGTCCAAATCCGATTGTAGATATCATCAGCCGGATGATTTTCCATCAAGTCATCGGTTTCATCCATCAACAAAGTATGATAAACATTAGCAGTGTCAGCCTGAAATTCAGCAGCTACATTATGTTTGTCATGATCAATAGCATATAAATTGAATGAAAAAAAGGTGAGCAAGCAAATACAAATGACCGCAAGATATGTGTTTGTTTTCATTGTGTTGTCAATTAAACTTCGTTGCCGGCGTAAAGGAAATTCATTGAATTGAGTGTGTATTCAAAAATCTCTTCATCTTTAAAAAATCTCTTTAATTCAATGGCAGCCGTTTCGACAGAGTCAGAAGCATGAATGATGTTCTCCTGAATGCTCATGCTGTAATCACCACGGATAGTGCCCGGAGCAGCTTCTCTTCCATTGGTTACACCCGCCATGCTGCGCACCACCTTCACGGCATCTTTCCCTTGCAAGCAACAAACAACCACTGGAGAAGCCATCATAGAGTCTTTGATGCGTTGAAAAAACGGCAGGTGCGCAAGGTGTGCATAATGTTCGTTTAAAATTTCATCTTCCAATTGCATCATTTTCATTCCGCAAACCTGAAGTCCTTTTTTCTCAAATTTTTGTGTCACTTCGCCGATTAAACCACGTTGCACAGCGCTCGGCTTCAATATGATAAGCGTTTTCTCCATGGGAATCAATCAATTATTAATTGGTGTAAAGCCCCCAAAGGTAAAAAAAATAGTTTTGCGAACCAAACCTGACTTGTATTCTTCAACTGATAAGCCCCCAATTAACAGTATTTGTTCTTAGTTTTTTCAACTGTGAGCGCAAAATATGATTTTCCGGTTTTTCCAATTTCGGATCGGGCGTCAATATTTCAATGGCGTAATTTCTGGCTATTTCGAGCATTTTTCCATCTTTAGCCAAATCTGCCAATTTCAGCTCGAAAGGCATACCGCTTTGTTGTGTGCCGTCTATATCTCCGGGACCCCTTAGCTGTAAATCAGCTTCGGCTATTTCAAAACCATCATTGGTACGGGTCAAAATTTCCATCCTTTTGCGGGTCTCTGTGGCTAACTTATAACCAGTTAATAAAATACAGTAGGATTGTGCCGCACCGCGCCCTACCCGTCCCCTGAGTTGATGTAACTGTGACAACCCAAATCTTTCGGCATTTTCTATTACCATCACAGAGGCATTGGGGACATCGACTCCCACTTCAATCACTGTTGTGGCGACCATGATGTGCGTTTGTCCCGAGACAAACAGTTGCATCTGTTTATCCTTTTCTGCCGCTTTTAGTTTTCCGTGTACCAGGCTGACTTTAAAGTCGGGAAAGCTTGCTTTGAAATATTCAAAACCCTCGGTAGCATTTTGCAAATCCATTTTTTCTGATTCTTCAATCAGGGGATAAACAACATAGACTTGACGACCCGCTTTCAATTGTTTATATAAAAAACCGTTTAAGGCCTGCCTTTTATTTTCATAATAATGGTAGGTTTGAACGGGTTTCCTGCCCGGTGGTAATTCATCAATAACAGAAACACTCAGGTCGCCGTAAAGCGTCATGGCTAAAGTACGGGGAATCGGCGTAGCGGTCATCACCAACACATGCGGCGGTTGTGTGTTTTTCTTCCATAGCTTGGAGCGTTGTTCCACGCCAAAACGGTGCTGCTCGTCGATGACTACCATGCCCAGGTTTTTAAATTGCACCACATCTTCAATCAGCGCATGGGTGCCGATCAATATGTTCAATTCACCGGATTGCAATGCAGCGTGCAAGCCTTCTCTCTCTTTGGCGCGTGTTGAACCGGTGAGCAATGCCACTTTGATTCCGATGTCACCGATCAAAGTTGAAATGGTTTCAAAATGCTGACTTGCCAAAATCTCCGTTGGAGCCATGATGCATCCCTGAAATCCATTATCGACTGCAAGCAGAATAGCCATTAAAGCCACCAGTGTTTTGCCGCTTCCAACATCACCTTGCAGCAGCCGGTTCATTTGTTTGCCGCTCGATACATCCGCATGAATTTCCTTTAGCACACGTTTTTGTGCGTTAGTCAGCTCAAAAGGTAAAAAATCATGATAAAAGCTTCGGAAATAATGTCCGACTTTATTCATTACGAAGCCTTTCAGATTTTGTTCCCGCCACTTGGTTTGTTGCAGAATGCTCAGTTGGATATAAAACAGTTCTTCAAACTTGAGTCGCTGGCGGGCTTTATTCAGGGCATAATTATTTTTGGGAAAATGTATGTTGATGAGTGCATCCGTTAAATTCATCAAAGCAAATTTTTTCAACACATAATTTGGTAGCGTTTCAGGAATTTTCTCCTTCAGATGGGGTAGAATTCCCTGCATGATTTTTTGGATGGCTTTGGAGTTCAAAAAGCCCGACTTCATCTTTTCCGTGGTGTTATAAAATGGCTGAAATCCCATTTTCTCAAGAGGAGGAAGTTGTGAAGGCAAGTCGATTTCAGGATGCGGAATATTGTATTTCCCATTGAAAAAAGAGGGCTTGCCAAAAACGACATAAGTGACACCGGTTTTGTACTTATTCAAAATAAATCTGAGCCCCTGGAACCAGACCAGCTCGATGGTATCCTTTCCGTCTGTAAAGATGGCGGATAGGCGTTGACTGCGCCCTTCTCCGATTTTATTGAATTGCAAGATCTGTCCTTTCAACTGTATAAAAGGCATGTTTTCCGATATTTCGTGCACATAATAAAACCGGCTTCTATCCACATATCTGTAAGGATAATGACGCACCATATCCTCAACAGTGTGGATATTCAGTTCCTTCGCCAACAAGTCAGCCTTTTTCGGTCCGACCCCCGGAATAAATTTTATGTCAATATCTGCAAGAGGCATTTAAACTAAGAATAATTCACCTATTCCCAAATCAAGAGGTGTCGTTATTTTAATATTCTCTTTATTACCTTCCACTATGCTGATTTTATGGCCGAAGGCTTCGACAACAGAGGCATCATCCGTAAATGCCGGCACATAATCCTGACGGTAGGCAGCCTTTAAAATTTGCGCCTCAAACACCTGCGGTGTTTGCACAGCCTTGTATAAGTTCCTGTCAACAGCTTCATTGTCATTTTCTTTAACTTTTCTGATGCTTTCAACGATGTCTATAACCGGAATGGCAGTCCCGGTACGTTCTGCCATCTCAAAGCATCTATGAATGGTTTGCACGCTTACCAAAGGTCGCACCCCATCGTGCACAGCAACAAGTCCTTCATCGGGTGCGAGTTCAAGTCCGTTTTTTACCGAATCGAAACGGGTTACGCCTCCGGCAACCATTTGATGGGCAATATTAAAGTTATATTTCTTACACATTTGTTTCCACACTGCCATCTGGTTTTCAGGCAGTACAACAATAATATTGATATGATGGTCGTACTTGACAAACACTTCTATGGTGTGCATCAAAATCGGTTTAGACTTTAATTCAATAAACTGTTTAGGAATATCAGCCTGCATGCGTTTTCCTGTACCACCTGCAACAATAATGACGGTTTTCGGTTTTTTATGGATTGAATGACTCATTGTAAAGGAATATTGAATTTTGCAACAAATGTGGATTTATTTAAACACAACTATTTCTTTTTTCGGATTTAAAACAAAACGTATGGAATCATCTTCTAATGCCGGATTGGCAATGCTTTTTTGAAAGTTATCATCAGGAATGACAATATTAGCCATGTCTAACAGCGAATGGAACACCACATCAGCCGACAATTTTTTATTCACATTTTGTACTATAGCGTCATGTTTTGCGGGATATGTATCCCTGTATTTATCAGAAGTCCACACGAGCATAGGAATATGAACTTCAATCTCGGATGGATAGTTGGATGCATGAAATGCATAATCATTTTCATCATCATACAAATTTTCTCCGTGATCAGAAATGTAGAACAGATACGAAACCGCATCTAATTCATCCAATTTTTTAATGGTATTGGCTAAAAAGTAATCCGTGTATAAAATGCTGTTGTCGTAACTGTTAACCAGTTGCTCTTTCATGTTTTTTCCAATTAACGTATAATCCGTCATACCTGTTAAATCCGGTTGGAATTTTCTGAATTTGTCAGGATAACGCAGATTATACCGAAAATGGCTGCCTAAGGTATGCATCACAATAAATTGTTTTTGTTCGTCTTTGCTGAAGACTTCTTCCAGGTACTGCCATAAATTTTCATCAAAATTATTGACACTGTCATAATCTTTTATAGAGAAAAAAGATTGATTGGTCCGGTCTGCAATATTTTTGATATATGAATTCCCATTTGATTGATTTGCAATCCAATAGGTTGAAAATCCTGCCTCGCTGAATGCATCGGTTATTGCTTTTTCTTTTTTAGATCTTTCAAAATCTTGCGGGGTAGCTCTCGACAGAATAAGCGGAAGCAAAGTAGCAGTCACATTTGCTGATGTATAAACATCGGCATAGCTTATCAAATTTTTTGTTTTTGATAGTAAGGGAGTTGTTTCACGTTGATAACCGTTGATGGAGAAACTTGCATATCGGGCCGTTTCTCCAATTACAAATATGTAAATTTCTCTTTCGGGAATACTGTCTTTTTTTGTAGCCTGAAATATAAAATTTTGAATGTCGGGATTTATGCTGAAAATTTCTTCGTAAATACGATGAGCACCATGGGCAGCCACTAAAATATTGACAGGGTATATTTTTCTGAATTTCATGGTAAAAGCCTCATTGGTGCGAACAAAAATCTCAGAAATCGTTTTATTAGTAGTTTTACCAATACTTTTGAAACTGAATACATATAGGGCTGCTATAAAGAACAACAAGACGATTAACGCTGAAAATCGAAACCGTTTAGGCAGCAAGTGTTCATTTTTTATGAATTTGATGGTAACAAAAAAATAGAGGATGACGGTAATTATGTATACAATGGTCAAGAATTTATGATAGACAATCAATTCCCACATTTCCTGAAAATTTGTTTGAAAAAGCAACAACACAAAACCAGGTCCGATTGATTCTTGATAAAGAACCAAATGAATAATTTCCAAAGGAGAGATTAACATCCATATGGAAGAGATTAAGAAGGCAGTTTTTTGTTTGAAAAACACGAATGGGATGAAAAGAAATCCAAATGAAAGAAGTGCCGTTCCAACAACGATGTACAAAGCAGTTCCGATTTTCAAGTAGTAAAAAGCGGCCAGCAGTATAGGAAGCGCTAACAGAAAAGCCAAGAAGATTTTCAAAAACCAGGCACTCGCGATGTTTTTTCGTGAAAATTTTAACATAAGTTATATCGTATGATACATTTTAAGAAACAAAAATAAACAATTTATGTGAATCGGCATTTCCGATTGTACAACAAAAAAGCGATGTCTTATAAGTGTCCAACTGTTGTATTACTTTCAATATTCGGGCTCAGTCACATACTTCAGCATGCTCCTTTACCCTCAATCTCAGCGCCTTGCACTTGGACACTTCTAAGACACCTTGCGGGTTTTTGGTTAAATAGTTGCTTTTGATACAACCCCAAGATCAATCAATTTTTAAAAAAATATGTTTATTAAAAATTATCTTGTAACTTTGCACCTGAAGTTTTTCTACATGCTTGTCATATGAAGAAGTATGACGATTTTTTGTCTAAACTTTCACTTGGCAGCATAGAAAATTAATGACTGATTGTATGCAAAAATACTTTCTCTTCGCCTTTGCGGTTTTATTCACACTGGTATCTCATGCGCAAGTTCCTGTGGCCGACAGCATTGGATGGAGTAGCCGAAAAAATGCTTTTGAAAAGATTTCTATGAGAAGTCATGCATCAGAAGGCGTGGTCCAATTTCATCAAGATGCCAGGATAGAAAAGATAGTTGTTGAAAACAGTTCTGTACTTAACACTGAAGTTCAGGGGTATAGGGTACAGGTTTTTTCCAGCAACGCACATCGTACCGCCAAAGAAGAAGCATTCAAACTCGAACAAAGACTGACTCAGGTCTTTCCTGATCATAAAGTGTACGTTAGCTATACTTCACCTTTCTGGAAAGTCAGGATAGGTGATTTTTACACTCCGGAAGCCGCCCGTACATTCATGGATGTGTTATTGGGGACTTTCCCCTCCCTCCGGAAAGAAACATATACAGTGAGAGATCGCATTACTGTTTCAGAATAACAACAAAATGGATTCAATCGACCAGTATAAACCCCTCATATTCAATCCGGAAAAGACCGCTGAAATTGCCGGACATTACAAAGAAATTCTCAAACTGACGGGTGAAGACGTATCCCGGGAAGGCTTGTTGCAGACACCAGCGCGAGTGGCTAAGGCTATGCAATTTTTATTGAAAGGCTACGAGCAGGACCCGGAAAAGATATTGTTGTCGGCAAAGTTTACGGAGGATTACCGGCAGATGGTGATCGTCAAAGACATTCATTTTTATTCTCTCTGTGAGCATCATATGTTACCGTTTTTTGGCAAGGCACATGTTGCATACATCCCCAATCATCACATTACGGGCTTGAGTAAAATAGCCCGTGTGGTCGATGTTTTTGCCCGTCGCCTTCAGGTACAGGAACGCATGACCACACAAATCAAAGACTGCATCCAAAACACCCTTAACCCGCTTGGCGTCATGGTTGTACTGGAAGCACAACACCTTTGTATGCAAATGAGGGGAGTGCAAAAGCAAAACTCCATCACGACCACCTCCGACTTCACCGGTGTTTTTCAATCGGCTAAAACGCGGGAAGAGTTTATGAATTTGATAAAGAGAGGATAGCTATTTATAACTTATTCTTGAGTTGAAAAAATGTCCAAATCAGCTTGAATAATTGCGGACGGAATGTTTGCCGCAGACAAAATACTATGAAAGACAAAATCAGTCTTCCACTTTTTATCTTTATTAGCCATCAATGCAGTTAATTTATCGTGGTTTTTGTAGATATATTTTTCCGACATCCATACTAAACATGCAGGATACTTTGCAGCTTCATGATCGGCAGCATGCAACCACAAATTATCTTCACCAAGGACCTCTCCATGATCAGCAATGTAGATCAGTATAGCATTTTTACTCATCAACATCTCGATAAGTATGTCTAAAAAATAATCCGTATAAAGGATGGTATTGTCATATGAGTTGATGATCTCTTCTTTTGTGTTTTGAGTAATGATCCTACTGGATGTTACCGGGGTGAAATATTCAAATTCTTTAGGATAATGATAGTTGTAATACCAATGACTACCAATAGTATGAAGGACTAACAAGTTCTTGGAATAGGTATCCAATGCCTGTTCAACAAAGGGCAGCAAATCAACATCTAACCAATAATTAAAATTGTAAACTGATTTTTCAGGATGTGCATAAATAATCGTGTCACACTCATTCATAAAAAAAACGTAATTGGTAGATGCTTCTTGATTAGATATCCATTCTGTACGAAAATTACACTTATTAAAAAGAGAAATAAAAGAACACTCGTTAAACGCTAAGTCTAAATTGACACTATCAGCCCTTGTGAGAATATGCGGAAGACTGGCATTGGTATATGTGTAGTGACTGTAAACATTGGGCAAAGAGTGAAGATTTTTACGTTTGGCTAACAATGGGTTAGTGTCCCGGTGATATCCATTAAGTGAAAAATGGTCTGCACGTGCAGCTTCGCCCAAGACCAAAATTACAGCCAGGGAATCTTCTCCATTTTGATGAGGTTGACAAACAAATTCGGGATCAAAATCAATGCGTTCTTGAGAGATGGACTTACGTAGAGACCAGTATTCAGACAGACTGTAATATACATTATATGGGAAGCGTTGGAAAAGGTTTGTTTTAAGTCTTCCGCTAAGATTAAAAACCAATATTAACCCTATACATGCAATAAAAAGATGCAGGTAATGTTGTTTTGCCTTGATTTTTTTAAACCTTAAAAACACCAAAAAGATTGAGATTACAAATGATATAGAGACAAAAACAATCAATTGCGGTGAAATTAAAGTTGTTACTTCCTCATGACTTGCATTGAATGTCGCCTCAATGAGCATAGGTGTTAATGAAGCTTTAAAAGCATGTCTGTAGAATCCGATTGTAGCCCCCAACATGGAGAAGACAGGAAAGAAAGCTGCAAAAACGTATTTGTTAATTGCCATCAGGTAAATTAAAAAACCTGACGAAAAACTCACTGCTCCCCAGTATAAGAAAGTGATTACAAATCCTTTGAAGCCTTTAAAAGGATTATCCAGAAAATCCGGAAGAATAAAAAACACTCCCACCCAAATTGTACAGATGAGAACAAAAAACACTAATGACTGAGAAAGTTGGGTAATTATTTTGTTCTTTTTCCGGCTAACCATGGAGCATATTTATTAACGATGAGAATAAAAGGGACTAATAACAAGATAGACAACAGACTGTAAATATGGTTCACCCATGAAAGTTGATAAATATCAAGCGGTAATTTTAGCAAGTAATATGTGAATCCTTTCAGTAAGCCCCCGGCTAAAAGATGAAACGAGAAAATCAACAATGTGTTTTGTCCGATAAACTGTAAAAATTTAAGATTGACTTCAAATTTAAGGCTTAGGTGTTCCATCAAATTACCGATGGACACAAAAAATAAGATGCCGCATAATGCAGCTGTCCAGAAGTAGAAATAATTACCGTATTCAGCTGCGGACACCTTTACTTTTATATTCAAGGATGCAAAAATCAGTAAACCTAAAAAAGACAACAGAACAAGAATCAAATACTTTTTATAGGTAAATTTATGTCTGGCTTTATGATTAAACCATGAGCCCAAACCATACAGAATTGCTGTTGTGGGTACAACGCTTAATCCCCATGGCAAAGAAATGTTATTGTAATAATTCCCGTAAATACCGAGACCCAGCAAGATTATAATAAAAGCATAATGTACGGTTTCGGATTTGCCTTTGAAAAGCAAATAAAAAATCATTTCAGTTGAAAACAAACAGGGTAAAAACCACATGGGGGCATTGTGATGTAGAAAATATCCTTTGTGCCCACCATAAAAAATCCCGTAGAAAGGCTCTAATAAATTTATTTGAAACGATGCGTCTTCACCGGTATGCCTTCCAATGAATAACCACGCTAAATAAGTAAGAATATTAATAACGAAATAAGGAATTAGTAATTGGTGAAATCTCTTTTTAAAGAACTGATAAAAATTCGGATATTTTGAATAATCAAAAAAATAACCTGAAAGGAAGAAAAACAGTGGGATGTGGAATGCATATATAAATTTCGTGTAACCCGCAGACAATGCTGTATGGCCAAGGACAACAAAAAATATGTTGATAGCCTTCACATAGTCCACCCACAAGATTCTATGTCCCACCATGTTACATGCTAGTTAATTTATCACCATGATCTTTGTAATGGCATTCTGCGTTCCATCTTCATTGGCACAAATGGCGAAATAAATGCCAGTGCTTACTTTTCTGCCATGAAAATCTTTTCCATCCCAGGTGGCAATACTTCCATTCGAAACGGTTTGATAAATAAGATTACCGTTCAGGTCTGTTATTTTAACCTGGGTTTTATTAATTAAGCCGACAATGGTAATAACGCCATTGTAGTTTTCGCGTACGGGATTCGGGTATGCGTATACGTCAGCATAAATATTATTAGACTCTGCCGCATCCGTTTGATAAGAAATCAATCCGTTTCCGGTACCTATGAAGAGTTCCCCGGATACCGGGTTCAACGCTAACGACATAATATTATCGGAAAGCAAGGGACTATTACCTGAAGTAAAGTGATGAATGGTTTCCTGTCCGTTCTCTGACATTAAATACAATCCTGATCCTTCCGTCCCTAACCATTTTCGATTCGCGCCATCTATTATTATGGCTTTTACACTCTCGTTCTGCAGCAAATAATCGGCTAAGTCGGTACCATCATTTCTTGGAATTTTAACCCTTGAGCAGGTATAGCCCGGATCAAAAGCCTTAGACGGATTATAAAAAAGCAAGGGACCCATATCAGTGCCAACCCACACGGTACCGTTTTGATCTTGAGCAATGCAATAAATATATTGCGGACTAAGGGTGGCACCCGGATTGTCAACGTCATCAAATTGTGAGAAAAACTTTCTTTTATCATCACCCTCATCCATAAGGGTATTGTTGTCATCCCATATGAAAATACCCGGAGTGTATCTGACAGATAAAACCCATTTTTGATTTGGATTTTGATTCGATATCAAGATAGGTCCAAGTGTAGGAAATCTCGCTTCTGAATAATTTAATTGTAACCATTCACCTTCATTGTTTAGTATTTTAATGGGAGAAGACGAAGAGGTATTTGCAATCCACAAATTATTGTTTTCGTCGAAAATCGCTCCGTCTAATCTTATGTAGTTGTATTCTGATCCCTGTCCGGGGAAAATGCTATTCAGTGTACTGTTATTATGGTTGTGCCATTTATAGAATTCGTCATCTCTAAACTCGTACAAACCGGTTCCATAGGAAGTCACAAAGAAATGTTTATTGTCTTGTGGATGAACAGCAACATTCATAAAATCAAGTGCACTGCGTCCTGTCGAAGGTTTAATTTGAGTTTCTTCTATCACTTTCCAGAAGTTGTTCTCATATATCATCACTTTTGCGCTTCTCATGTGTTGGGATGCCCACCTGCCTCCATTCACCACAAACAATTTTTCTCCGGCGAAAGTCATGCTCCAGGGGATATTTTGAGCCGGGCCATTGGGCTTGTAGTATTCAATCGTTGGATCTGTATCTGCCCGGAACTTGTAAGAAACAACTCCCGATTCACTGCCCGCCCGCCAATAAAGATCATTTTTTTTGTCATATTCTATGTCTGATGATCCTGGAATTTCTATGGTGCTCATTTCGAAAGACTCGTTAAGCACGTATGTGCTATTTGTGCCATTTCCTACCAGGATTTTTTCCCCAGACACATTCAAAGCCTTGATTGCAATGGCAGAGAGCAAACCACTCCAAGTATTGTTGTCTTCTCGTTTGTATAGTTTATTGTTGCGCAAGACCAGTAGCTTTCCGGCAAAGGTAAAAACTCTCTGAAACTTACCTGACCCGGGCAATCCACTTGATTGATGCCAATATTCATAATTCACAAGATTGCGATTGTTTGCATCCGCCTGCAAAATCCCATCTTCTGTCAATGCATAAATGATATCGTTATGGATGGTTGTAGAAAGAACTTTAATTTCAGATGCATTTGGACCAATAAAATAAGTTTCTGAAATTTCTTTTTTGAGAAGATTTAATACCAGGATTCCAAAATCACAAGACAAATAAGCAAAATTTCCATTAAAATAAACTTCGTTGATCGTTTTACTGGAACTCATTTGTTTGTTGAACAGATCAGAGATGTTATGCACGCCAACTTCGTGCATCAAGTCGATATTGCCGTTTTCATAAACAATCAACAGTTGGTCGTTGACCTCATCGTATTCAATTTTAATGATATTTACATCATTCAAACCACTGATCTTAGTGAAGACCTGTATGTCTTTATCTTCCTTTCCTACCGAAAAAAGTGCCCCATCACTTATAGCATAAATGCTTGTAGACGATTGAGCTATTTGTGAAACACTATTATAGGCAAGATGTGTACGCCATTTTCCCATTGCCACCGGATAATCGGTTTGTGCAACAACAACTGTTGTAAGTAAAATGGAAATAATCGATAATATGCTTTTCCTCATACCTTGATCATTGATATGTTCCCTGTCGGATAAAACGCTCGTTTCAACCAGACCGGCTCAAATAGTTTTTAAGTTTATCTATAGCTAACGCTCTGTGACTGATTTTATTTTTCAAATCCTCGCCAAGTTCTGCAAATGTTTGGGTAAAACCGTCGGGGACAAAAACCGGATCATAACCAAAACCTCCCTCACCGGAAGGATGGGTAGCTATGTACCCTGTAATTACGCCTTCGAAATAATGTACACCTCCCCCTTCAATCAAGGCAACAACGGTTCTGAACCGTGCTTTGCGATTTTCAATTCCTTTCAAATCATGCAGTAATTTTTGCATGTTTCGTTCCGAATTATGATCTTCACCTGCATAGCGAGCAGAAAAAACCCCGGGACGATTATCCAAAGCTTCAACTTCTAATCCTGTGTCTTCTGCAAAACAGCTGTAACCGTAATGTTTGTAAATATATTCAGCCTTCATCAAGGCGTTTCCTTCCAAGGTTTCTGCAGTTTCAGGCAAATCATCAAAACAACGAATATCCTGCAAACTAAGTATGGGCACATCTGCAGGCAAGATATGCCTGACCTCGCTCAATTTATGCCGATTATTAGTTGCAAAGACAAGTTGTTTCATTCAAAAAATCAAAATATCGGGTAGCAAAGATAGTGTTTTTACCACGAATTTTGATTAATTCAATTGAATTTGTGATGTTTCCGACAGACAATGAATAAAAAAATATTACTTTTGTCACCGTGAAGTACTCCAAATCGTTCGAAGCATTTTGAATCGTCTCCACGTTTTGCCGATTCTCCATCTCGATATCCATAAATAGTATGTCTAAAAAAGATCAAAGAATTAATTTTAGCAGTAAAATGGCGGTTGTCGCTGCTGCTGCCGGATCTGCAGTCGGACTCGGTAATATTTGGCGGTTCCCTTATGAATTGGGACAATCGGGAGGAGCCGCGTTTTTAATTATTTACATAGCATTTGTGGTGCTTCTTGGCATGCCCTTGATGATGTCGGAATTTTTGATTGGACGTATGGGTCAAGGTAATGCAGTGGGTTCTTTCAAAAAGCTGGCACCTGGAAAACGCTGGTGGTTCATTGGAGTGATGGGCGTGCTGACAGCTTTCCTGATCATGGGCTTTTACTCTGTTATATCAGGATGGACCATGGAGTATGTCTATCAAGCTGTCAGCAATCAATTTGTCAACAAGGACACTGCTACTTTAACGCAAATGTTTGTTGACTTTAGCAGTGACACTTATCGTCCGCTTTTTTGGATGTTCATTTTTATGATTTTTGCCACAGTGATCATTATCTTAGGCGTGAAGGATGGTATTGAAAAAAGCACCAAATTTCTGATGCCGCTCTTACTCATCATCATTATCATCTTAGGCATCAGGTCTATCACTTTGCCTGGTGGAGCAGTAGGTTTAAAATACCTTTTCCGTCCTGATTTCAGTAAAATCACTTCCGGAGTTGTGTTGAGCGCAATGGGACAAGCCTTTTTTTCCCTTAGCCTGGGAATGGGATGTATGATCACTTACGGATCTTATATCAACAGAAAAAATCATCTTTCTCACACTGTTTTTGAGGTGACCATGTTGGACACCCTGGTGTCGGTATTAGCTGCTGTAGCCATTTTCCCTGCTGTCTTTTCTTTGGGTATCAATCCTGCCTATGGTCCTGAGTTGGTTTTTATCACTTTGCCCAATGTTTTTGCACAAATCCCGGGCGGCTATGTCTGGGCAATTCTGTTTTTTATTTTGCTTTGTGTGGCTGCCCTGACTTCGGCAATCTCACTGATGGAAGTTGTGGTGGCATTTCTTGTGGAAGAAATAAAAATGAAAAGAACAACGGCAACCATTGTTGTGGCCACTATCATTATGATATTAGGAACCTTTGCTTCTTTATCGTTCGGAACGTGGGAAAATGTAAAAATTTTCAACATGAATTTTTTCGATTTATTTGATAATGTAACTTCTAAAATTTTCATGCCTTTGGGTGGGTTGATGATTTCTATCTTTACAGGATGGGTGCTTAGTAAACAAAAAATTAAAGAAGAAATGAGTTCCTACGGTAAATTTCCCACACCTTATTACCGTACATTCGTCTTTCTCGTCAAATACATTACGCCTTTATGCATCATACTTGTTCTCTTAAATCAAATTGGTTTGGGAAAGTGGTTAGGATTCTAAACAGAAAAAGCAAGAAGGTCATCTTCATTGTAAACCTGATTTTTTTAGCACCACACCTCCAAGCCCAATCAGAACCTGAAGAAGTACTGTACTCCATGAATCATGTGCTTAATTGTGCAGGTGCTTCGATTATTGAACTTGCCGATCCTTACCTGTCAGTGTTAAATTATAACGGATATGGAGCCTGGTTTGAATACAACAATTACCGGTATTTCAATCCCAGTCGTCCGGTTTTAGTTGAATACCAAAGATTTGAAGGTCTGGGTGCGTTAACCCTGAACCCACAGTCAACAGCAGTAATCACCTATTTAGGTGCGAATACGGCCTATGGTGCCTTATATGAGTACCGCGATATCAACAACATTGTACTGCATGCCGGCGGTAATATCGACGTTGATTTTGGGATGAAGATGCATTCACGCAATGTGAACAATCCTTATAGTATGGATTTGGCTACCAATCTGAACGGAATGCTTGGTTTCAGATACATGATACCCACAAAAAGACGGATATTGAATCTCAGCACTCAAATTGAATTTCCGATAATGGGATGCATGTTTGTGCCTTATCCAGGCTTGAGTTATTATGAAATATACACCTCAAAGAAGATTGGCGAAACAATTCATTTCTCAAGTTTTCACAACAAACAAGGCATCAAACAAAGAATTATTTTCAACATGCCCTTTAAACATTCTTCATGGTCAGTTGGTGTTTTAATGCACCTGCTTAAGTATCAGACTGGTGAACAACCTTATAAGATAAATGAATTTTCGGTGTTCTTCGGGATTGAATATGATCTTATTAAATTTTCCGGTTGGAAGTCAAACAAACCCGAAAACTTCGTCAGTCCCGGACTTTAAAATAAATCACGCATGAAAACCAAATATTTTCTACTGGTATCGTTGATACTAATGCTTGTTTCTTGCATGGACGATTTTAATCCTCCTGCAAATACTTACCGTGAAAATTTTGAGACCCTCTGGAAAATTGTTGACACGCGGTATTGTTATTTAGATTATAAAAACATCAACTGGGACTCGATTTATACGGTTTATGAATCCCGTCTTAAGTATGACACTGTGAACGAGATCACTTTTTTTGATGCCATGTCGGAAATGCTGGCTGAATTGAAAGACGGTCATGTCAATTTATATTCATCTTTCGACAGGAGCCGTTACTGGAACTGGTTTACAGATTACCCGGCAAATTTCGATGCATCGCTCTTATATCAGGATCACTATCTCGGAACCGACTACCGTAGTGTAAACGGATTGAAATATCAACGTATAGCAGACGGAAAAGTAGGCTATATTTACTATTCAAGCTTTTCAGATGGTTTTTTAGATAGAAATATCAGATATGTTTTTCAGTACTTTATGGATTGCAAACACGGTTTGATCATAGATGTTCGCAATAATGGAGGAGGCTCTATAGAGACTTGCAAACAATTGGCTTCTTACTTCTTTGAAAGAGATACGGTAAGTATGTATTTACAGCACAAAACAGGTCCCGGTCACTCGGATTTCTCTGAACCGGTACCTGTCAAAACAGAAGCACATGAAAAGATCCAGTGGTTGCGACCTGTGGTGGTGTTGGCAAACAGGGCTTCTTACAGTGCCACCAATTTGTTTGTATGTATGATGAAGGATGCGCCGTATGCAATAGTCATCGGTGACCAAACCGGCGGTGGCGGAGGCATGCCATCATCCAATGAACTTCCCAACGGTTGGATGGTTCGCTTTTCGGCCAGTCCGATGTATGATGGTAATATGCAGCATATTGAGTTTGGTATTGAGCCGGATATCAGCGTAGACTTGGATTCGACTGATGTAGCGAAAGGGAAGGATAGCCTGATCGAGAGGGCGTGCCGGTTATTGGGAACGAGGGGATGGAGTGACTACAGTACGGGGCTATAGGGATTTCTGTCGGTGTTAAAATGACATCTTATGCGTAAACTTAAAATTACAGAATTAAATCGCTTGACTGCAAAGGAGTTTGAGCAAGCAAGCAAAACGCCCTTGGTGATAGTATTGGATAATGTGAGAAGTTTACATAATGTAGGTTCGGTTTTTCGTACCTGCGATGCTTTTTTGGTAGAAGAAATACATCTTTGCGGTATTACTTCAACACCACCTCATGCGGAGATCCACAAAACTGCCTTGGGCGCGGAACATACTATGCAATGGAAGTATTTTGAAGATGCCATTCAATCGGTTGAGAAGCTTAAAAAAGATGGCTATGTAATTTATGCAGCCGAACAGGCGAAGGGCAGCACCAACTTATATGATATGCGTATTCCTGCCGGACAAAAGACTGCTTTGGTATTTGGTAATGAAGTCAAAGGTGTGCAACAAAAAATCATTGACCAATGTGAGGCCTGTATTGAAATTCCACAGTTTGGAACCAAACACTCGTTGAATGTCAGTGTTTCTGCAGGTATTATCATTTGGGAAATATTCAAACAATTACAGCATGGATTGGAAAGATAAATTAAATGCCCTGAAAGACAAGTTACCTGAGGGTGAAGAATTCCAAACTGTTCAGGAAGAAGTCAAAACTGCTCAAAAAGAGCCTTTGCGCATAGAATTAGATAAACGCAAAGGCAAACCTGCCACCTTGATCACCGAATTTAAAGGGGGATATTCATTAATTAACTAAAATTAAGCCAACTAAATCATTGTGAGATAGTTGGCTTTTT
>MTKW01004463.1_pt1 | contig 19030 bp, 18 predicted proteins | sample 1042761 | NCBI WGS metagenome assembly MTKW01 (sample SAMN06205366, study PRJNA360243) | anaerobic digester metagenome | biome: Wastewater treatment plant; feature: Anaerobic digester sludge; material: sludge; isolation source: anaerobic digester fed with sludge from wastewater treatment plant ... | reverse complement strand
GCCTTTTTGGTGATGAATTTGCAAAAGATCCTGAGAGATCTTATTATCTTCATTTTCTCCATACGATTTTTCGCAAAAAGACGGCAGATATTGTCCGCGACGGCGTGAAATAATACGATAAGCTGATTTATTCAGTGAGCCCTAGATAACGTGGTCTCTGGAACATAGGTGTCTTCCTCCTCTTTGTCTGCATTATAACAGACTGGAAGTCAACTTCCAAGTTGAGGAAAAAATCGAAAAAGAGGAAGCTAGCTTCCTATTGGGTTAGTTCAGCATTATTGTGAACGCCGTCTTTGAGGAGACGTGAGGAAATCTCATCATATTTCATGTTTACGCCAATATGCGGGTCTAATCTCGTTAGTTTATGGAGCTAATTTCGCAGCTACATTCTTGTCTGCAGAGTCTCTGCGGTTTTCATCCCCTCCCAATCATTTCACATGAAATCTGCGCTTTAACTCCCGTAAGAAGTCGCTTCTGAGGGTGATGATGGAAGCGAGGAGCAACAGTAAGGCCGAACCGCCCATGATGCTGAAGGGCAAGCTGCTTTTCTCGTGCCATATGCTCAGTCCGACGATCGAGGCGATGATGGCGACGAAAATCAGAAGGAGTAACGGCAACATATTATGTTTTTGCCTGTCAATATCCGTGAAAAACAAGGTGCCCGAGACGACGAGTCCGCTAAAGCAGACAGTCGGAACGACGTTGACGGCCCATCCGGAAGCGAGGAATATGTCGATCGAGGCCAACAGGGAACAAGAGAAGGAGATCACCTTGATTGACTGGCTGATGCGGTTATACTCCACCAAGTCGGGAGACAAGACGAGCGACCACGCCATGTAAATGGACATCAAAACGATCAGGCTCCACGCCCTGCCGCCGACAGCGAGATTGACGACGGGGCACACGACGACCGCAAAAAGAACCGGCCATCGAATAATGCGAAGAAAATGTTTCCGTTGCAACTTGCGTTTCTCTATAGGAGGGTACGTGATCTTAGGCTTCATAAAAGTCACTTCCTTCCACCGTCATGCTTATATTGTTTGCCAAAAGCAAGTCGTACATCGCTTCTTCAAACGTAGGATCAAGCGTTGCTTTAGCAATGGTGAATGTCATCGTGTCATTCGTCGTCACGACCGAACAGGAGGCGCGATTGGTGATCGGCTGGCCGGTGATCGCATCCATGCTTTCGATATGTTCTGCCATGGCGGGCGGCATCTCGATCACACCGAGATTGGAGAGCGTATTGGTGAAGATCTTGTCTCCCAAAAAGCCGTAGACAGATTTGGCTACGGGTTGCTTGATGATCAGGGGAAAAAACTTCATGATGTTCACCAATCTTGCCGTCGATGTCAACATCGCGCTCATTGCTTCTTTGGAAGCCTTCCTTTGCAGTTGCTCGTCAATTTTGACAATGATCGAATCTAAGTCCGTTGTCTCTTCGATCGGCAATCGGATACCGCAGTACATTGAAAAATTGCGAACGGTTTTCGAAGGATAATACTGTCTCATGTTGACGGGCACCTGAATACTGGCTTCGCCCTGCAGCTCGTCGGTCGCGGCTTTCCCCGCCAGGAACATCAGGGCAAGAAGATAGACCGTAACGGACGTTTGATATTTTTTCGCGATCGCCTTAACCTCGGCAGCGTTCATTTTAAAATGAATGACGCGACAGGGCTTGTTGTCGGAAAGCTTTCCGTTCATTTGAACAGCCAGCTTGTCCATAAACCCAGACGCGTTCTCACTCTTCGGCACCCTGGCAAAGGCGTTTTCAACCTCTTCGGCGACGGGAATGGTATTGACGTCCCAAAGCGTTCCATTGGAGCCTGTCTCGACACCCGTCAGCCGCAGATATTCGGCCGTAAGCGCTTTGAGAAACGTCGTGCCGCCGACGCCGTCGGTCAGGACGTGGAAGAATTCCACGCTGATTCGGTTGTTGTAGTAAAGCACCCGGAAAGATTGTGAACCGCTGAGAGCTACCTTGAGCGCCTGGCACGGGATATTGTTCTCCTGTTCCACGCTGAAACGACGCTTGGTCGTGTCGAGATAATGCCAAAAAACGCCCTTTTTCAGCGTTGTCGCAAAACTCGGAAAACGCTTGATCGTAAAATTCAAAGCCATTTGCAAAAGTTCGGGAACGACTTGCCGTTTGAGATAGACCGACAAACGAAAGACCGACATGACGCCGTGTTCCATTGATAGCGGATATATCTTCGCCGCATCGTCAAGCGGAAACCACAAAACGGGAGGCCTTGCATAAAAGCCGCCAAGATATTTTGTGTCCAACAATTCTAACGCTTCGTCCAACGATACGCCGGCATCTATATAATACAAAATCGCCCGCTCAAAATCTGCTTGGAGCGTCCTCTTTTCCTTTTTGGCTATTAAGCAGTGAGCGCTGAAGTTCGCAAAAAATTCTTCCGCCAGCGCCGCTTTGTCAGCGGGCAACCCGTCAACATATTGCTGGAACGGGCTCGGAGGAGCGTTCTTCTTCTTAACTCGCTTGGCAGGGCGTTTGGTTTTTTCCGGTTTACCTTTAGGTGCGTGGCTCATGCGCTTGTCAGATCACTCTCGCTCTCTGTCTATAAAAATATGTTAAATGAAAAACTTCGATTTCCTTTCGGTCATTATATAGTATCCGCACATTCGGCGTCTCTTGGTTTGTTTTGTGGCTTATGAAGCAAGTATTCGTTGCGCATTTCAGTCAAGATTTGACAGTTCATTCTCCCGTATTCGAACCATCACATCAATAGATTTCAGGTGCTAACATGTTTTGCACTTCGAACATGTTAAACCGGCAGGGGATTACCTCTTTGCCCTCCCGATCTGCAACTCCCCATTTGCCATCTTGTATCACTACGAGATAGCCATCTGAAGAGAACGATCTCCCTGCATGATCGAACTGAGGTTGAATGACAAATTTGCCGTTCTCGTCAATAACGCCCCATTTGTCATTGCGTTCTACTTTGACGGTCGCCAGGCCATCGGCGGAAAAAGGAAATGCCCCGTAAAACTGCGGTTCGATTACGAAAGTTCCGGATGTATCAATGTAACCGGCTTTGTCGCCAATAGTGGCTGCCGCCAGACCGTTAGAAGAAAAACCCAGCGCCGAATCAAACTGCGGTTTGATCACAAACCGACCGGTCTCGTCGACGTAACCTCTTTTGCCATCGACATTGACAACTGCAAGACCGTTCCCGGAAAAGGGCAATACTGTGGTAAATCGCGGTTCAACCACAAACTGACCGGTCTTGTCGATGTAGCCCCAGTTGCCTTCATATTTTTTTTCTTCTCCTGTATGAGCCTGAGCCGTTGCCAAACCGTTGGCAGCAAACTCCCCAATCCAATCAAATTGCGGTTCGATCACAAAAGAACCCGTCTCGTCGATGCATCCCCACTTGTCATCAACGATGACAACAGCCATGCCGTCAGCTGAAAAAGAGGACGCTAAACCAAACTGCGGCTCAATCACAAAAGTACCGGTTTTATCGATATACCCCTCTTTCTCACCGACAGTGACGGAAGCCATGCCGTTCACTGAAAAATGGAGTGCCCGATCAAACTGCGGTTTGATCACCAAGGTACCGGTTGTATCGATGTATCCCCTTTTGCCATCGATTACGACGACAGCCAGTCCGTTCGCTGTAAAAGGGTACACCTGATCAAACTGTGGCTTGATCAGGAAAGCGCCGGTTTTGTCGATGTAACCCCATTTGCCGTCATCGTCACGGGCTGCGAGCAGTCCGTGGATAAAGAGTATCTCCTCCTCTTCCTTAGAAAGGAGCGAGAGTACTTCAATCGCCTCCATGTTGTCAGGATCCGGAGCAAGTACCTCAAGTAAAAAGCTTTGAGCTTCATCCAATTTGTCGAGCCCGATATATGCTTTCGCCAATCCGATTCTCGCGGGGATACTATCAGGTTCCTCTTCGATCGCTTTTCTGAAAGCATTGACTGCTTGCTCATATTGCGAGTCTTCTAAGAGTTTTTCACCTGTCTCAAGGTAGTTTTCCGCGCCTGTTTCAAGCGATTCTTGAAGTGATTCCTCTGTTTGTTGACCGATCACAGATGTTTTTTCCACGCCTGTGTCAAGCGACTCCTGAAGTGATTCATTTGTACTTTCCGGTTCCGGGGAAGGTCTGCCGCAAGCGCTGACCAAGAGTGCCAAAAGGATTATGAACAGCAGGGCGGAGAAGCAAGCTCTCCTTTTCCGCAAAGCCCGGGACGCGTAACTGTATTCTGCGACGATACTTTTCTTGTAACGGATCACGGTAAATCCCTCCTCGGAAGGAACGACCAGATTTTTTGATGGATATAGCTTAACTCCATACCATTCAAAGCGTACAGGTGCAACTTTTTCGCAAGGGTGAAGATTTCGCCTTCGACATAGTAGCGGTCATTCCCGTCCGCGTCGTAAATGAAAAACCTGTCTTTCCAGGAGAAGACTTTCTGCTTAATATAGAGTTTCATGTTGACTTAAACACCTCTGTTCAGCCTGTTTCTCTGATCCTTTCGACCCGTTCATATTGCTTGTCTCCACAGTCTTTTTCAAGCGCTCTGTTTTGGAAAAGCATTTAATTGAACCTCGTTCCGAACGCTGGCAGCGGCAGAGGTAAACGTGCTAACTCGCTCTATTCGGTCTCCCGAGAAGCTTCTTCATGAGCGGCATGACTTTGAGCGGCTTCGTTCAATTTCCGAAGCATATCCTGTTCATCCAGCTGATATTCTTTGGCGAGGGATTCGATTGAGTCAAAAAGGTGCTGGCAAAGCAAACACTTGCCGATGACATCGTCATACTCCCTAAAGACTGGATCGGTTGCAGGGTAGTCTCCGACAATATCTAATACGATCATGTGCGACTGAATAAGCATGTCCTTTTCCTTTCTTAGCTTGCAGCTTTTCTAGTGCAAATAGCAAGGTCATAATGACTATGAATTGCATCAGCCTCATTTCTTGGCGTTATTTTATCGTAATTACGCCATTTTTTGAATTCGATACTTTACTCGATTATCGAAACGGCTCATTGCCAGATTCCCCAAATTACTATAAAATCTTTAAGTAGTTGGCGATGTTTATGTTAAACCATGGGCATGCAATAAACGGAAAGGATAACAGATCATGGCAAAGTATTCTCTTGAGGAGACAAAAATCGGGGAGATCGTCGATACGCCGGAACTAGCGGAAATCGCGGAAAGGTTGCAACCCGGCATTCTGAAGACCCCCGGACTTTCGCTCGCGACGAACATGACGCTGCCGCAGGCGGCGAATTTCGCTCCGACAGTATTGACTCCTGAATTCTTGGAGAAAATAGAAGAAGAATTCGCAAAACTCGGCTGATCGCAGGATGTATAGGGCAAGGATCGCTCAAGCATTCCTTGCCCTAAATTAACGTCCGTTTGTCAGATCTTTTTTGAGATGCGGTGATTGTGTTTTCCCGCTTATGAAACGAACACCGCATCCGCTATGCTTCGCATCGACTGATTTCCGTCACGATCCAGTCTTCTTCCGGATAATGAGCGACCTCGCAATAGGGGCACCGTTTTTCTTTCAAGGCGTTGAAAGAAGATCCGCAGGACGTGCAGCCGACGCGTTGTATCGAAAATTCCGGATCGACTCGGAAAGAAGTATTGTGTTCCATCATCACATGGAGCTGCTCAAGCCTCTCTTCGATCCCGTGATCGGCATCGACCGTAGTTAAGAGAAAGATGTGCAGGCTTACGTAAAGGCGCTCACCTCTCACATCCGCATAATCAAGATCCATGCTTCCGCCGTAGTCGATGGTTAAGTATCGCTCAAATTCGGGATCCAGCGCTTTGCCGCTGTATTGGAGTACGTTTGTCGGATCGTCGGCCAATACGATCGTTCGCACGAGAGATAACACTTTCGCTTGGAAGTACTCGTATGTAAAAGCGGGATCGAATTGAGAAAGAAAACTGTCAGTCTCAGCATTACCTCTTTTCTTTCCCTGCATGACCTTTGTATCTTGTGTCCCGATCTTGAACAGTCGAACGAGCTTGTGGCCGAAGAAAAGCAAATACCCGAAAACCGCACCGGCGAAAATACCTCCCACCAGCGCTCTGACGATTATACGCAGCAACCCGATGTCTCGCAGCGTGACGAAGGTATATATGAAAACAGCAGGTATCGTGACGCACGACGTCCAGAAAATCCATTTTTTCAGACCGGCATTGACCTTGTCGGGAATGCTTACCGCATTATGAAACCAAAAGTTGCTCACTTTAGGAAAGAGATCGCTCATGATGAAGTGGCCTTTACAATAAGGGCACCCCTCTTTTTCCAAGACATGAACCTTCGAGACGGCTCCGCACGTAGGGCAGACGTAGTCCATCTTTGCTATGGAAAGGCGGTCTTTCGACGCCGGTACGATAATCGTCACATACAAATCGCAGTCATCTTTTTTTCTGTAAACTACCCTGTGGTTCCGCTCATAAATGACGGTTTTCTCTACTGATTGAAAATGCTGTGAGTGCAAATACTGTGCGACGCCGAGATAATTGAGCCCCATGGCGCGTGCAATCTTTGAAGCCTGAACGGCATCGCCATAAGGCTTGAGCCGCATTTTCATGGACAGGCCACGTTTTTTTAACCGTTTTTCTTCCTGATCCATGTAATACCGGAGGTCCTGATCTCCGGTCGACGGCTCCTTTCCGCTCTCGCTCCAAGCTTCCAGTTCACGGACAAATGTGGCGAACATATAGTCATAATCTGAAACAAATGAATTCTTCATTTTGGATCGGTTGATCACGCTCTTTCTATATATTCTCCGGATACAAAATATCCCGCTCCATCGCGGCGCCTATATCTTAATTTACAGGTGCCGTGTAAATTAATTATTCCAAAAGAGCAAGATTTTCTCGTTATGTTATATGGAAAAGTGAACTGCAAGAAAATTAAAGATCATATGCGGTGGAATATGCTTATTCCACCGTATATGATCCCGGATTCTCAACTCAAAAAATCAACCTAGAACCATCCTGTCACTGACTGCGCCATCGCTTGCCTGAGTAAACAAATCCAGTAGTTGCCCGACAGTGAGATTCTTTTTCTCATCGCCTGAAACATCCACGATAATTCTGCCCTCGTGCATCATAATCAAACGATTGCCATGTGCGATAGCTTCTTTCATGTTATGGGTGATCATCAGTGTGGTCAGATTGTTCTGTTGAACGATCCGTTCAGTAAGCTCGAGCACCTTTAAGGCCGTTTTGGGGTCGAGGGACGCCGTGTGCTCGTCCAGCAAAAGCAGCTTCGGGCGATTCAGCGTTGCCATCAACAGCGTAACCGCCTGTCGTTGACCGCCTGAAAGAAGTCCGACCTTGTGGGAAAGCCTGTCTTCCAACCCAAGCTCAAGCGTCGCAAGCAGTGCCTTGTAGCGAACACGTTCTTCTCTCCGAACGCCCCAGACAAATCTCCGTTTAGTACCTCTTCTAGCGGCGATGGCGAGGTTTTCCGCAATTTCCATATCCGGCGCCGTGCCCATCATGGGATCCTGAAACACTCTTCCCAAAAACTTTGCCCGTCGATATTCGGGCATCTGGGTCACATCGACACCGTCAATCTCAATGGTGCCGCAGTCAGGCTTCCAAACACCGGCAATCGCGTTCAGCAGAGTGGATTTGCCCGCGCCGTTACCCCCGATCACCGTGGCGAAATCGCCATCATTCAAGTGGAGATCAATCCCGTCAAGGGCTGTGTTCGCGTTGATCGTACCCGGATTGAAGATTTTATGTAAGTTGGTGATTTTAAGCATTTTCGCCACCTCCAATCCGTGTATTGATACCGTTGGGAGGCAATTTGCGTTGTCTGGTGAAATGTTCTTTTTTCAAATAAGGCACCGCCAGGAACACCGCGACGATGATGGCGGAAAGCATTTTCAGGTAGTCCGTTTTCAAGCCGAGCAGAATCACAAAGTTGTAGACGATATAGTAGACGATACCCCCTCCGACAACGCCGATCATGCTCACGACAAAGTTGGGCTTGATTTTCAGCGAGACGGAAAGACCGATGAAGATGGCAGCGAGACCGATAACGATCGCTCCACGGCCATCGTTGATGTTTGCCGAGCCTTTGTACTGTGCGAGCAATGCGCCGGACAAAGCGACGATTCCGTTTGAAATCGCAAGGCCAAGCACCTGATTGAGTTTCACATTGACGCCCTGGGCACGGCTCATATTCGGGTTATCGCCGGTAGATTTTATTGTCAAACCAATCTCGGTATAGAAAAACAGCCAAAGCGAAATAATCGTAGCCGTCACAAATATCAACATGGCAACGATCGTGCTAGGATTATTGCTCATGTGTACTAACAAGTTGTTCGCGCGCGGGTTAATTGCTACGAGAGACTTACCGCCAAGAATGTAAAGGTTCACGGAGTATAACATCAGCTGCGTCAAAATGCCGGCAAGAATGGACGGAATTCCGAAAGCGGTATGCAGAAGGCCGGTCACGAAACCTGCCAAAGCGCCTGCAAAGAACGCCGCGACCACGCTCAGCCAAACGGGAAAACCGTTCGCCAACGATACTGCGCATACGCATGCGCCGGTGACAATTGAACCGTCTACGGTCAGGTCCGCAAGATCAAGCAGTTTGAAGGAGAGATAGACGCCTATCCCCATCAGTCCCCATATCAGCCCCTCTGCAACAGCGCCGGGCAGTGCATTTATGAATGCCATTTCTTACCTCAAGATATTCGTAATCAGTTGACAGGAATTTCTATGCCAAGCTGAGCGCACAGTTCCTCGTTATAAGTGACGGTAGGAGTCAGAGTCAAGATTTCAATATCGGAAACAGCCTTTTCCCCCAATAGAACCTGAGCGGCCATTTTGCCGGTCTCGACACCCAAATCGTAGTAGCTGATGGACAGACTCGCGTAGCAGACATCGCCGCCATAGCTGGTGTAAATAGGCACGTTCTTCTCGGTGCAGATGGTGCCGACAATGGTGTCGTTGGCGGCAACGGTGTTGTCGGAGGGAATATAGACTGCCTTGCACTCGTTAGCCATCGAATTCGCAACCGTCTGCAGCTCGGTGGTTTCAGAGAAGGTGTAAGCCTTTACGACAATACCCTCAGCCTCAAACAGTTCCTTTACTGCCTCATACTGGATCAAGGAATTCGACTCGTTGGTGCAATACAAGACTCCAACCTGATCGCCGGCGACGAGACTGAGAGTATCGATCATCATCTGGGCTTGTTCCGCAAACGGAACAGCATCGGAGGTGCCGGAGACATTGTCAGGAATATCGCCGGCAAAAGTATCGGCGTAATCGGTGATCGAGGTACCCAGAACAGGGATGCTTGTCGTGGCGTTTGCAGCTGCCAAGAGGGCGGGCGTCGCGTTTGCCATGATCAAATCAACTTCCTTTGCGGTGAAGGTGTTGATGACGGTGGGGCAAAGGTTCGCTTCGCCGGCGACCTGAGTGTCAATGTCAACCTTCTTGCCGATGGCTTCCATCGCTTCTGTCAGAGCGTCGATGAAACCCTGTGTTGCCTGGTCCAGAGAGTCGTGAACCATCAGTTGACATATACCGACAGTGTAACCGGTTGATTTTGTTTCTGTGTCGCTGCTGCCGGCAGGTTCTTTGTCCGGCTTGCTGCCGCAGGCGGTCAATGAAGCCGCCAGAAGCAAAATAGCCAGGATGACAGACAATATTTTTTTCATTTTTTCCTCCAATAGTGTCGTTTCGCTCCTTCATGCCTCACATGAACGTGCGAAACAAATAAAAAATCGTCCCCACTTGTTGCAGGGACGATTTAAAACCGTGGTACCACTCTGCTTCATATCGACCTCTCGGTCGATACCTTTACAGGCCTAACAGCCCTTGCGATATGACGGTCGCACCCGTTGTGCCTACTGTTAGTTCAACACACTGCTCGCAAGAATGAACTTCATTGGGTTATTACTGATGCCTTGCACCAACCGGCACTTCTCTGAAGCTTTTCGCCCAACTACTCTTTCTGCTCAAACGCATTTAAAAAATATTCAATTGTAGACTACATAATCACTTTTTTTGCCTTTTGTCAACATCCTTTTGCATAAAAGTAACGACGGGAGCTCAGGATCTCAGGGCAGCGTTTGAGTCTCTTCTTGAATATCTGCTCTACTGTAGGGATTACTTTGGCATTCAGCGCCGGAAGCTCATTTTTGTGTTGTCGGATAGTTGCCAAGAATTGTTTTTTGTCATTCTCCCCAACCGTATCGCCCTTTAAGTTCTACAAATCTAACCAGCTCCACTCTATCAATATTTATGTCGCCATGATCTGTTTTCGTAACAAGTGTAAGTACCTGCATGTTTGGCGAACCGATCGGAATTACCATCCTGCCGCCTGTTGCCAATTGATTGACCAATTCGTCCGGCAAAAGACCTGCTGCCGCAGTTACCATGATCCTGTCATAAGGAGCATATTCTTGCCATCCGCAGCTGCCGTCTCCGATCTTATAATAGATATTCGAAAAATTTAATGTCTCTAATCTCTTCTTGGCTTTTTCCGCCAATTTTTCAATAAGTTCCACTGTATAGACTTTCGCTGCCATTTTTGCAAGAAGGGCTGTTTGAAAACCTGAACCGGTTCCGATCTCCAGCACCTTGCTGTCGTTTTCCGGTTCCAGAAGCTGAGTCATTTCCAGTACCAGGCTGGGCTGCGAAATTGTTTGCCCGAAGCCTATGGGCAAAGGCCTGTCCATACTCGCATATCTCTTCATGTCGTTTTCGACAAAAAACGAACGATCTAACGAACGAAAATATGTTTCAAGCTTCTGCCGATCCATTGCTACTACCTCAAGGTCGCCATCCGTTCGCACTTCTTCTGTTGAGTAGCGCTCACGAGGCGCGCCCTTATCAACGTGGAAACGGCTCAAATCATTCATCGAGTATAAAACGTTCGCCATTCTCAGCGACAAGCGTTTTTCCGCCATCTTCGATTGTCAGCGAAAATCCGTCAAAGACATCTACCCAGCCAATTTGCAAGACATCTCCGTTGATAGAATAGTATGCACCCTTTACATCGCCGTCAGGGGAAGTAGTCGCCACCGCCGAGATATCATAGAAGTACAATGATCCGCTGTCGTGATCTCCGTTTTGATAATAATAACTGTTAGGAGGGATCGGGTGATTGTAATATGCATCAGGATACTTGCCGTTTTTATCCGGCAGGAACTGAGCGGCGACGCAGATCAGGAGATCTCCTTCTTCGGACCGCAGCACGGCGCCATTGTCTTCTACGAAAGCAGTAAATGATTCGCCCGTATCATCGAGTGTGAAAGTGATGGTGCCCGCATCTAAATCTTCCGAATACAGCCCGTAACTCTCTTCCGAAGCGGGATTGATCGTGAGGAACCCGCCTTCTTCACCAAGGAATAGTCTGCCGCCGGTAACGTCTCCGTTTGCAAAATAGGGATATTGGAATTTGAGTCCTGATGCGGATTCTTCCACATCCGCTATCACCCAATTATTCCCGTCGATCTCTTCGTCCGTCTCATCACTCTCGTCAGTCTCATCTGTCTCATCGATCTCCTCATCATCCGACCCGTCGTCATCGGCATCGACGCGTATATAAGATGCACCGCCGTCTTCCATGATCAGCTCGTCTTCTCCCTCAATGCGGAAAGCGACAACCGGTTCACCGCTATCAGAATAGTTTTCAAACAGCTGTAATGGGTATTCGTCATTGCCCCGATACTCTACATACCCTTGTCCGGCGGTCTCATGTCCGTTATCCTTCGCTCCCATAAGCATCCATTTTCCGTCTTCGAATGCGTAATAATCTAAATCGGTGTCGCCGTCCAAATACCAGTCGCCGCAAATTCGTCCGAATTCGATCGATTGTTCGGCGCGATAATAGTGCCAGCCCCAAAACTCCAGTGTGTCGTCGTCCAGAAGATCACAGACATATCCTTGTTCCTGTCCGTCAAAACTTAACAACTTCATGTTTTCATCATAGACAATATTACCTTCGTCGGTAGTCTCCGAATCATAATCAACGACAAAAGTCCCGTCCGCGTTGACTGTCAGTTTTCGATCATCCAAGTTGCCGCAACAATACCAGTCTCCCACCGCTTTAGAAAGAAATGTTTCCAGCACTCCTTCAGGCTTTTTTTCGGAACCGCCGCAGGCGGCAAGTGATCCGACTAATATTAAAATCAAAGCCCACACAACCATTTGTTTCATTATTCTTTTCATCATATTTTCCTCTCATGGTGTCATTAGTCTTAGTTGCCAAACGTACAAGCGGTATATAGTACTCTTTTATAATATGTCAGAATGGATTCATTGTAGTGTGATCATTTGTCATGATCTTTGAAAAAATTGCGGTATTTCTTCTTATTTGAATATGTTTTCATAGCACCTGCACTCAATGAAGTACGGTCAACTGATAGTGACCGTGTTTCATGTGTTTGGAAGGAAAAATTTTTGATCTATTGAAAGGTGAGTTTAGAGGAAAGGAAGCGTTCCAGCTTAGGATATGTTGTACCTATTCATCTGTGAATATCTCATGATCCTCCGTCACAGTGGCAATTTACTTTTCGAGTTTTTTATAGCATCCTTAATGCCCACGTCCCTTTACGTCAGAACAATCAAGGTTAAAGCTACCACCGCATTATCCGGTACCGCCTAATGGACACCAAGGCGATAGCGTCAAAGGAGGCAGCATGGAACAGAAAATTTTTGTACTTGAGATCATTGGCACCGTTGCCTTTTCCATATCGGGCGCGGTGGCGGCTATCGAAAACGATATGGACCTCATGGGGATCGCTACTCTGGGGGCTACCACCGCGGTAGGCGGCGGCGTCATTCGGGATATTATCCTCGGCTTTACGCCGCCCAACGCCTTTCGCCAGCCCGTTTATATCTCTACCGCGTTCTTAACCATTGCCATCTTGTTGATCATCATCAAGCTGCGGGAACGCTACAGGCGGTTCCCCCGAGTATTCACCCATCATCTGCCGACCGTGATCAACATCTCTGACGCCATCGGCCTGGGCACTTTCACGGTGACAGGCGTCAACGTGGCCATCTACAGCGGCCATGGCAACAACCTGCTTCTGGCGGTATTTGTAGGTGTGCTGACAGGTGTGGGCGGCGGCGTGATGCGCGACATCTTCACGCAGAAAAAACCGTACATCTTCATGAAGCATATCTACGCCTTTGCTTCGGTGATCGGCGCAGTACTGTATCTTTTGTTGCGGGGGGTGATGAACCGCCATGTCGCCATGACCATTGGCGCCGTCAGCGTGATGCTCACCCGGTATATTGCTGCCAAGTACCAGCTGAGTTTGCCGCGTTTTCCTTTTCCTACACAAATGATCACCGGAGAGAACCCTGATGACAAAGCTGAGTGAAGCCACAATGCATGTTGTGTTTTGCAGGATAGCCCTGTCGTGATCGTTATGGCTTCTTTAATGTAAGCATAGACTGTTTTCCCTTATCGGGGTTTCTTTTGTCATAGGTATACGTCGCCCAATATTCTTGAGCATTGATTCTCTCCTGTCATTTTCGCAAAAAGTCACGAAGTGAAAGATGGGGACTTATCGTGTCCGGTGCGACAATCCGGCATTTATAGCTGCATCACTTGTTCAATTAACCTCACAGCTTCCTCCACACCTCTTTCTTCTTGGATTTTGGCGGACAGGAGGTCTACATTCTTTTTCTTTTCCTCGTATGTGCTTTGCATGGCTGATATCGCTTCGCATATTGAACTTTCACTCAAATCTTTTGACGTTAGAGGTTTTGTCGCTACATTAATGTTGTACAGCTGCATAGCGAATCCCAACTGGTCCAAAACATGCGGCACCGGAATGGATGGAATACCGTAAATCATTGTGGCTGCTGAAGTCCCAAAGCCGCAATGATGAATAGCGAACGAACATTGCTTGAAAAGAAAGCTGTGCGGAACACTGCCGCAAGAAATCATTGTTTCCGGCAATTCATAATGCTGAAGCGTTTTCTGAAATCCTTGGATAATGGCTCGATAGCCCGATCTTTCGAAAGCTTTCACAAACATATCCAATTTCTCTTTTTCAGATTCCGCTTCGAATGCCATGGCTCCGAGAGAAAGAATAATCGGTTTTTCTCCACTTGCAAGAAAAGTCGCCAGCATTTCGTCCGGTCTATAATTTTCTTCATCCTCATACCAGTAACCGGTCAAAATATGATGCTTCTCCCAGTATGGGCTTCTCTCTAAAACGTGTTTGCTGATCGGTATCAGATTCAGCTTGCGAGACATAATCTCGTCAGAAGATTGAACCGGTTTCAATCCGTATATTTTCCTAATCTTGTTATATGGTTTTGCTACCTGTTTTCCGATTATCTTACCGATCAGTTTGTTCCAAAAGCTTTGAGGCTTCAGTTTTTCGGCAATCATCTCTTTCTGCAATGTCACATTAACTGTAGGGATTCCCAGTACTTCAGCCTCTGTTACGCCCATTTGACTATGGCTTACAATAATTAAGTCTTTGCCTTTACAAATTTCAAGAATCTCTTGTGTTGAATTTTGGATTATTTTGAAAACGAAACTCATCGTTCTGAGCATGCTTAATACGGGATTTGGAGTTTTCCCCCTAATAATTGCCGCCTCTTTGTCGATATCGATATCCGGACCAATCGGCTCAAAATGAATATTGGAATCCTCAACTAACTTTCTCCAGCAGGGATGCGAGCCAAGTGTCACATCGTATCCGTTTCTGATAAGTTCTTTGGATAGATAAATATATGGCTGAAGGTCACCTCTTGTCCCCATTGTGAACATAGCAATCTTTTTCATTGTCTGCTCCATCAAGATGTATTACGAAAGGTCGTGATTCAATGAAAATGCGATCAACGTTATTTTGTAAACTCTCTTACTCTTTCTATTGCTGATGTCTTTTACTTCGTTTATATCGCTTTCTAATCGAGAAAAATCAAGTCTATCTAAATCTTTCAAATAGGCTCTTTCGCCAATTTTTTCATAATCGTATTAATCACAAGTCATCACCTGCAGACATTATAATGCGATCAAATTTGTTTCATAGAAAAAGCACTTTTCAGTGTTAAAAAATATCTGTTAAATTTCTTTTTATTTATAGTAAATGAGCCAATTCCTGACAATAAAACCAATTCCAGTGACATTCGGTCATATTCTCAATTTATATTCGGTCAAATTTCGCATTCTCATTCGGTCATATTTATATTTTGTTCGGCAAACAGAAATATCCATATTCTCTGTTTTCCTAACGCATATAAAAAACTCGAAAAAGACATCTAAATGACATTTTACCCCGCTAGACTTAGGTCAGTTTAAGAGAGGTATGCGCTATGAAAGAAAATGTACTTCAGAAAATGTGCCCTGCCCTTGGCACGGTCAACACTGTAGCGATAACGGGCGAGTATGACTCGGTGATTTTGGTGCGGGCACAGCTTACCTTGAGCGTTTAAGAATCTTTTTAAGAGGTTAAATTACATGAAAAGAAAGCGTATGTCCATTACACAAATTGTCCGGCATTTGATTCAGCTTGCCGCTTTCATACTGTTTCCAGGGCTGTTCATCAGCACTTTTTCCGCATTGGGCGATATTGTAAAGGCGCTGGTAAACGGTACATTTTCCGTGAGCGCGCTGTCAGCCCAATTGATTACGGTTTTAGGAATATTTGTAATCACAGCGCTGTGGGGGCGATTCTTCTGTGGATTTCTCTGTTCTTTCGGAGCGCTGCAGGATCTGTGACAATGATGAGTTCTTCAACAGAGCAAAGACCGAAGTGATCAGTTCCATCCTGTCAAGCCAGTCTGTCGATGTCGACACTGTCAGCGGAGCAACATACTCCAGTAAAGGGATCATAGAGGCTGTCACAAATGTTCTGGAAGTCAGTGGTGAAAACCCGAATCTGACCGATACCGACGGTTGAGTGCATCCAAAAAATTGTGCATAGTTCATGACAGCAAATAATATTAACATAAAATAATTGTAAAAATTGTCATATACTTGTAAATGTAGAAATTATTCTCAAATCATTGCTGTCTAACTAACAAAAAGTGAGTTATCATGGAGAAGGGGGTGGATATAGGAGGCGTAATATACATGATTAATTTTCCGGCTGTATATATTGCAAATGGAACGGCATTGATGTTGTTATTGGTTATTTTATCGAGTTTGATAAGGCCACTACGTCATGGATTATTTGAAGAAAAGATATTCTATACGATGGTTCTTTTTAATATCCTGCAATGCTTTCTTGAAACGGCTGCATTTTTTATAGACGGCAAAATGCTTTATGGATATCGTACGTTGTCGATAGTGATAAATTGCATTGTATTCATTAATAGCAATTTATTTGCTTATTTCTGGACAATATATGTGGACTATAAATTGTTTACAGATATGAAAAGAATTAAGCGACTATACCCTTTTGTGGCTATACCCGCCATGCTGACTATAATCGGTTGCTTGATAAACTTAATAACGCCCGTCTTTTTCACGGTCGATGAATCCAATATTTATCATAGAACTGTTTTATTCATCATTCCATATATTGTCGCATATTTTTATTTAGCATATGGGGTTATGTTAAGCTATTGGCACCGTAAGAAGGTACATAAATATCTGTTTTTCCCTGCTATTCTGTTTATGATTCCCATTATTATAGGAAGTCTGTTGCAGTTCTTCTTTTATGGATACGCATTTCTGTGGCTTGGCGTGTCTATAGGGATGATTTCGTTATTTATTAATGTTCAAAATGAAGCATCTTTTGTGGATCCGCTATCGGGATTATTTAACAGACAGTACTTAAAAAACATATTGATAATGCATAGTAATAAAGGTAACACGGCCCGTACGCTTGCCGGAATCATGTTAGACATTGATGGCTTCAAAAGCATAAATGACAGATTCGGACATCTTATAGGAGATGATGCAATTTTTTCAACTGGAAAGATATTACGCACAGCTGTCGGTGATAAAGGGATGTTATGCAGGATGGGTGGTGATGAGTTTGTCGTATTAATATATCCAAAATCTCAGAAAGAGATTATGGATACGATTGACGTCATCGAAACACAGACAGCATTGTTCAATGAATCGGAACAGAAACCGTATAAGTTAGAATTTTCAATTGGTTACAGTACATACGAAAGCAAGCATGAGTCAATAGATGATTTCTTGAGGAAGATCGATGATTCCATGTATGAAGAAAAGAGGAGGAGGATTAGTGAAGGAACACTTCCTGATAGAAGACGGAACTGAGATTATGCAAAAGAGAGAAAAGGTTTTCTCATGGGCGAGATAACAATGCAAATGGTTGGCCGGTCATCTTCTGGTGTATTTTACAATGATGATTTATTCTGCAATTTTTTGTAATCGCTTGAATTCACACTGACTATGCATCCTCATATGCGCGGTTTCCAAAAGTGATGCACAAAATAGCCTCCGTCTCAGCACCTCATAGTCTTAATAGCCTTGCCATTCACAAATTCATTTGGTATACATCGACAACTCTAAGCTGTCCATAAATTCTCCGAGAGACATATTGAATTTTTGGTAATCTGTTTCCTTAAATTCTTCTGTTATGCTTGCCACCGCTACATTTACAGTCTTGAGCTGATTGAAAAAAGTTATCATAAGCGGAACCTTAATGATTTTCGACATGCCTCGAATTGTCATGCTTCCGGCTTCCTCAAGATTCAAAATCTCGTCATTAGAATCAATAGCGACTGCCACGCCATCTACCAATATTTCTGTGTCTCCAAAATAATTGAAAGACTTGCTTACAGCCTTACAGATCTTTTCCCACGAGGCCGGATATGTCAGATTAAATGAAGCCGCAAGCCAACCATTTTCTTCTCTTACACCTATTAAAAGCATTGTTTCGCCCTCCATAAAAATCGGCACTGTTACGGATCATGCACCTGTTGCAGAAATGGGCTTTTCCCGTACTGTCTAAGTAAAAGTTCCAATCTTCTTCATATTATCTCAAAGCTGTTCATCTCCTGCATACTGAATGTAATAGCGATTTTCTCACATTCGACTCAGCTGATCCGTCACCTCAGCCATCGAAGGTATGCTTGTAATCCCGCCCATCTTAAGAGTAGACAATCCTGCGGCCGCTGTCGCAAAATTACCGATTTTTTCCAAATCGTCTTTTGTTAAATCCTCAATCCTTTTTTGCAAGTGCAACAATTGCGCGACGGCACTTCCTCCGAAAATATCTCCTGCGCCCGTCGTATCAACGGCAGAAACTGAAAGCGCCGGAACGAAGCATTCCGCAAAATCCGTTTGCAACAGGCAGCCGTTTTCACCCATGGTAAGCATCACGAACGAAACACCGTATTCTTCCCGGATACGCCGTGCTGATTGTTCAAGAGGATAATCCCAGAAAAAAGCAATATCCTCATCGCTGATTTTTACGATGTTAGCCTGTTTCAGCCCCCATGCGATTTCATTGCGCGCATGTTCTTCGCTGTCCCAGAGAGGCTTTCGATAATTAGGGTCAAAAGTTATGATTTTCCCCTGTTCTTTCGCGTATGCGACGGCTTCGCGCGTTGTGCTGCGACTGGGTTCTTGCGACAAACTCACCGTGCCGAAATGAAAGTAATCAGCTTCATCAATCAGAGAGGTATTAATCTCCTCCCAAGTGAGCATGGTGTCGGCGCCCGGTTTTCTCGCAAAATCAAAACTCCTGTTGCCGGCTTCATCTAACGTGACAAATGCAAGCGTCGTAAATACTTTCGGGTCTACAATCACGCCTTCCGTATCCACGCCGACGCGCTGCAACGTTTCGATCAAACGACTTCCAAAGGCGTCATCTCCGACCTTGGCGAGCAATCCGGTTGATATTCCATACGCGCTGAGCGCCGCCAAATAATTGCTTGGCGCACCACCCGGATGCGCCTTCATCGTCGGATAGTTATCTTGATCAAGCGCCTGCATCGTGAAGTCTATGAGCAATTCTCCAATTGCGACGACTTTTGGCATAGGGATCTCCTTTTCACCCTAAATTCCCGCACATTTTATAGCGTGTTCAGAGGTTGATGTTAAAAGCTTCAAGAATCTC
>MTKW01010455.1_pt1 | contig 19040 bp, 18 predicted proteins | sample 1042761 | NCBI WGS metagenome assembly MTKW01 (sample SAMN06205366, study PRJNA360243) | anaerobic digester metagenome | biome: Wastewater treatment plant; feature: Anaerobic digester sludge; material: sludge; isolation source: anaerobic digester fed with sludge from wastewater treatment plant ... | reverse complement strand
CGAAAATACATGTCGAGGTAGCGGTGATTGACACTCTTGATCGCGATCGAGACGGTCCCTTTGTCGGTCGTCACTTCACCTTCACCAAATCCGGTCATGCTGTTAATCATGGGCGGCAAACCTCCTTCACCTCATCCATTATATACGAAGCGTTTCGCCGTCGAAGATCAATAACGGCGTGAATTGAAGCTGATCGGACGCCGTATTAACATACTGGACGCCGTCCAATTCGTGGATCAACGGCCCTTCCGTATGCACGTGACCATGCAGGCAGAGTGTCGCCCCCGACTCTTTGATCAGATCGGAGAGCGGCGTTTTCACCTTCGTTTTACCGAGCGGCGGATAGTGACTGACGGCGATCAAAAGATCGCCTTCTTGCATCCTCGCTTTGGCGTCGGAGAAAGCCAATTCAAAACGAAGCAACTCACGTCGGTATAAGCTCTCGGCTTCTTCCGGATCCTGGCTCTCTGTCGGCAGTTCCCAGCCGCGGCTTCCGGCCAAAAAGACGCGCGGCATCACCTGCAGCGCTTTATAACGCATGAAGGTCAGCGACTCGATCTTCTCTTTGGCGAGCACCTTTTCCATCTTGGCGACCGTGCTCCACCAGTAATCGTGGTTACCGCGAAGCAGGATCTTTTGACCCGGCAGGTTCGCCAGATAGCGTAGATCGGCGACTGCGTCTTCGAGTTTTGTCGCCCACGAGATATCGCCGGCGATCAAGACGACGTCATCGGCGGCGACGGCTTTCGTCCAGTTCGCCGTCAACCGGTTGACATGATCGTGCCAGCCGGGACCGAACACATCCATCGGTTTGTCCGAGGAAAATGATAAATGCGGATCGGACAGGGCAAAAAGTCTCATGTCTCATCTCCGTGAAAATGATCGTAGACGGCTTTCGCAATATGCTCACTGATCCCTTTTTCGAGCATCTCCTCGATACTCGCTTTCTCGATCGCACCGAGCGTACCGAACGCCGCCATCAACTGTTTTCTCCTCGCCGGCCCTATCCCCGGGATCGTCTCCAGCGTCCATCTTGTCTGTCGTTTCGTCGTCACCTTTTTTCTAAGCCTTCCCGCAAAACGGTGCGCCTCATCCTGAATCGCCGTCAAAAGCCGCCAGATCGCGATCTTTTCGGCACGGTCAGGGTCGCCGTCGGTAACACTCAATTCATGGATCACGCCGTCACTCGTGACGAGTCCTCTCGTGCGGTGTTTTCTATCCTTGACGATACCGGCGACCGGGATACCAAGGTCTTTGACGAGTGGCACGATGCTCGCGACATGCCCTTTACCGCCGTCGATTAAGATCAAGTCCGGTTTGTCGCCGAACGATTTGTCGTCGAGACGATTCAGACGTCTGCTGATCACCTCTCGCATCGACTCGTAGTCATCGCCGCCTTCGCCCTGCACGATTTTGAAATGACGGTACGATTTTCGTTCCGGCTTGCCACCGGAGAACACGACCATCGACGCCGTGCGGTCGACACCGCCCAGATGCGATACGTCGTATGCCTCAATCCGATCGAGTCCCTGCGGCTGGTCGACAAGTTCGGCGAGTCTTTTCAGCGTCTCCGTGATCTGGGTCGCACCGCCACCGCCCAAAAGCGTATGGCGGACGAGATTCTGTCTTGCGTTCTCGTTCGCAAAGTTGAGAAGCTGAGCCTTTTCTCCTCGTTGCGGAGCCAAAAGCTGGACGCGTCTTCCCTTCAACTCGGAAAGACTGGACGCGAGCGCCTCCTTGTCAGAAAGTTCGAGCGGCAGCAAGATCTCGGCCGGGATAAACGGCACGGTGATGTAGTGCTGCGCAATGAAGGCGGAGACGATCGCTTCTTTTTCATCGCCTTTAGCGAAGAAAAACGGCACGACGCGGATCGCCCGCCCCTCTCTCACCTCGACCTTGATCAGGCAGGACTCGACTTCGTTCGCCGCGAGACCGAGCACATCCCGATCCGTCTTATCAGCGATCACGACATGCTGCGTCTTTAGAAGTTTTTCCAGAGACTGCAGCCGATCGCGCCAGTGCGCCGCCTCTTCAAAACGCAGATCGTCGGACGCTTCGAGCATCTTGCCGCGGATTCCTTTCAAAAGATCGTCATAGCGACCTTCGAGGAAGCGGCAGACGTCTCGAATCACCGCACGATACGCCTCGGCCGACACATCGCCGCGGCAGGGACCGATGCAGCGGCCGATATAGTAATTCAGGCAGGGGCGCTCCTTGCCGATGTCGCGCGGGAACACACGCTTACATGTTTTGAGTGGAAAGATCTCATGCAGCGACTTCAAGGCGAAATAGAGATCGCCCGACAGATACGGACCGTAATAGCGGGCACCTTCTTTCACATCCGGCTCGATGTGAAACTTCTTCATCACCCGGGGATACATCTCCTGCCAGGTGACACAGATATACGGGTATTCGCGGTCGTCTCGGAGCAAGACATTGTATTTCGGATCGTACTCCTTGATCAGGTTGGCTTCGAGAATGAATGCCTCCATCTCATGCTTCGTAACGACGTACTCAAAATCGGCGATATGAGAGATTAGAGCTAGGACTTTTTTGTCACCTTCCGGTCTCGCTGAAAAATAAAAGCTCAGTCTGGCTCTCAGATTGCCGGCTTTGCCGACATAAATAACAGAACCCGAACTGTCCTTCATCAGGTACACCCCGGGTTCTTCTGGTATCAAATCGAGGCGAACATCAGGTCGCTTCGGCATTTTACTCTCTTTACTGATCCTTGTCCGCCTGTTCCAGGTAGTTCGTCACCGCTTCGAGCGCAGCCTCTTCATCTTCACCATCGACCGAGACGACCAGTTCATCACCGTCGATCATGCCGAGTGACATCACACCGAGAAGACTCTTCGCGTTGGCGCGGCGTTCATCCTTACCGAGAAAAATACTAGCCCGAAAAGCGGACGCTTTCTGAGTCAGCAATGCCGCCGACTTCATCTGCCAATCGTCATCACAACGAAAAATAACTGTTTTTGTGACCATTTGTACCTCCGTCCAGCCCGTTAAGCTTGCTCAAAGTATAGCCGTCCTAAAAAAAGCTTGTCAATTCGCCAAGATCCCCAGTCAGGCACGTATAACGGTGCTTTTTCTATGCACTATGTCCACACTCCAGTGCCATTTGCCACATTGCCTCTCCCGTATCAGGGTAGTAACCGGGCTGGGCGCGGACTAAACGAAACCCCGATTTGACGTAAAGCGCTCGTGCCGCCTCGTTCCCGTAGCGCACTTCCAAGATGATCTGTTCCACTTCCGGTTCTTGCGCGACACGCGCGACGAGTGCATCGATCAGGGCTTGACCGGCACCGAAGCGACGCGCCTCTTCCAACACCGCGATATTTAAGAGCTCGACCGTATCACCTAAAAAACGTGATGAAAGAAAGCCGATGATCCGCTCGTCTTGCACCGCGACGAGCCAGAGCCAGGATGGTTCAGAAAGCCAGTCGCGAATCGAGTCGAGTGACCACGGGCTCGGTAACGATCGCTCGTGGATCCGGTGGATGATCTTCGCATCCGCCTTTTTCGCCTCGCGTACGATCACTTGTCTTTGGCCATCCGTTCAGCCTGAGTCGGCGCTGCATAAAACGGCCGCACCGACGTCAGATCCATCCCCTGACCGCGAGCCTCATATTTACGCTCGGCGAGCAGGGCCAAGCGGAAGGCGTCGGGCCAGCGCTCTTCGCTGACCTCGAGATCCACGATATCCAAAAGCGGTGCCAGAATCGGCGCACCGTTTCCGAGTAAACGAATTTTTCTATCCGAAAAGTCTTTGTGAATCGTTGTTGCGAGCACATCCGCTGTCGTCTGCTGATCGTCGAAGACGGAGTCGTCTCCCATGTAGCCACCGACAAACAGTCTGCCGCCTCTGGCATCGAGTAAAGAAAACTCCAGAACGTTATCCTCACTCGTCATCGCCTGCAACGTCGAGACAGTGATCAAGGGCGTGCTCGTGCTGTGTACGAGCCCCAGCGCCGTCGACAAGGCGATCCGGATACCGGTGTAGGAACCGGGGCCGTTTCCGACGGCGATCAGGTCGATCGCGGAAAAAGTAATCTCATTTCTTTTTAGGATTTCATCGATCGCCGGCATCAGTCGCTCGGAGTGCGTCTTCTCGCTAAAGCTCTCGATCTTATCAATGAGCTGCCCGTTTTCGGTCAATGCGATCGACAAGGCCTTCGTCGCCGTATCAAAACTCAAGATCAGCACGCGGATCTCCTTTCGGGAACAAAAGCTCGATCGAACGGACGTTGTCATCATCACTTTCGATAGACCGCTCGATCTTCACGCGGATCGTCCGTTCCGGCAACGCGTCTTCGACGATATCGGCCCACTCGATCAAGGAGACATGGTCGCCTTCGACCAGATCGTCAAAACCGAGATCGAACCATTCGTCGGCGCCGCCCAGGCGGTACGCATCGAAATGATGAAAACCGTAGGTGCCGCCGTTTTTATCGTAGCTGCGAAGCAAGGTAAAGGTCGGACTCTGCATCTCGCCTTCAGCGCCGAGCGCCTCTTTTAAACCTGAAGCAAAGACGGTCTTGCCGCTGCCGAGATCGCCGTAGAGGGCTAAACAATCGCCCGCGTGAAGCACGCGGGCGATCTCAAAAACCAAAGTCTTCGTCTCCTCCGGGCTCTTCGTGATCAACAAGGTCGGTTGCATCAACGCCGTTCGTAGACCATCTCGCCGCCGATCATCACGAGATCGGGCGTCGTCCTAAAGTCAAACGGATCGCCGGACAGGACGAGTATGTCGGCGGCATAACCGTGCGCCAGGCGGCCGTGCGTCTCTCCGGCATCGGAGCAGAGCGCGGCATTACTGGTGATCGCCGCCAGCGCCAGATATTCCGGCATGCCGGCGCGGATCGCCATGGCGGCCGTGACCGGCAGATACTCAATCGGGATCACCGGATGGTCGGTCGCGATCGCGACCGGAATACCGGTCTCGGCCAAAAGTGCCGGATTCTTGATCGACTGACGGTTCACTTCCGGTTTGCTTCGATCGGTCATCAGGGGGCCGGTGATGATGCCGACTAGTTTCCCCTTACCCGGTTCGCCTTTGCCGAACTCGTCGCCTCTGTGCGTCTCGTAATAACGCTTCAGGATGTCGGCGATCAGATAACCTTCCGTACAGTGATCCAGGGTGAAGCGAAGGCCGTAGGCATCGGCCAACCGCATCGCAGTCAGGATGTCATCCATACGGTGGGCGTGGATCTTGATCAGGCGCTCACCGGTCAAGACAGGCAACAGGGCTTCCCACTTCGCCTCGGGCTTCGTCTCGTCCGGTTTTGTTTCCTTTTGTTTTTTGTACCACAGCGCTTCGTCGAGTGCGCGTCTGAAATGCGCGGCCGACGACATGCGGGTCGCCGGGCTCTTTTCACTCTGGCCGTAGACACTCTTCGGGTTCTCACCGAAGGCGGCTTTCATCGCCGGTTTTTCACGGATCAGCATGTCTTCGACGGTGCGGCCGTGCGTATGGATATGGGCGAACGTACCGCCGATCACATTACCGCTGCCGGGACCGGTCATCACCGAGGTGATGCCGAAGCGCGCCGCTTCACCGACCGCGACGTCATCCGGGAAAATGCTGTCGACGGCATTCAGATCGGGCGTGATCGGATCGGTCAGTTCGTTACCGTCATGACCTTCCCAGCGCAATCCGCTGTTGAACACACCGAGATGGCAGTGCGCATCGATCATGCCGGGCATGACGACGCGACCGAAGGCATCGAAGTACTGGGCACCGTTCGCCGCGTCGGCCGGACAGGAGCCGTGGCCGACCTGCTGAATGATCCCGTCGTCGACCAGCAAATAACCCCTTTCCGGGCTGTCCGGCGTCATCGTCAAAAGTTTTGCGTTTTCGATCAGAAGTTTCATAACTGCCTTTCTTAGAAAACAAAGCCGGAATGCTCCGGCCTTGTCTGAATCGTCTCTTTGCTTAACGCTTCGAGAACTGGGATGCTTTTCTCGCCTTCTTGAGTCCCGGCTTTTTTCTTTCCTTGACTCTCGAGTCGCGGGTCAAAAAGCCCTCGCTCTTCAAAATCGCTTTGTACTGCTCTTCGTCGGCCAACACGAGGGCTCTCGCGATGCCGTGACGGATCGCGCCGGCCTGACCGGCGACGCCGCCGCCTTTGACGTTCACCTTGATCGTGAAGAGTGTCGTCGCGCCGACCGCGTTCAGCGGCTGACGCACGATGTACTTCATCGTATCGATCGGCAGGTACTCGTCGAGCGGTTTGTCGTTGATAATGATGTCGCCGTTACCGGGCATCAGACGGACGCGGGCGATCGACTGTTTTCTTCTGCCTGTCGCCGCGTATACAGTGGTGTTCTTACTCATCTCTTACTCTCCTTTACGCGTCGAAGCTCAGTTCGACCGGCTGTTGCGCCTGATGCGGATGCTCCGCGCCGGCGTATACTTTCAGTTTGCGAAACATCTGTCTGCCGAGGGCGTTCTTCGGCAGCATGCCTCTGACGGCGGCCTCGATGATGCGGATCGGATGGGTCTTCATCATATGGGCGTAGGTCGTCTCTTTCAGACCACCCGGATAACCGGAGTGACGGCGGTAGAGCTTTTGCTCCGCCTTATTGCCCGTGACTTTCACCTTCTCGGCGTTGATCACGACGACGAAGTCGCCCATATCCTGGAACGGCGAAAATTCCGGTTTGTTTTTGCCTCTGAGTACGGCCGCGATCTCACTCGCCAGACGCCCCAGTACTTTTCCTTCTGCGTCCACGACGTACCAGGCTTTGGCCTCGCTGTCGGGTTTCGCGACGAATGTTTTCATGGCTGTCTCCTTGTTCTCATTTATAATCTATCGTTACTCATAAAAAAGCCCGCCGTTTAGCGCGCAAGCAACACTATAGCGGGCGATTTATGACTTGTCAACTACTTTTTTAGATTAGATCAACGATACGGCGGATTTCTCCACTGATCTCGAATATCCTTCATTTCTCTAAGCTTCCTCGCCGCTTGTCTTCGCTTTCTCGCTCTGACCTTACGTCGATGCTCGATTAAGAGATAGATCATGATCACCAGGAGTAAGACGCCGACACCGGCCAGAATGAAGATAATGGTCGGATCGTACTTGTCGGCTTCGACGATAATTTCCGACGGAGGGAGCGTTTCATCCAACGCCGGCGGATCGGTGAAGGTGATTTCAGGATCCGTTTCGAGAGGCGTCTCTTCGGTCGCAGGCGGCGTCTCGATCGGTGCCGTCAACGGATTGGCTTCTCTGAAAACACGACCGCCTTCTTCCAACAGCGTACGCATCGGAATCGAAATGTTGACGGCACGCCCATCGACATTAAGGGTCGTATTTAAAAGTACGCCGATCAGGCGGCGGCCGTCCGGCGTCTGGCCGGAGGCGATAAGACAGTTGCCGGCACCAGGCGTCGTCCCCGTCTTGATCCCGTCGTACGACGTAAAATATTCGGAATCGAAGATATCGGCGCCATACTGCACGAGCATATTCGTGTTTCGCATGATCGCCCAGTCGCTGTTCGGATGCAGATTCGTCGGATCGAGCCGGACGTGACTCATGGAGACGAGTTGTCTGAACGTCTCGTTTTGCATCGCGTGACCGGCTAATATCGCCATGTCGCGCGCCGTCGAATAATGCTCGCCGCGGTCGAAGCCGGCCGGATTCGAGAAGATCGAACTGGTCGCTCCGAGTCCGTGCGCAAACGTCGTCATCTGTTCTGCAAAATCTTCGACCTTTTCTTCATGCGTCGTGCCGCTCGCATAGTTTTCGGCGAGCGTGTAGGCCGCATCATTGGCCGACATCACGAGCAGGGCGCGAAGCGCATCCCAGGTTGAGATCAGTTCGCCGTCTCGAAGGCCGACTTTAGCCGAGTTCGGGTCGGGAAATGTCGTGCCTTCGCTTGAGGCGACGACCATCTTGGCCGGATCGTAATCGGGATGCGTCAAGATGACCATCGCCGTAACGATTTTCGTCAAACTCGCGATGCGCAGTTTCTCATCGATATTATTTTGGACGAGTATCGTACCGGTGTCGGCGTCCATCACAAGATAGGCGGCCGCCTTGACATCGTCGATCCCGGGCCAGTACGCACTGACCGCACCGCCCAGAAGCGAGACGATCAGAATCATGAGAAGAAGGACTGTCGTCCTACGCTTCATAACCGGTACGGCCTCCCCTCGTCTTCCAGGCGACCCAGAGCGGGCTCGCCAGAGCCAGCGACGAATACGCGCCGGCGATGATGCCGACCATCAGTGGCAGCGCGAACTCGGCAATGCTGTCGATGCCGAAGATCGTGGCGAAAATAAACGCCACGGCGACGGCTGAAAAGGTTGCGACCGACGTATTGATCGAGCGAGTCAGCGACTGTCGGATCGACATATCGACCAGCTCGTCGAGCGGCATGCTGCCGTTCGTCAGTCGCACATTCTCCCGGATCCGGTCGTAGACGACAATCGTGTCATTGATCGAGAAACCGAGAATCGTCAAGACGACGGCGACCAGCGTCTCGTTCAGCGGCGTGCGCATCGCGACGAACACGAAGAAGGCGATGGTCACGTCGTGCAAGAGCGCGATCAGGGCCATCACGCCGGCCGATGGGCCGGAGATCGAGCGGAAGGAAAACCAGACATAGATAATGATCAGGACGGATGAGACCAAAATAGCCAGAATACCGTTCGTCAACATCTCGCGACCGATAAACGGTGCGACGAGATCGGACGAGACGAGCCGGACATTCAAGTCCGGAAACGACTTCGTCAGAGCGTCACTCAGTGCCTCCATCTCAGCCGGTAGCAATGCTTCGTTACCGGCGACCGAGATGATGAGTGTCGTGCGGTCATCGACGACCGACTCGGTCATCTGTGCCGTCACATTTTGACCGAGTGCTTCCTCGGCCGTATCTTCGGCATCTTGCAAACTCAAGTCACCAACATATTGATACGTGATAATGCTGCCGCCTCTGAACTGAATATCGAGGTTGATGCCAAACGTAAAAGACAGGATTAAGCCGATCACGATGATCGCGAGCGACACGCCGATAAAGACTTTGCGGTGCTTATAAAAACTAAACATGCTGCTCCACCTTGCCTTTCTTCTGACCGCCGTAAAGCCACGTGGACTGGAGACTGGGCCAGGTCGAAAGCGAGCCGATCATCAGGCGCGAGAGCCAGACGCCGGTGATGCCGTTCAGGATAACGCCGACGAGCAGCGAGTAACCGAACGAGAGCATCGTGCCGGAGCCGAAGATCATCAGGACGATCGCGGCGATCGCGACCGTCACGTTACCGTCCCAGACCGACGAGAACGCTCGTTCAAAGCCCTGCGTCAAGGCGAGCTTCAACGGCGCACCAGAACGGATCTCTTCTTTAATCCGCTCGGCGATGATGACGTTCGCGTCAACGCCCATACCGATCGACAAGATGATACCGGCGATACCCTGCAGCGTTAACGTCTGCTGCGGGATCGAGATCGCGAGCAAAATACCGGATACCTGCGCCAATAGGGAGAGACAGGCGACAAAACCGGGTAGACGGTAATAAAGAAGCATGAAGAGGCAGATCAAGGCGAACGCGACTGTGCCGGCCATCACCATGACACGCAGGGAGTCTTGCCCGAGCATCGGCGAGATCGTCGAGGAGGAAGTCGCTTCCAGCGCGAAGGGCAGGGCGCCGGCATTGATCGTCTGAGCCAGATCGTTCGCCGTCTCCGCCGTGAAATTCCCCTCGATCACGGCCTGACCACCGGAGATCACGGCCTGCACGACCGGATCGGAGATCAGGCGTTCATCCATATAGATACCGATCGACTGGCCGAGATACGTTCTCGTCGCGTCTTCAAACTTCTCGGCACCGGTCGCATTCAGCTCTAGTTGGACGAGCGGTACGTTATTCACCTGACTGACACCGAAACGCGCGTTTTGCACGTCGGCACCGGTCAAAAGCACCTGCCCGTCGGGCGAGCGAAACGTCAATAACGCCATCTGCCCCAATTCCTGAAGCGCCTGTTCCGGATTGAAGTCGACTTCATCCGAGCGCCACGGAAAGCGCACCGTGATCCGGTCGGAACCAGATCCGACGATCACTTCGCGATCCAGGATTTGCAGATCATCGAGTCGTTTGTTCAAGACACGTGAGGCGGCATCCATCTGTTCCGCCGTCACCTGCCCGTCGAAATCGCGCGGGGTAAAGACGGCTTCGACGCCGCCTCGAATATCGATGCCGAAGCGGATATCAGGGGCGCCTTTCAAACGAGACATGCCGACCCTTCCGGGAATCGGCAAGGTAAGTCCGGTAAATGCCAGTAGCGTGGCCAGCAAAATAACGGCGGCCACGATAAAAAAGGTGCGGCGTTTTCTGCTGACACCTATTCTGGCAAAGGAGCGTTTAGCCATAGGGAAAACTTAGTCCTTTCAAGTTGCATACGGGCATTATAACATCGTTCGAGATTTTCACCGGGGTAAATTTCGAAATGAAAAGACAAGTACCTTACAAAGCGGCAACGTTGCGGTGACAGCAGCACTTGCACAGATCAAACGGTCTGCTTATAAAGCACTTCCTTGAAGATAGAGCCATAGCGCATTCGTCATTGACAATACGCATACGAGCTAGAATAATTGCTACGCTTAGAAAAAGCGGAAGGATTGACGCATGACGACTGAACAAGAAATCAAAAGACGGCGCACATTTGCCATTATCTCCCACCCGGACGCCGGTAAGACGACGATGACCGAAAAGCTCTTGCTCTACGGCGGACAGGTGCATCTTGCCGGTACGGTCAAAGGCAGAAAAGCGGCGAGACACGCGACCTCGGACTGGATGGATATCGAAAAACAGCGCGGCATCTCGGTCTCGAGTTCAGTCTTGCAATTCGATTACGATGGTTATCTCGTCAATATCCTCGATACGCCGGGGCATCAGGATTTCTCGGAAGACACGTACCGCACCTTAATCGCGGCCGATGCCGCGATCATGATGATCGACGGAGCCAAAGGTGTCGAGGAACAGACGGTTAAGTTGTTCAAAGTCTGCCGCCTCAGAGGCATCCCTATCTTCACCTTCGTCAATAAGATGGACCGCGCGACCAAAAGTCCGTTCGACCTGATGGATGAATTGGAAAAAGTACTCGGTATCTTCGCCGTGCCGATCAATTGGCCGATCGGTGTACACGGTGACTTCAAAGGCCTCTACAACCGCCAGACCGATTCCGTTGACGTCTACGCCGAAAGAGCGTTTGACCATGGCGCCAGCCGCATCAAGACGGAAGCGATCGGACTCGAAGATCCGCGCCTATCTTCCGTGATCGGCGACGACTATAGAGTGCAATTAGCGGAAGACATCGAACTACTCGATATCGCCGGTGATGCGCTCGATCCGGCCAAGGTCGCTGCGGGTCTGCAGACGCCGCTCTTTTTCGGGAGCGCTCTGACGAACTTCGGTGTCGAGTTTTTCCTGCAGACGTTTCTCTCAATGTCGCCGCCTCCCGGTCCCCGCAAGACGGACGAAGGCGAGGTCGATCCGCTCGAAAACCGATTCTCCGGTTTCGTCTTTAAGATTCAGGCCAACATGAACCCGGCACACCGCGATCGCTTAGCTTTTATCCGCATCTGTTCCGGTAAATTTGAAAAGGATATGGATGTACATCTCGTAAGAGAAAACCGAAAAGTCAGATTGTCACAGCCGCAGCAGTTTTTAGCTCAGGATCGACATCTCGTCGAGACGGCGTATGCCGGCGACATCATCGGACTCTTCGATAACGGACAGTATCGTCTCGGTGACTCCCTGGTCGAAGGGACGCCCTTTAACTTCGAACCGATGCCGGTCTTCCCGCCTGAGCATTTTGCCAGAGTATCACCGCAGGACTCGATGAAACGCAAGCAGTTTCAAAAGGGCATCTCGCAGCTCGCTGAAGAGGGTGCTATCCAGGTCTATCGTGAACCGGACATCGGTACGGAAACACTCGTCATCGGTGTCGTCGGTGTCTTGCAGTTCGACGTGTTGGCCTACCGTCTGGAACTCGAGTACGGCGTAAAAATCCGTCAGGCGTCTCTACCCTATCGCCTGGCGCGCTGGGTCCATATGCCGGAAGGAAAAAAGGTAGAAGATCTTCAGCTCAGCTCGACGACACGCCTCGTCCGCGACGAGGACGGCCGTCCAGTTCTACTCTTGGAATCAGGCTGGGCGGAAACATGGGCGAAAGATCGAAACCCGGGGATCATTTTGGAAGAGAGACCGCCCGTCTAATCTACGCTTCGGCTTCAGCTACCGCTTCTGGCTCCGCGTGATAGACGCCGAGCTGCTCCAATATCGTGCGCTGCATATTGCCGGCCGACAGTTCAGGCAAGACGCCTTTTTCTTCGCCCTGCCATTTGGCGAGTTCATCTTCGAGCCCCGCCTCGATGGCGAGTTTTTCCGTCAGCTCTGCATCCGACAACGCCTGCGACGCGCGCTCTCCGAAGAGTGACACGCCGCATGTTCTGACATAGCGGAGCGGACTTGCGACGGACACGAAAAGCGTCTTCGTCTCGTCCTTCGTCTGGTTCTGATAGCGCTCGTAGATATCCATGCCGGCTGCCGTATGCGGGTCGACCAGATAATCGGTCTGGTCGTAGATCCTACGGATCGCACGCGAGGTCGGCTCCTCATCGATCGCACCAACCGAGAAGATATCACCGATCGTCTTTAAATCTTTTTTATCGAGTTGAAAATCCTTGCCGGCTTCAAAGAACTCGGCATACTTCGTCGACGGCGAGGCGACGGCGTAAAGCAGTCGCTCGATATTCGCCGGCATTAAGACGTCCATGCCGGGCGTCATCGTGTGGTTCGCTTTTCTACTCGGACGCACACGCCCGTGCTTGACGATATCGAGAAGCGCACGATTACGGTTGGTGGCCAATATCAGGCGGTTGACCGGCAGTCCCATCTGCGCGGCGTACCAGGCGGCCAGCGCGTTCCCGAAGTTTCCGGCCGGGATCACCAGATTGACCGTCTCGCCCGGGATCAATTTATCCTGACGTAAGAGCTGTCCGTAGGCGTGAAAGTAGATCGCGATCTGCGGGATCAGGCGGGCGAAGTTTAGAGAGTTCGCCGTCGTCAGGCCGACATCGTGGGATTGGAGTACTTCGCGCAGCTCCTGATCGGTCAGACATTCACGAAGCTCCGCCTGCAGTTGATCGAAAGTCAGTGGACTGGCCGAGACATACGAGTTCGGACCGGTCAGATAGACCATCTGTGCGACCTGCAAAGGCGTCAGACCACCGCGTGGAAAAAAGACCATTAGGGCGAGATCGCTCGAGTCGGCCATCGTCTTTAAGGCGGCGTTCCCGGTGTTGCCGCTCGTCACCGCGAGTAAGAGCCACTGCGACTCGCGGTTTAACGATTTTGCCGCTTGTCTAACCAGTCCCGGCAGAAGTCTTAACGCGTAATCCTTATACGAGCCGGTCGGTCCCTGGTCGAGCCGCAGAAGGTATTCTCTTTCGATGTAGGGATTGAGCTGCTCGACGCCGGCCGGATGATCACCGAATTGATCCTCGGCATACGTGTCGCCGACCAATGCGCTGATATCCGCTTCCGACCATTCGGGGATAAACATCTTGATGATCGTCTCGACTACCTGAGGAAAATAACTGTGTTCGCGGTTTGACATCAGCTGCATGTCGACTTCGGGAATGATTTCCGGCACATACAGACCGCCATCCGGTGCGACGCCGGTGAGAATCGCTTCCGCGGCGCTGACCGGAGCAGATTTGTCCCGGGTGCTGACGTATTTCATGAAAACTCCTTTTTGTTAATCAAGCGTCAAGACGAAACGATCGTAGGCTTCTTTCAAGGCTTGAATATCCTCGCTGTTCGGCTGACCGGCGATCTGCTGTTCCAACCAGAACAGCTTGCGCTCATTGTTTCTTCTAGCCGACTGCGAGGGCATGATAAACAGAATGTAGACGACGGCGGCGATCACGATCAGCATGGCGATCAAAAAGGAGATCGGACCGGCCTTGCTCCTGACCGGGCTTCGCATCGCTTGCACTTCCACATGATCTTCGATCTCGCCGCTCTCGATGCGGCGCTTTACTTCTTCGATCTCTTTTTCCGACGCCATCGCGACGTTTCGGTCGGAACCGGCCTGCTCCAGGATCGAAGCAGTCGCCAGTTTGGCGCGCACCGGCAACAGTTGCTGGCTCTTATTCCTCGAGCGCTTCCGTGCGGCAGCCTGACGTCTCGCTTCCTGGTGGACGGCCGCCAGCTGATCTTCGACGACGGCTGTCTCCTCGTCGGTGAGATCTAAAAGCAAGAGTTCCCGCAACAGTTTTTCGGCCTTGCCGAAGCGGCCTTCCGAAGCGAGAGACAACGCGTACATATGCTTGGCTTCGACAAACAACGGATAGTCACCGGCGATCTTCTCCAAGGCGATGCGCGCGATATCATCGTGTCCGTTGGCGAATTGTTCGAGCATCCGGTTAAAGCCATAGACGGCCCGCTCCGATTCTCTTTCACTGCCGAATAAGGGGACATCTTCATTTTCGAGCGGCAAAAAAGCCGCCATTAATTTCTTATAATCCATCAAATGCTCCCGCCGCAGCGGGGTACTCCTTTTTACGGTTCAAACGTCATCAAGGTCTGTCGGATCGCACCGACGAGATAGAGCGAACCGAAGGCGACGACCTTACGGTGTCTTTGGCGGGCGATCGAAATCGCTTCCTTGGCCGCCTCGATCGGATCGGGGACGACCTTGACCTTTGCATTATAACCAGCGAAAGCAGCATCCGCCACTTTTTCTGCGAGCTCTTCAGGCGGCAGCGCCCGGTCGGAGGCCGGCGTCGTGCAGATCACGGCTTCCAGGTTCCTGACGGGAGGCTTAAAGAGCGGAGGGATCATGTGGTCGATATCTTTGTCTTTTAACATACCGACGAGCACAACGATCGGCTCATCGGGGAGCAGCTGATCGAGTTGCTCGCGAAGCGCGATCACACCTTCCGGGTTATGCGCACCGTCCAGTAAGACAAACGGGAAGGTACGTAAGACTTCCAGCCGGCCGGGCCAACGTGTGGCACGTACCCCACTAACCAGCGCATTCATCGACACGTACGATTTCGTCGCGGCGATCGAGAGCGCCGCGTGGATCGAGTGGTAGGTCGCCGGATGCTTTGTCTCAAACGTCTCTTTGTCAAACGTGAAATATTGTCCGGACAGCGAACTGTCGAGAATCGAGACATCTTTCGTTCCGATGAAACGAAGCGGCGCAGAGACGGCTCGCGCCTTGTCGGTTAAGACGCGTCTCACATCGGCCGCATCTTCTTTAGTCAGATGCATGTCTTCCGGCATATAAGCAAAGACCGGCACGTTCGGTTTGATAATCCCCGACTTCTCCCAGGCGATCTTTTCGATCGTATCGCCGAGCCGTTCATGATGATCGTGCCCGATCGACGTAATGATCGTCGCGATCGGCCGGTCGATCACGTTGGTCGCATCAAGGCGACCGCCGAGACCTGTTTCTAACACCAGTACGTCACAACGTTCTGACTTGAAGAATAAAAAGGCCACAACCATGATCAATTCGAACTCGGTCGGCGGCTCATGACCTTTGGCGACGATCTTGTCGACCGCATCGCGCACCGTTGTCATATGCAAGGCGAACTCCTCTTCACTGATCTCGCCTGCGGCATCGTCATCATGAAACGCTTTGACGCCGGCTTCGCCTTCCAATATCCGCATGCGTTCGGTGAAGCGAACGAGATAGGGGGACGTAAACCAGCCGACCTTCTTGCCGGCCATCGCCAGGATGTGCGCGACGTAACTCGAGGTCGAGCCCTTGCCGTTCGTGCCGGCGATATGAAAGGTGTCGATACCGAGCTCGGGATGACCGAGTTCTTCCAAAAGCACCGTGATCCGCTCGAGTCCGATACGAATGCCGAAGACGAGCATCGATTCCATATACGCTCTCGCCTCTTCGTATGTCATTGAACGATCGTCCATAACACGCACCTCATTCTTCTATTTCATGATCGTCTTCCAGCGTGGCCGCCTCTTTCAACGGTTTGAACACGGCAAATTTCCCGACCAGATAGTTGCCGATGACGACCGCAATCTGGCCGATCAGCTTGGCATATTCGAGATCCGGTAGGAACTTCGCTCGAAACTTGAACACATTATAGATCAACTGGAAGGTCACGACTTCAAAGAGAAAGGAAATCAGGAGTCGGCTCGCAAAAAAATGGAAGATCTCCGGCCAGATCGGATTCTTCGATTTGAACACGAATTTTCGATTCACGATGTACGCGAACAGGATCGACAGCCCTATCGAGAGCGTCATTGAGATCAGCCAGAGACGCTCGCCGAGCAGGCTGTTGAAGAACGTGTAAACGACGAGGTTGACCAGTGTGGTCAACCCGCCGAAGAAAATATACAAGCCGATCTCCGTCTTTAAAAGCCGTAACAGCTTTTGCCAGATAGACGTCTTCTCGTCAGATTTCACTGTTATCTTCGTCGTCGATCAGCGGACGCTCAGGACGCCTAATTTTCGGTTTCATCGCTCCCGGATCGACGCGACGGATCACGGGACGCGGCGGTGCGGAAGGCTCAGACGGCGGTGTCTTTTCAGCCGGCGTTTCGACCTTCTTTTCCACCGGTTCTTTGACCTCAGGAACCTCAGGCTCTTCCGGCAAGGGGCGTAAGACCATCTCGTCGGCATGCGTGCGCGTCACGTTTCGGCGCGGCGGCAAAGGCGAAGGTCTCGGCTCTTTAAGCTTCGGCATCGCCGGCAAATCGATGTCGCGTTGACGCGACGCCTGCGGTTTCGGATCTTCTTCCACCTTGATATCGTTTTTAACCGGAGGCGTGACGAGTGGCTGAGCCGGAGTATCCGGTCTTTCATCGAATGACAACGGTTCTTCTTCGACAACCGGCGGAATGGACTTCGATCTGGCACGGTAACCGGCACGGATCGCCCGCTCCAGTTCGCGCTCTCTTTCCATCTCTCTCGACTTTCTGCCGAGCGAACGTAAGAGCAGAATCAGCCAGGTCACGAGCAGTAGGAAGCCGAGCACAAAGATAATCGCCTTCCAGAGGCCGTACTTATAACCGAAGATGCTGATCACCGGTTCGGCGTCGACCGGAATCGTCTCGACCGGTTCGGTCGGTGCCGGCGTCGGCGTCGGTGTCGGTTCCGGCGTCGGTTCAGGTGTCGGTTCGGGGATCGGCACGATCAGCAGACTGAACGGAAACAGCATGTTTCGCGTCTGGTCGTAAAGATAAAACTCACCGTCTCGCCAGGTCACTTCAACGTCCGTCTCTTCAGTCGTCTCTGTCGCCTCAGGCTCTGTCTCTGCTTCCGGATCAGTCTCCTCGCCAGGTTCAGCTTCTTCTTCCGGTTCGGTTTCTTCTTCCGGCGTCTCCGGTTCGGCGTCGGCCGCTTCAGGTACTTCCAGAACACGAGCGTACACGACGTAGACATCTGCCGGATCACCTATGCCCTGTTCGCTGAAAATCGTCTCATATTTTTCGGAGTCCGCCTGGTAGGCAGGCACCAGTTCCCCGTCGATTTCAAGTGTCGTCAACTGGAAATCCGGCGGCAAAATAGCATCCGAAGGCGGCGGCACGATGACAAATGTGTCACCGATCGGTCGAATGACGCGGTACGGCAGATAGCGGTCTTCCGCCTGCCAATGCAGATAGAGACCCGGGTCTCCCTCCGACTCTGCCAACCAGAACAGGCGAGGTCTATTCCCTCCCCGAAGCGTCGTTACTTCGACTTCGTTGACCGTGATCTTCTCCGATTCATACCCGGCCGGGATCAGTACTTCAGGAATCGCTTCTTCGGAAGCATAGAGCGCGACGCCGTCAAAGCGATGGAACGCCGCAACCGGATCACCGGTCTCGGGATCCGTCTCAGGTGTTTCGACAGTCGGCATCGTCGAATCTTCCAACGTGACAGGCGGCACAGGTGCCGGTGTGGTGACGTTCGCCAGCTGCGTCGTCGGTGTCGTTTGACGTGTCGTCGTCGCGGCCGGTCTCGTCGTCGGCGATGCCGTCGGTCCGACGGTCGGAAGCGGGGTCGTCGTCGCAGGATTCGGCGGTTGTTGGGCTCCACCGGTAATTGGAAAAGTCCCAGTTTGTGCATTATTAAGATTATCGTCCCCGTTCGATGCGCGACTGACACTAATGTTAGCAGGAATCGGCGCATTTGCGATAAAAGTCAAACTGAGAACATTGCCAACCGTATAACTCCCGTGTTGAGCCATAGCGGTCAATAGGCCATTTGAACCATCGACATCATGGCCAGATCCACTTATTCCCCAGGAGCTGCTGACATATGTCAAAGCATCCGCAGGATAGTTGATGGTGGCATCGAAGCCGGAAATTGTCTGTTGAGGACTTAGGTTTATCTGCACAACGACTGTATCACCGACTTTCACTTCTCCTTGAGGTCGAACCTTTGATACAGACATCGTCTGGGCAAATACTTCAGTTCGCGGTAAGAAGATAGCTGACAGTATCACCAGCAGTGCGATAAAAAATGTTGCGAATCGTTTTACTTTCACGTTAATTAGTCCTTTTCTGTGAAATGATGCGGCGACTCATGCGATCGTCAAAGATATTTTTCATATCAATTGAGTTAATTAGACCGTCACGGTTCGTATCCATCGCAGACAGGTATGGCTCATCGATCAAAAGTCTGCCCATCCGATGTTCGAAAACATAATTCATATCGATCGAGTTCACTAACCCATCTCCGTTGGCATCGCCGTAGATTATAACCGTAAGTGTTCTGGCCGGCGACGTCTGTCCCGAAGCATAGAAATGAATCTTGGATCCTGTACCGACGTTTCCTTCCGTGATCACGGCGTTGTCCTTGTTTCGCACTTCCATTCGATAACCTGACGTGTAGGAAATGAGTGACGCCAGATCCTGCACCTTGTTATTCGCCGTCTGTACGTTAAATCCCGCCAGATAGTTATCCGTGATCTGAAGCACCGAGCTCGAAACACTCAGAGCCGGTGTCGTCGGTGCAGTCGTCGGCGACGTCGTCGGTGTGACAGGATTCGTCGGAAGCGGCGGTCCACTG
>MTKW01008469.1_pt1 | contig 19041 bp, 17 predicted proteins | sample 1042761 | NCBI WGS metagenome assembly MTKW01 (sample SAMN06205366, study PRJNA360243) | anaerobic digester metagenome | biome: Wastewater treatment plant; feature: Anaerobic digester sludge; material: sludge; isolation source: anaerobic digester fed with sludge from wastewater treatment plant ... | reverse complement strand
GACTCTTTGAAGCGTTCTTTGCTCTTGGCGTGGGCAGGCATATTGATAGGCGTGAGTGTCTGCCTGGGGATCATCTGGCATAGCATAGGTCATCCCATGTCGTGGCTGTGTACCGGGGTTGCCCTGTCAGTGTTGTCTTCAGCTGTTGGCATAAACGCAGTTACCAAGCATCTTGGTTCTCTCGGGGCAAGGAGAAAACTGGTCTTAGGAAGTATTATTTTCTTCTTTATGGCGCTGGGCCGGACTGCCCCCCAATCATCTGTATTTCGCGACACAATTTTGTATCTTCTTGTTTCTTCTATGTTTCTTATCAGGCAAAGAGGCCTCGAGGTTGATAAGAGCGTCCTGGTTTCAAGAAACCGCCGCTGGAACACGAGTTCTGTAATAGTAGTGTCTATTGCCATGTTGTTGGCAGTGGCCTTTTCTCTGGGTTCGTCAGCAGGCAGGCAACTTGTGTCTGAACTACTGCGGGTAATTGAGCCGGTTCTTGAGAAGACGTTAGAGATTATCCTCCTGCCCGTGGGCTATTTCATCCAGTGGCTTGGGGCTATTCTGCAGAGGTTTATGACTCAAGATGACACCAAGTTTTCCATTGAATTTGATTCATTCCTTGATGATCTGCGAAAACTCCAGCAAGAGCAAGACACCCTTTTGACCCTGCCGCTTTGGCTGAAGTTGCTCTTATCCGGGACTGTCATCACTGTATCCCTTATCCTTTTGTGGCGTTTCATATCACGGACAATGGATAGGACAGAACAGGGCTTTGCAGATGAATCCCGGATCAGCCTCGCATCCAGTGGCGCTGTGAAAGAGTGGCTTGACCTCACTCTCAATGAAGGGAAACAGAAGTTGGGGAAGTCTTTGCAGCGTTTGCGCCGGTTGGTTTCTGGTTCAGACCCGCAGACCGTTGAAGAGATTTATGCCAGGGCAACCGAGTTCATGTCGAAGAAAGGTTTTCCGAGACATCCTGCTCTTACTCCGTTTGAATACCTGAGGATTATCGAGAATCATATGGGGGCAAGCGAGGTTTTCTCCTACTTGGAGACAATTTCATTAATCTTCTCTGAGTGCCATTATGCATGCAGAAAACCAGAGGAGGCAGAGTGGCAATCGGCACTTTCCGCCTATCATGGTCTGCTGAGACACGAAGAATGGCAGGGTGCCGGTGAGCCGGCAGTCAGCGATTGAAGATAGAATAGGTTGAACCCGTCCTGTAGATCGACGGCCAAATCTGCACCTGTCCATCTGCAGAACATTCAGCTGGAACGTGTGCGTCTGCTGATACATTCGGATGGAACTTGCCGTCAGGAACGACAGGTCGGCGCAAACCATTCCTCCGCAGAGACACTCAGCCTGAACCTGTAGTTCGGAGCGACAGCTAAGCTTGAACCTGTGCGTGTACAGATACACTTTGGTGAAATATGTCTCCTGGAACGCTCCTTCGGCCCAAACCATTCCTCTACAGAAACACTTCAGCCGGCATCTGTATTCCATAGCGACAGTTTAGCTCAAACCGTTCTCCTACTGGTACACTCCGCTCGAACCTGTCGTTCAGAACGACAGACAGATATGGACTTGTGCTTCCAGATAAATTCCGGGTATCACCTGTTCTCCAGATCAAGGTCTACCTAGCCCTAACATCTGAAAATTCACTGTATTAACCGGATCAAGAAGGTTTTTCAGCCCAGTGAGGCGGAAATACACACAGACCAAACCGTAAACCGGGTAGAACTAGGTCAAGGTATTGGAAGAAGTGTTGGGCGCAATATTACGTCAAGGCATTGGGCTGAGGCACTAGGCAGAAGCATTAGACAGAAGCACATAAGGGGGTATATCCATGGACGAAAGACTCAGGCTTTTGAAGGAGATATCGGAGGTTCCCGGGGTGCCTGGTTTCGAGGATGAGGTCAGAGGGTTCATCCGGGAGCGCATGGCTGGGTTGGCAGAGGTCAGCCGGGACAATCTTGGCAGCGTGATATGCAAGAAAACTGGGTCCTCAGCTGAGCCAAAGATTATGATGGCAGGCCACATGGACGAGATCGGAATGATGGTAACTTACATAACCAAAGAAGGATTCCTTAAGTTTCAGACGTTGGGTGGTTGGTGGGAGCAGGTTATGCTGGCTCAGCGGGTGGTCGTCAAGACATCTGCAGGCAACGTTCCGGGGCTGATTGGCTCAAAGCCTCCGCATATTCTCAAGTCTGAAGAAAGGAACAAGGTTACTCAGAAGGACCAGATGTTCATTGATATCGGCGCGTCGAGCAAAGAAGATGCTGAGGGCATGGGAGTCATGCCGGGAGACCCGATAGTGCCGGTGTCGCCGTTCATTCAGATGAAGAATCCTAAGTACCTGGTAGGCAAGGCATGGGACAACCGGATAGGATGTGCCATCTTCATGGAGGCCATAAAGGAATTGGCTGGAGTGGAGCATCCGAACACTGTCTATGGAGTTGGCACCGTCCAGGAAGAGGTAGGACTCAGGGGTGCAACCACCAGCGTGGCAGCGGTTGAGCCTGATATCGGGTTTGCCCTCGAGGTTGATATTGCCGGAGATACACCTGGGATACAGGAGTTCGAGGCACAGTCAAAGTTAGGCAAAGGCCCAAGCATCCTGCTTTATGACAGCTCCATGGTTCCCCATAGGAAACTAAGGGATTTTGTCGTGAATACAGCTCGAGAAGCGAACATCCCGATCCAGTTCAACTCCATGTCAGGCGGTGGCACTGATGCAGGGCGTATTCATCTCCACAAGACAGGTGTTCCAAGCCTTGTGATTTGCGTTCCGGCACGGTATATCCACAGCCATGCAGGCATTATACACAAGGATGATTTTGATGCGGCGGTTTCCCTCATGGTTGAACTGGTAAAGAGGTTTGATGCAAAGGCAGTAGAGGAGATTAAGGGAGATTAGGAGAGATTGGGGGAGATGCTGTTATTAGTGAACAGCACGAGGGTCATTGAGATTCCATCCTGGCCATTATGCTGGAACTGACGCTTTAGAACAGTGGAAGGAATGATACAAAAGCGCAGAATAGTCATTGCGGCAAATATGCGATGATACCAAGCCACCATAAGAATAGCGGTGGCTTGGTATTAAGTGGACTCTGTATGATGTTGAAAAGTGAGATTAGTTCCAATTGGGAGAACAATGCCAAGTATACGTCATTGAAAGCGACACTTGACACGGACGGTTTTAGTGCGACTAGGAACTCAATCAAATAAGGATTATCTCCACATAAGTTTTGCCGCCGACCATTCTCCAAAGAACTCAGTTTCATCGGTTACAGCAATCCAAATAGGTGACAGGAACTCGTCAACTATTCGTAGGATTTTAGTAAATGTTAGGCTAGGCAGTTTCAGCCGTTTCAGGAATTGCTGCCATTTATCCTGCATATCGTGATTTTTTCCAAGAGATACAATTGTCTTTATGCTGTCTTTTCCGTAATTTGTGCCTCGATTCTGCAGGGTTTGAAAAATGGCTTCTTGTAGCTTTCGGCCATCAAAGTCAAAAGTACGGGCCAGAAAGTAGATATCATAAAAGTCTTTCATCCGGCTAGTGAGTTCCATACGCTGCAGAATAGCATCAAGTTTCTCTGCGACAGTGCTCTCCAGAGAATATGTATTGATCTTTGGGGCTATGAATCCCGTAAGCTGCACGGGGATCGTCCGCTTTTCCGCCTTAGGTACGATTACATCCCCTACGCATATGTCTACCTTGAATGGTGTGCGTGTATTCTTGATTCGTCCGATGAGTTTGAAGCTCACACCGTTGTATTTATGCTGGAGAGCAATGTTTTCATAACCTTTGGTTTCAAAGGCTATGAAGTTGTTCCCGGTATCTACGGCCAGAATTCTATCGATAATCCCCTGTATCTGTTGTAGGCTATTCGGTAAACGACGCATGTGAAAGTCAACATCAATGGTTGAGCGACTCTCAAAATTTGTTAACATGTAGATGAAGAGACCGCCTTTAAGGATAAGGTTGTCGGCAAAATCTGACATGGACACCCGGCGAAGGAACTCTTCCTGACACAATAACTGCAAGTACAGTTGCAGTGGTTTACCAGTTGCCTTTGACTTGTTCTTCAGTCTTGCAATAACGGATGCCCCCATGTCCATTTACAGCCATACTCCAATCCGTTCTTTGACCTTCCTATTCACCCTCCGGAGCTTAGCGTATTTTAGCAGATCGGGGATACACTTGTTTCTATCCCTTATGTAGTTCAGTATTGCCTTGTTGAAGGTTTCCCTGTCCATCTTACTCTCGTATCTTAGACATTCGCAGATTAGCCGGTCACGGTCGAAAATCATTATTGTGCAGTCACCATAGTCGGCTTCAGTGATGCCAAATTCAAGTTGTGAAGGCTCTAGATAATAGGGCTGTATATTGGGGTAGTCTAGGTTAAAACGGGCTTTTGAGGTATCTTTATCTACGGCCAGATCCCAGGCAAGAGGGGTACGATCGCTGTAGCCATAATAGAAAAGCGCTGAGTACATGCAAAGAACTCCGTCAGGGAAAAGCTGCGCGATCATGGCAGCTTCGCTGGTATCGTTTGCTTGTTCTGCAAGGCGATAGTAGCCGTGTCTAATCTTTTCGAGCATTCCGTTTTTCAGCAGCATCTGTATTCTGGAATAGCCAATATTTAGCGCCGAAAGCTCCGCGGTTCTTATAATACCATTATTAGATTCTGCAATCTGTTTTATCGTGTCTGCCTGCCTCATCATTCCACCACTTTTCTACCGCTCTGAGACCAAAAGAGCGGAGATTTACTAGCCCCATTGTACGGAGTTTTATGGAAAAGTCAACTTAATTTCCGCTACAAAGCGTTTGAAGCGGAAGTTAAGTTGCGTCTCATGCTGTTCTCCGTTCTTTATCTGCCCTTGAGGAGTGGGTGAGGGACAATTGCCAGGGTAACCTGAGTAGGTGTGGACGCGGTCGGGCTTGATGTGGATTCATACAGGATACTCCCTCTTCAGTCAGAGCATCCAGAACAGTGGTGCGATTTTTGTAAGACATAACAGGTTCGGATTCGAATTGGATTTTCAAAGGAGATGGAAGGTAACTTGGGGTTCAAAGCAGTAAAGCCTAGTATAGGGTCAAGACTATAGAGAGCAGAGATTACGATGGTCTGTTGCTCAACCAATCTAGGTAAGGGAGGAGTATGAGGAATGTCGGCCGATCGCTACATAGTCAACGTTGAGGCTGCTATTTACAACGATGATAAATGGCTGGTTGTCAAAAGAAGTGAACTGGAAGAGCATGCTCCTGGTACCTTGGCATTGGTAGGCGGAAAAGTGGAAGTTGCTTCCGGGGGCGATGATGTTTTGGAAGATACTCTGAGGAGAGAAGTAAAGGAAGAAGTAGGTGTCGAGGTAGACGCTATGGACTATTTGGAGAGTAAGGCATTCATGACCAATGATGGCCAGATGGTGGTGGACATTGTCTTCTTGTGCAGATACAAGAGTGGAAAGTCCAGGTGTGTGGATAAAGACGAGGTTGCTGAAGTGCATTGGGTAACTGCAAGCGACATAGCGGGAAATCAGAAGGCTCCTAGTTATCTTAAGCAAACTATTGCACGAGCAGAGGAGAAGAGACTGGCACGAAGAGCAGATGTTTGGAGGTAGTAAAGTGAGGAACTCGCCCGACTACATAATTGAGAGTGCCTCGTCTGAAGGACTTTCTACCCCACCTCACACCCACATCTCAAATTCAAACTCATGCTTCAGCGGAATCCCATCAATGCCGGTCATGGGCATAGATGGCTTCAACTCCCTGGATCTGTCCAGTGCATTGATATGTACCGCTGCCAAGGAGAATCCCTGCTTTTGATAGAATCGGATGGCCTGGGTGTTATCGTTGGTGGTGATTAGCCAGACCCGCCTGCACTGGGCTGCTCTGGCGGCGTCTACAACCGACCTGATTAGAGCCGAGCCAATGCCTCTGCCCCTGCCTTGGTCAAGTATGGTCAGGACGGTGATTTCACATTGGCTGGCGGTTATCATGTATGTAATGAAGCCCAGGATGTCTCCGTCCTCAACCAAGACAAAGCCCGGGTTTGTGGAAGTATCGATGGCCTTACCTCTGGTGACGATAACAGGCCCCATCCACTGTTCTTCGATAATCCGGTCAACGGTAGCCCTGGAGGTTGAGTCAATTTCCCGGATATTCATGTCATTTTCACCTCGTTCACGACCTTTGGCGGTTCAGTTGACAGCAGTTTGGGTGATTGAGTCAGATTTACGGATATTCAATATCATTTCGACCTTGTTTATGACTTTTGGCGGTCCAGTTGACAGCAGTTTGGGTGATTGAGTTGATTTATTGGATATGCATGTGATTCCCACCTTCATCCATGAATTTCGGATAATCCGGTCAACTGCCACACGGCAGGCTGAGTAGATTTCACCGACAATAATATCACCTTCGCCCTTGGCCGTATTTATATTTGAGGTTTGGCCATGGGGCGATTGGTATCGAGGGGACTGGCGCGAAAGCGGATGGGTTTGAGGCAAAACCGGTGCGGAACCGGATGGGTTTGGATGGAAAGTGGTGCGAAATCGGAGGGTTCTGAGTCGGGGCAGTTTGAATCAGGCAGACCGGTGCGAAAACGGACGAGTTTGAGGGAAAACTGGTGCAGAAACGGAGGGGTTTAGCTGAGACGTGGTGCGAAACCGGAGGGGTTTGGTTGGAGACCAGATGGATTTTGGGTAAGTGGGATCTCAACCACGCAAGCCGGTGCGAAAGCGGATGGGTTTGAGGCAAAACCGGTGCGGAACCGGATGGGTTTGGATGGAAAGTGGTGCGAAATCGGAGGGGTTCTGAGTTGGGGTAGTCTGAATCAGGCGGATCGGTGTGAAAACGGACGAGTTTGAGGGAAAACCAGTGTGGAATCGGAGCGGTTTGACGCAAGAGTGGTCCGATTTCGGTGGGAGATTGTGCCAGGGCCGTACGTCCCCGGTCGCCGTGGTGCGAAGCCGGAAAGGTTTGGGTTGACCGGAAAGGTTTGGGTTGAACCGGGGGGGTTGGCTAGATTGGATTTAGAGGGGAAGAAGGTAGTTGCGACAAGGCAAGCGGAACCGGCCGGGCTTGGGTGGAACCGCAAGGCTTGGGTGGAACCAAAGGGTTTGGCTGGAACCTGACGTACTTTGGCTGAGGGCAATTCTCTCTCCCTGAAGGAAATGCTCATTGTCTGTCGAAGCCTTATTACTGCAATTTCACAGCGCAGATGTGGTTCGCGGCTCTAGGGACGGAGGTCTTCATGTGGTCCAAAGCAAGGGTTTGAGCGGCAGCACTTTGAAGATTATTGCTGTAATATCAATGCTTATAGACCATACCTTTTATGCTATTTTCGACAAAGTGTATATAGGCAGGAGACTTCCTATGCCCGGGCTCTACTTTCAAGATGGTTGCCTGAACTACCAACATTGGATATTCGGATTGGAAAGGCTGATGAGAAGCACAATAGGGCGGATAGCGTTTCCGATATTCTGTTTTCTGCTTGTACAGGGATTTATCCATACATCAAGCAAGAGCAAATACAAGATCAGGCTGCTCACTTCTGCACTCCTGTCAGAAATACCGTTTAACCTAGCATTTCGAGATAGGTTCGCTTTTGGCGCGTCAAATGTGTTTTTCACGCTATGGCTTGGTCTTTTGTCATTGGAAATGATACAGAAAGACTGGCATCCGGTGTTTCGGGGCCTGGCAGTGGGTGGCATAGCGCTTCTGGCCAACGCTCTAGGCTGTGATTACGGAGCATCAGGGGTTTTGCTGATAGTCATGCTCTACTTTGCAAAAGACGACAAGGTTATGACGGTCTTGGTAGGCCTCTTTGCCATTTTTGCACTCCCAGCGATTAGTGCGATGAGCATGTTGGCGTACATACCGATATACTTCTACAATGGAAAAAGAGGTTTGACGTTGAAATATGTGTTCTACGCCTTTTACCCGGTGCATTTGCTAATCCTGTATTTTGTGAGATGCGCGATGGTGAGAGGTTAAGTGGTAAAAAGGGGCTTTCGAGTTGAATTGATGAGTCGTTGGGTCAGCGCTCCCATGATTTCCGCACTACTATCACTTTCGCTTGAGGTAGAACACAGCCAATTGTGTGCGGTCGCGCAGGTTCAGTTTCTCCAGAATGACGCTCAGGTAGTTGCGCACTGTGCCTTCGCTCAGGTATAAGGCTTCGGCAATTTCCCGGTTGCTCAGCCCTTTTGCCACAAGTTCAATGATTCTCTGTTCTCTCTGGTTGATTCCGAACTCAGCAAGGTCTGCTTGTCCGCCGCCTCTCAGCAGCTTGGGCAGTTTAGTGACAATAGCATCGCCGAACACGTTTTGCCCCGTGTGCACCGCTTTCAGGGCAGGGATGATGCTCTCAAAGTCCTGCTTCAGAATATATCCTTTTGCGCCCAGCCTGAGGGCTTGCACAATATACTCATCATCCAGGAACGTGGTCAGAAATAGAATTCGCGCATCGGGAAATTGGCTGAGGAGGCGCTCGCAGGCCTCGAGGCCTGTCATCTTGTCCATCCGGATATCCATGAGCAATACATCGGGCTCAAGCTGTGTGAACAATTCCACTGCCTCGCGACCGTCATGGCCCATTCCGACGACCTCGATGCCGTCGCTTGTTTGCAGAATGGTCTTGAGCGATTGGCAGACCAGTGGGTCATCGTCGACTACAAGAACTCTCATGCAGGAACCTCCTCTATTTATTGCCGGCTACAAGGACGCATCCGGAGTTGCCTCGTTACGGCAATTTAGATGAAGCTCACCGGATTTCCTTACCTCCCAGGTAGATTATAACTACTTTTGGGAATCGAGATGAAGATCCTAAACCCTCCGCTTTGGTCGATTGTCAGCCGGCCGCCAAGGGCTTCTACCCGGTCAGCCATGCTGCGAAGGCCCAGGCCTTTTCCTGCTGCGCCTGCGGGTTGTGACGATACAGTTCGGTGAGGCGCGGGCGTTCCAGAGTGGCCCTTTTCTACCACGGTTGTGGACTGAGATGGTGCAGTTAGGCGAAGCGCTGGTTTCTCAAGAGGGCCCTTTCCTGACACACTTGTGGATTGCGATGGCACAATGATGCTGCTCAGCCCTTCCTTCTGATCAAACCCCGGTGCCGCAGAACGGCCTCTTCCCAACTGATCTACCTGATCTACCTGACCTACCTGGCTCCCCGCTTGAGTCCCATTATCCTGCAACACCAGCTGGTAGAGTGCCGGGTGTTCCAGGAGTGTAAGGGTAACCTGGGTTGCGTTTGAGTGGTGGATGATGTTGCTCAGCCCTTCCTTGATGACTGCCATAAAGCAGTAAGCGATGTCCTTCTCAGGCTCGCGGTCCAGCCTGTAGCCCAGACGAATGGGGCAGAAGGTGAACTCGCGTACCAGAGATTCAACTTTGGTACGGAGGTCCAGGGATTCATCGTGCAAGTCGTGAACGCTTGCGCGTATCCTATCCATGGCTTGCGCCAGAGTGTCGCGAACAACTTCCAGGCTCTGCCGTTCTTCCTCATTGTCCTTCGTGACCATCAGCGCGCCTACCTGCAGAATCGACCGGGAGAGCAGGTGCCCTACGTGGTCGTGGATTTCCCGTGCGATGCGGGCGCGTTCGTTCAGTGTCGCCAGCCGGATCTCATAGTCTTGCTTTTCAATGAGTTCCTGGTTCTTCTGCCTAAGAAGCATGGACATTTCGTAGCCGCTATCGCGCAGCCGCTTGGCCTCGGTTTGACTTCGCTCTACTGTGGCTGTGTGCAGCGCCAATACGTAGGTAACAGCCATCAGGGCTGCGGCCATCACCCATGTATTAGGGAGGAGGTTTGTGAACGAGACAACCAATGAAACTGCGCCAGCAATGATCCACGCGCTCTTGCCGGTTGCATGGTACTGGGCCATAGCATCGTAGTATACCAGAGGCAGGAACAGGCAGAAGGCCGGCCAAACCATGCCTGCAATTGTATAGGATGCGATGCTGGCTATCATAAACATCTTTGACTTGCTGTAGCCGTTGAGTGCGCTGACTGTTGTTGCAGCCAGCATTGCCACGACGGCAGTAACGTCTTCGGCCTTACCTACCAGCAAGGCGGAACAGCAAGCCAAGATCAGGAGCCTATCCATAATTCCCTGCATAGCCATGTCTCCTCTGGCTGTAAATCCACCGTCGCGCTTCGGTGTGTTCAGTGCGCCGTCACCCTGCACAGACACATCTTCTCCGGCCACAAGTTTGCCGTTTGGAAACTTGTGCATGCACCTAACCTTGCCGTCGTCTTTCACATTGCGGCTCTCCTCGGCAAAAGCCTACCATACCTGCTTGTATCCATCAATTTCAAAGACCGCTTTTACTACCGAACAAAGAAGTTGCGTACCTTTTGGGCGGATTGCCAGAGTTCACCATAACTAGGGGCCTGTGCGGTTAACACATTAGCTGGAACCTTTCAACTGGCAATATGTTCTTTCGCAACTTCTGTAACCCTAGCTGGCGGATTGGTGGAGACTGGATCGGGGGAGGCTGTTCAACCAGCAGTACGTTCCGCCGGCAACGGATCCAACCACAAATCCGCAAGCCTGGGTGGCGGATTGGGAGAAACCGTACAACCGGCAGTACATTCCGCCGGCAATCGGTATGCCTGGTTTGCGGGTTGGCCTAGACTTGGCCCCACAGAAGCACCGTTTCGCCGCACCATGACACCTTCTTAAGGTGACAACTCCTAACGTGACAATTGTCACCTTAAGATCTGATTCCAGGCACTGCCAGTGTGACTCCTAGAGCCCGTAGAATAAAGTCAGGACAGTCAGAACTGAGCAATGAACTTAGGACAGCAGGGCTGAGCGAGGAGGAGTCGTCATGCTTATTCGTGTTCAGAATTTAGTGAAGCGGTACGGAAACCTGCTTGCACTGGATCATTTCGGCCTTCAGGTAAGAGAGGGCGAGATTGTAGGTTTGCTCGGGCCCAACGGGTCGGGCAAGACAACGGCAATTAACTGTATCCTGGCGCTGCTGAGGTACGACAAGGGCACTATCGAGGTGTTTGGAAGGCCCATGACGCCGGATGCCTACGACATAAAACGGAATATCGGTATTGTCATGCAGAACGTGGCTGTCTTCAATGAGCTGCGGGTGGATGAGAACATTGACTACTTCTGCGGCCTGTATGTTCAGGATGCCAGCACACGCCGCAGGCTGGTTGAAGAGGCCATGGACTTTGTGGGGCTGGGCCAATTCCGCAAGTTCTATCCCAAGAAACTTTCAGGAGGGCTGTTACGCCGGCTGAATATCGCCTGTGGTATCGCCCACAAACCGAGGCTCCTCATACTTGATGAACCAACCGTTGCAGTGGACCCACAGAGCAGGAATAGTATTCTTGAAGGCATCCGGGAGCTCAACCGGAACGGCACGACTGTAGTATACACCTCCCATTACATGGAAGAGGTCGAGCAGCTGTGTACCCGCATTGTAATCATGGATAAAGGGAAAACACTGGCTACGGGAACTACAGAGGAACTAAAGGCGATGATTAACGACGGAGAAACCATCAGCGTGGAGATGTATGTGCTAGATCCTGATCATCTGGCCAAGATCCGTCAGCTGCCCCACGTGACCCGGGCCCATTATTCCGACAACCGTCTGTCAGTACACTATGACGGTGGCCAGCATAACTTGCTCCGTTTGCTTGACCATCTGAAGGCGCAGGATATCTCCTTTAACAGGGTCTTTTCAGAGCAGCCAACGCTTAACGATGTGTTCCTTGAGATTACCGGCAGGCAACTCAGGGACTGAGGAGGTGTACTCGGGGATGTTTATGCATTTGTTTGGATACCGGTTGAAATGCCTTGTGCGCGATAAGGAAACTGTCTTCTGGACGTTGATCTTTTCCATATTGTTGGCGACGCTGTTCTACTTTGCCTTCGGCCATCTCGTGGCAGAGCAGGAAAAATTCGAACCTGTCAAGGCCGTGGTAGTAGACAGTCAGAACTATCGCGAGAACGTTAGCTTCCGGCAGGTACTTGAGTCATTATCCAGGGAAGGGGAAAACCAGATACTTGAGCTGACTGTGGCCGGTGAGAAAGAAGCTGAGAAGTTGCTTGAAGATGGCAAGGTCGCTGGGATCATCACTGTTGGCGAGCCAGGTGGGCCAGGTGAAGCAGCACCAGATGGCTCAGGCGGCTCAGGTGAGCCGGGTGAGTCTGGCCAATCAGGCGGGTCAGGCCAGCCGGGTGTACCAGGCGAGTCAATCGGACTCACAGTGAAACAGCGGGGCATTAACCAGAGCATACTCAAGGCGATTTTGGACGAGTATGCACAAACGGCCAAGACAGTTACGGATATAGTTGCGAAGAACCCGGCCGCCCTGCGGCAGCTTATTGGGGATCTGCAAACTCGCAAGAGCTATACCGAGCAAGTGTCGTTTTCCGACGCAGTGCCTGATACCATGCTGGGTTACTTCTACGCATTGATAGCCATGGCTTGTATGTATAGCAGCTTCTGGGGGCTGCGCAACACCATTGACCTTCAGGCTGATTTGTCAGCCCAGGGAGCGCGGCGCAGCGTGGCACCTACACACAAGATAAATGTAGTGTTGGCTGATGCTGCAGCGGCACTGGTCATCAGTTTTGCCGAAGTGCTGATTCTCCTGGCGTATCTGGTGTTCGTACTAGGAATCAGTTTTGGGAATCAGCTTGGCTATGTATTGCTCACGTGTTTGGCAGGGAGTGTTGCAGGTGTCTCACTGGGCAACTTAATCGGTACAGTTAGCTCCGGGGGCGAGGGTGTCAAAACCGGAATTGTCATAGGCACGAGTATGACCATGAGCTTCCTGGCAGGTTTGATGTGGGTTGATATGAAATACGCTGTTGCATCCAAGGCTCCGGTGCTTTCTTACATCAATCCGGCGGCTTTGATATCAGATGCATTTTACAGCCTGTATGTGTTTGACACTCACCGCCGCTTCTTTATCAATATCGGCATGTTGTGCCTGATTTCGGCTGTGATGTGTACGGTAAGTTTTATGTGGCTTAGGAGGGAAAGGTATGCAAGTATTTAAGGCATATTTCAAAGTGATGCGCGGCTCGACGGTATCTCTGGCAATTAACCTTAGTGTCTTCCTTGGGCTTGCAGTGCTTTTCTCTGTTCTGGCGCCTTCAACTGCCGTAGTCGATTTTGAGCCGGCCAGGACTCCTGTGGCCGTGATTAACAGGGACGGAGACGCGAAGCTCGCCCAGGGCCTGGTTGATTACCTTGCCCGTACCAGCCGGTTAGTACAGTATCCAGATGATGAGGAGAAACTCCAGGATGCGCTCTTCTATCGTAAGGTGGAGTACATCGCCATTATCCCAGCGGGTTTTTCAGAGGCATTCATGTCCGGGAGAGATTGCCCTATCCAAAAAGTGATCGTGCCTGATTCTACCAGCAGTTACTATGTTGACATGAGCATCAATAAGTTCCTCAACACTGTGAGGCTCTACAGGGCCTATGGCGAAGGAGGCGTAGAGGGCGAGAACGGTGAAAATGGTGAAAGCGGTGACAACCGTTCCCAGGCCCGCCTGGCGGAGGCCGCCATGGCAAATCTGGCTCTTGACACCCCGGTAACCATGAAATCGTTCGGTGGTTCAAACGGTGATCGCCCAGGGCATTCCTACTACTTCGCGTACTGTGCGTATGCGCTGCTTGCCATGGTTATGACAGGTGTAAGTTCAATCATGATAGCGTTCAACGAGTCAGATTTGTACCTGCGCAACTTGTGTGCTCCGCTTCCGCGCCGTAACATGAGCCTGCAGCTGGCTGCCGGCCATAGCGTGTTCGCTCTGGGGTGCTGGACAATACTTGTGATTGGCAGTTTGATCTTGCACGGTAAAAACCTGCTTTCTTCCGGGCTTTTGGGATTGTACTCCCTCAATACACTGGCCTTTGCTGTTGTATGTGCCAATATTGGCTTCCTGGTGGGGAGTTCAGTAAAGAGCCGTGGTGCACAAGCGGGAGCAGTCAACGTGATTGCCAATGGACTGAGTTTCTTGGGCGGAGTGTTCGTACCTCAGTCAATCATGAGCAAACCGGTGCTGGCTGTCTCCAAATTTCTGCCGTCATACTGGTTCATCCGGGCCAATGATGCTATCTGGGAGCTTGCGCGATTTACAGCTGACACCTTGCGTCCCATATACGGTAGCATCTTGATTCAGCTTGGATTTGCTGTGGCGATATTTTCAGTAACGCTGCTTCTGAGCAAAGAACGGAGGGTGTCGTATTTGTAGGAGAATTCAGGTGCGTCTGACCCCATGTTGAGGTATTCAGTAAGCCTGAATACACCCGTATTGCGCAAACGGACAACATAGAACAGCGAGGTACCGTGATTATGGAACGCAAATTGTCAACACTTCATATTCTGCTTCTCTGTCTTTCAGTCTGTTCAGTCTGTCTTTCAGCTTGCACCAATGGAGATAGGAGAGAGTCAAATGGTGCAGTTAGGCCTGAAAAACTGGGGTTTGAGGGTGGGAATCTCAATGCAGGAGGGCTAATGTGCGGCGACGGTAATGGTTGGGTTTATTACCGCAGTGAAAGCGATTATTGGTGTTTGTACAAAGCAAAGCTTGATGGATCCGGCAAGGCTAAACTCAGTGACGGATGTCCTCAGAACATTAATGTTTTGGACGGGTGGGTGTATTACTCCAACTTCCGTGACGGATTCTCCATCTACCGAGTGCGAGTCGACGGCAAGGAGGAGACAAAGCTTGTAGATGGATACTGCAGCAATCTGTACGTGGCGGAAAGCGGTTTGTACTTCGATATGCGTGACGAGCATAATTCCGCCCAGATATACCATGCCAATCTCGACGGTTCGGAGATGAAACTGATTATTCCTGATATGAAGCTCTGCTACTACTACGATGGCATAGTCTACTGCAGCAACACACAGAAGCTGTGCACTTACGACCTGGAAACAGGTACTCTTTCGGCCATTTGTGAAGAGTATACATATAATGTCAGCGTCAACGATAGCGGGATTTACTTTTGGGATGTCAATAATGATTGTTTTTGCCGAATAGATGGCGTCAGAAGCACCGAGGTAATCGTCTCTGGCGGGGACTTCTATAACCTGACGGGCACGAAGCTCTATCATACCGGCTACGGAGGGGTGAGCAGCAAATCTGCCTGCATTTATTGCGTAGATGTGGATACCAAAGAACGCGAGAGGGTGCTCAGTCTGTCTGACCAGTATTTTGACATCGATGGCAACTTGCTTGGACTCACTGTAGATATGCAGATTACAGAAATAGTTGACGAATCTCTTTTTGACGATGAGGGCCAGTTTATTGGATACAGTGAAAATTGTTCTTACACATATGTTATTGAGGATTTGGCCTTTGCGCGCGGGTCTCTCCGTAAGAGTATATTTGAAACCGGCAAACTGGATTGTCTTATTCTGTTGGATGGGGGAAACGGTGTGGTTTGGGATTAGCGCGGTTGGATGAGTTGTTAGGCCGGCAATTTCAGGACTCGTTAGTTACGAGGTAGCCGCCTATTTGTTGGTGGGGGAGGCGTATCGTTTGATTTATGCATGTCCCAGGGCTGCAATCTCCACCGTTCTTTTATGGGGAGTAGGACAATGATTGAAGGATTCTACTGATTCACCATAACTAGGGTCTTCCAGCCCCTGCAGGTATCTGACCACCTAGGGCCAAAAGGTGACCACCATGAGTAAGAAATAGTTTTCATATTTTCACCTCCAATGTGGCTCATAGCAGATTATCTGTTGAATTGCGAGCGAAAAGCGAAACTCCGTGGCCTTTATAGAGCAACCTATCTATGCATGCCCCAGTCGCAATCCAAAGTGCCCCCCCATTGTTGGGGGTATTATATTTGGGAGTCCTTCAAGGTACGTTGACATAGCAGTTCGCCCCAGGGTCTGCCTTTGCCGGAAGGCTGAAAGGCAGCTGTGACGTTGAATAGCAGATCACAATAAAAAACAAAAGGGCACTCACAAAAAATGTGGCAAACGCATCTATGTATGTGCCCTCTAATTACCCTTTGGTGTGTTCGTGTTCTATTTGAGGCCGCTATGGATCAAACTCCGAAAAGACCGTACCGCCTTGCCCTGCTTTGACTGTTATTCCAAGCCGTTATGAACTAAAGTCCAAAAAGACGCCGTGCATTGTCACTTCGAATCATATTCTTTTCAGTTTCAGGAATATTCAGTGCTTCTACNNGAGCTTTAGGCCCGGAAACTTATCTAGCAGTCCGGAGAAAATCAAACGTGCAACGCAGAGTGTGGTGTCGGTAGGGAAGCCTACGGTTGCAGCTAATCTAAAGTCCAAGAAAGCCTTAGAAGGTTCGGGTGTTGTCGGGTGGATGAACAGAGGAACTCCAAGCCTCCAAGCTGCCTCGAAGACGGGTTGAAACTCCTGGTGTTCAAGGGTCTTTCCATTTATGTTGGTGAAAACCGTTCCGCCTCGTAGGCCCAGGTTCTTTACTGCGTGCTCCAGTTCCAAGGCCGACTTTTCAGNNACCGTCTTGCTGAATCCTTCATTTACCGCACGGGCCAATTCTACTCCACGCCCGGCTTCTTCAATATGAACGCCAGGGGTTGTCATGGACAGAATCTGCACGTCAATTCCTGCATCTGCAATTGCCTGCAATCGGAATTCTGCATCCCGATGCCCTAAATCCACGATGTTGAAATCACCTTCATATATCACCAACGGATTGCCTGACTCGGGATCCGTACCTGGTTTGGCAACACAGTTGCCTTTTGCAACGGCATCTAGGTAAGCCTTTGGGTAAAAGTGGTTGTGAACGTCAATAATCATTTCTTTTCCTCCTGGTTATTGAAGTAGGTCACTGCATTTCGGCTCAGCACTGGAGCACTTCAGTTCAATGGGAATATAGTACTGTATACGTCCGAAATACAGCCAGAACTAGCTGTTGAGACTTGAGACTTGAGACTTAGAACGCTACTGTCACCCCTTCATGTGATAATGGACCAACGATTGTCGATTGAATTGCCCAACACCATCAAAAGTCTTTGGCATCAAATGCCGGGGCTGAATCCTTATCAATGGAAGGTTTAGCAGGAAAAATGAACACCCCTGAACTGGCATAGATGATGGCTATGAGAGGTGTTAACCAGTTAAGTATCGCATAGGGTGCATATTGTGCAGGCGACACTTGGAGCATACCCTGGATGAAAAGGGCTGCAGTACTCCACGGTACCAGTGCCGCTCCCAAGGTTCCAGCATCCTCTAAAGTTCTAGAAAGAACGCTTGGATGGATGTTGCGGTCTGCAAATGCCTGTTTGAAGGCTTGCCCAGGTAGAATGATTGCGAGCATTTGATTTCCGGATGCAAGGAGCACTAGAAAACATGATGAAATAACCGACAGTACCAAGCCTTGCGAGGTACTCACAACGGCGAGAAGTCTTCTGACAAGCACAGAGACTATTCCTGACTCACGGAGCACCCCACCCATGCCTGTAGCCATTAGGATAAGAAGAATGGTGGGGAGCATGGCGCTGATTCCTCCCCTGGACAATAAGGTGTCCACAAGTGGATTACCAGATGTGGATACATGACCGGATGCCATTGAGACTGCTACGGCGTTCAGCGAGATTCTTTGTGTAACCAAAGCAGTCACTGCCGACACCCCTATACCCGCCGTTAGAGCTGGAATAGGTGGCACCCGCTTTACAGCCAAGGCCAGAACTGTTAAAGCAGGGATAAGGGTAGCAGGCCCCAAATTGAAGGAGTCCGCCAGTGTTTCCTTGAATTGCGGAATTGTCTCATGGGACGTGATGGACGGAGATGTTCCTTGCCCAATAAACGTCAGCGCCAGAAGCGACAGAACAAGAGCAGGCAGTGTTGTATAAAGCATGGACTTTATATGGTCGTAGATATTGCTACCCGAGACTGCCGGCGCTACGTTGGTCGTATCTGACAACGGCGACATTTTGTCGCCAAAGTATGCGCCCGAGACTATGGCTCCTGCTAGAAGTGGCGCAGGCACTCCCATTGCTTCGCCTATACCCATTAATGCAAGTCCTATGGTACTGATTGTGCCGAAGGACGTGCCGGTCACAATCGACGCCAGGCCGCACAATACACAAGCCGTAGGGACCAAATAGCGTGGGGACAGCCAACCCAGTCCGTAATATATGAGAGTCGGAATTGCTCCTCCAACTGCCCAAAGGCCGACAAGCATACCAATAAGCAGTAGTATGCAGGAAGCAGGAAGTCCATCGAGGACGCCGGAAAAAAGGGCAGATTGGATGTCTTTCCAGGGCATCTTGTTCATCCCGGCTCCAACGCAAGACACTACAATTGCCAGGAATAGAGGCAAATGCATGCCCGCTCCTAGTTTTAACCCGAATACAATTACTGAAAGAGCTAGCCCAAATACTATGAGGGCATGGGCAAAGGGAATTTGGTCCAAGACAGGGCTGCTGTGCTTTTCGGGGGCATTCAACTTTTGTATCTTTGGTTTTTCTTCTTTCATTCAAGCACCACCTTTCTATGAAGACAAAAACGAAAGCCATGTTGTCTCACCGCCTCGTGCGTCGCTACCCCCTTCCTATGAAAACAAAAACCCGCCCCTTGAAGGGACGGGTTGCTGACCCGCGGTACCACCCTAATTGGTTTGGAACCCTGCTTTGCGGGCACGGCATTCCTGGGAAGGCCAAGCAGATAGTAAACTTGGCCGGATAAAGGCCCAAGGATGCGATGCCTTCTTCCTTGGTAACGGTGGAAGTCTCCGCCCTAGTCTACTCACACAGTCAGTGGGACAATGCCTGCCGTTGAATTTCCGGCAGCGGCCCGAACTTGAGACTGCGCTTTCAATCGGGGGCTCAAAGGGGTATTTCGTCTGGCTTGCTCTCCTGGTCTCACCAACCCAGGCTCTCTGTGCAGCCTTACCAGAGTACTTCTCCTTGTCATTGCCTGTTGTACGTATTGGTAGACTTGTATCATACGAGATAGGAGCATGTCAACTTGGCAGCCTCTTCAGGATCGTGTCAATCTACTGTAGGAGTGGCCAAATGACCTCACCATCGTCTTCAGAACGAG
>MTKW01002854.1_pt2 | contig 19042 bp, 17 predicted proteins | sample 1042761 | NCBI WGS metagenome assembly MTKW01 (sample SAMN06205366, study PRJNA360243) | anaerobic digester metagenome | biome: Wastewater treatment plant; feature: Anaerobic digester sludge; material: sludge; isolation source: anaerobic digester fed with sludge from wastewater treatment plant ... | reverse complement strand
CGGAAATCGGGTAACGGAACCGGCACTGCCCTGATTAAGGGAAAGCGCGTACCGATAATAGGCAACGTATGCATGGATATGCTCATGTTGGATGTTACCGGCATGGAGGTTTCTCCGGGCGATGAAGTGGAATTTTTCGGAAAAGGTATCTCAATTTCGGAAGTTGCTAAACGCATCGGTACAATACCTTATGAAATTCTGACAGGTATATCCCATCGAGTGAAACGGATTTATTTGCAAGAGTGATTAGCCCAATCTGCTGACCCGTTCCAACCGGGGAAGATCCAGAATTTTAATTTTTCTTCCTTCAAGGGCAATCACCTTTTCGCTGGCAAGTGAAGAGAGGGTGCGAATGGCATTGGAAGTTGTCATATTAGAGAGGTTGGCAATGTCAATCCGCGACATGTTAACATTCAGGGTAATTCCGTCATCAGCATACCCGAACTCATTCTTGAGCAGAAGCAGCGAATCAGCCAACCTTCCACGGGTATGTTTTTGGGTTAGTGCCATAATGCGTGAATCCATATGCCCAAGCTGGTGAGCGAGTTTCTGAATCACCTGAAGTGAAAAATGGTTGTTTTTCAAGGCGGTTGTTAAAATAAAATCAAAACTTACCGTACATATCAACGCATCTTCCAGTGTAACAGCAGTTGCCATGTGGTTCTGTTCAGCAAAAAAGGCGCGAAAACCAATGATATCAAGAGGCTGGGCAAGTCGCACAATCTGATTGCGCCCGCTGATTCCTTTCTTATAAAGTTTCACTTTTCCACTCACAAGAAACACAAAACCAATTGGTCTATCCCCTTCTTTGAAAATGATTTTATTTTTTCGGTATCGTGTCAGTGAAATGTGCTTTTCCAGCTCCTCTTTCTCTTCAAGACTGAGTTGATGGAATATTGAATTCGGATTATCGATAATATTTCTTATCCTCATTTCTTAGCTTAACATAAGTTATTAAAGTATGTCCTTTAGCACCAAAGTTAAAAAATTTAAATGGTTTTTATTCATTTTTCTCAAAAAATTAAGTTTAAGCCTGATATTAAAAATTCATACTTAAATATCTTTTTATATGGTTTATTTTTTACATTTGTCCGATTTAAGTATGATATAATTCGAAATTTAATTATTCAAACACAATTTTTTATGAGAAATTTACACGACGATTTATGTTTTTTATGCAGGACACCTATAAAGAGTTTCCTTCTCTATCTACAAAATTCTTCTAAGAACATTTTCAATTTTCAGAGTTACAAAATTAAAAACACATCTCTTTTAAAGAGTGTGTTTTTTTTATCTCTCTTTCTCTTTTTTTATGCTCCGTCTGCTATTGGTCAGCAGAACCCCAATGAAGCACAGTGGACAGCCGATGGCTATTCATTGAAGAAAGTGGTGAGTAACACCTCGATCCAGACCGGTGTTAACTTCAGTTACACTATTATCTACTCAGCACCGGCAGGTGCAACCACTATCCATATCGAAGACGAAGTGCCTGCTGCACTCCAAATTGTATCGGTTCCAACACCTTTGCAGGTTAATGGTATAGCGCCGGTCATCAACATTTCGGGACAAACGGTCTCTTACGATCTCACCGGGCTGCCGGCAGGGAGCTCTTCATCGGGCTCTTTTACGATTGTTGTTAAATTTCCTGAAGGAGTAACCTGTAACGGCACAAGCGTACGAAACCGGGCAGGAATCCGCATTGGAGATAAAATGAATTATACGCCACACGTCAATACCACAGCGCTTGCCGAAGATCCCTGGGTAATAAAAAAAACCATACTACATGACGGAAAAGTGGTGGTCAATCCCATGGGGGGCAACTGTGGTTATCTTATTGCACCGGATGACACAGCTACCTACAGATTATACGTTACAAAAGCCAATGGTTTTTATGGNNCCGCCGGGCGCAGTGTTTATCAGCAGCACCTGCGGAATATCCGCTCCGCTCACAGGCAATACTTTTACCTGGCAACCCAACAACGGCAATCTCGATGCAACCAATCCACATGCAAGTTATTATTGTGATATAAAAGTTTATTATCCTGCCGGCGCTTTTCCCGTAGGCACATTCATAAACAACGAAGCGTCTCTTAACGGCGAAATGTGCAATCAACAGGTTGAACACACAAGCAATCAAACCTGTATAGAGGTGGCAGCTCCAATAACAAAAGGCACATTCGGAAAGTATTTATACATGACTAACCGTGTGCCGGGGTGTGATGGATATTATTACATTCCGTTTCAAAATACCGGAAACGTAGCTCTTTCCCACTTCATAATTAATGATGTCATTCCTTCCGGAATTACCGTAACCAGCGTGACCGTAGCGGGAGGGAGTAGTACAACAACCATGTCCCTGACTGCCAACAATGGTCAGAATATAATCAATCAGAACATTACAACTAACTATTTCAATTCGCCTTCGCTTAATTTTACGGTAAATGATCTAAAATGGGAGATGACAGGGAGCCTGCCTCCCAATAATGGGATTTATCTCTATATATATTTTACTGTTGACCCCAATCCGCCGGGGACAGACGTTGAAAACTGCGCCACATTTAACGGACTGAGTAATAATCTGACACTTAATCCGGTATGTACCACTTTCAAGGTAGGTGATTACCAGCCGATTCCCTGTGTTTTGAAAGAAATTTGCTCACCGAAAGAGAGCTATGATCCGGGGGAAATAATTCGTTTTCGTCTGCGGGTTCAAAACGTTGGAAGCGCCACAATGAGCGGGGCAAATCTGGAAGATATCCTGAGCAGCCATTTCACTTATGTTGGCAATGAAACTTACTATACTGCAAATACCTACAATGTAGCCTGTTCGGGTTCAGGTACAATACCGGCGGGCGCCACTGCCTGGAGCGGTGTAACAACCAACCACAGCAACAACAATCTTTCATGGAATCTGCCGGATATCGAATCGGACTGCCAGCTGTTTTACACTGCCAACTGCGGCTATTACGGCACCACCCAACTACCCTATTATTATGTCGAATTTGATGTTCAGATAGACAGCCTTGCGCCGGCAGGTATTTCTACCAACAGCTTTGAAGCGCTTGGAGGAAACATCACAAATCCTGTTTCTTCAAATTCTGTCAACATTTTGGTTACCCCAAAATATGGGCAGCAGGCGTTCAAGGAAATAAGCGGCGATAACGGCTCCACATACGGAGCAACTGCCAATGTAAATGCCGGAGGGACAGCACGCTACCGGCTGAACTACAGAAACCTGTCAAATGTTCCGCTCACATCTGTTGAATTTGTTGACCTGCTCCCGCGAAACGATGGAAACAACGACTGGCTTGTACTTGACCGGAATATTCCCAGAGGCAGTCAGTTTGATGTGAGCTATGTGAATACTTCAACACATGCCACAACGCTGCAACCGGCAGGGACAGCGCCTGCACCTGCAATTACTTTTGCTTCGGGACAAAATATCTGTCTCCCGGATTACAACATAAATTTAAGTTGCAATACGGTCAGCTGGGGTAGCCAGCCCGATTCAAATGTGAAAATGAATTACGGAAGTTTCATGCTCCCCACAGGAGTAATCCTTCAGGAGGGATTCAATGTGCAGGTACCAGCTTCGGCAACGCCGGGACAAAATGCCTGCAACGATTTTGCTGCGGTTGCAACTGCAAGCTTTATATTAGACGGCACTGTGCAAACAGTATCGCTCACCCCAATAGCAGCGCCACCCGTCTGTCTGACAGTCAAAAGCGGTACAAGCGACGAATGCTGCAAATCAACAAAGGTTGAAGTTATTCAGGATCCAGACCTTGGAGACTGCTGCCTGCAAATCTCTACAGAATGTGAAGTTGACTCCATTGTATTGATTGCAAACGGCGGAACTTTTGCACATGCCGAATGGAACTGCGGTGCAATTCCCGCTGATTACATTGGAAAGACAAATTATACTTTTAAGGCAAACCTTTGCAATGTAACGATGAAAGTCTGCCTTGATCCCACAGATTCCGGAGCAATATCTCTGGGCTACTCCATTCACTACTCCAACGGTGAAGTCTGTCAGAACAAAATACAGATGGATTGTAAAGTAAACGATGAAGAGTGCTGTGATAAGGTAAAAGCAGAAGCATTCAGCGACCCGAAACTTGGCGACTGCTGCCTGAACCTCATCTCCGAATGTGAAGTAAAAGAGGTTGAAATGAGAGTCATCAACGGCAGTTTCTCTTACGTTGACTGGAATTGCGGAAACCTCTCCAATGATTATATTGGAAAGGATGAATATACTTTTAACGCCAATGACTGTGCTCTTGACATGAAAGTTTGTGTTCTTCCCGCTTCCACAGGAACCGTTACTGTAAACTATGTTATCCACTTTTCAAACGGCGAAGTTTGCGAAAAACGCATAGTTATGGATTGTAAAGCTCCGCCATCTACAACGGAATGCTGCCCAATTCTCGATTTTAAATTAAAACGTGTCGGCGGGTTTAAGTTTGGGAATTATGAAGGAACGTTCACCATTATCAATCCTGACCCGTTAAATCCCATTTGTTCAGTTGAAATCAATGCTTCTCCTTCGGTTAATTTCACTCAGGGACAGCTGATCGTTGACGGCAATCCGTCAAATCAAAGCTGGAACGGTTCCAACATTCCTCTGTCAGGAACTTTGAACCCACCGGCAGCAAACACTTTGACATTTACGATGCGGGCATTTAACTACAAAGGAGTGGTTGAAATCTGTCTGATCAGATGCGACGGAACCCGCTGTTGCTATGAGCAGAAATGGAATGGCAAGATAATTCTTGACGAAGTAGTTATTGATTTCGAACAAATCAGCACCGGGAAAAAACTGGCTGCCGTAAGTGTGAAACCAAATATTGTGAAGCCGGTAGATGAACAGGTGAAATACATTTCATTGGGCTATGACATAGACCAAAACCCTGAAACAGCCGTAAAACTATTTGCTGTATCAATAAAAGGCGGCGAATGTGAAGATGAAAACGGCGCCGTTAATCCTTCTCCGGTCTGGATGGGAGAACAAAGCGCATTCTTTGAATTGACATGCCCAATCAACCTAAGCAGGTCTGAAAAAATGCCAACTTTCAATCTGGTTTTTGGAGGAGGCCTGCCGGAGTTAGGCTACTCCATGTTTGATCAGGAGGGGAATGAAATTCTTGTGGGCGATATTAAGCTGACAGCACCGGATTCGGTCATCTCAACATCAGCCAGTCCGCTTCAGGAAAAGAGCTCAATGCTTGAACTTCTCAACCTCTATCCCAATCCCACAAACGGTTACTTCAGGATTACCTATGCCACCGCAGAGCGGAGCAATGTGGAAATCCGGCTGGTGAACCAGCTGGGACAGGTGCTGAGAATTGAGCGTCCTGCCCCGGGATTTGCTGGAGTGCATACACTGGATATGAACACCGGCGGAATAGCAGCCGGAATGTATCATGTTCAGCTGATTTCCGGCGATAAGATGCGAACCAGAAAGATTGTTATTGATAAATGACAACTGAAATCTAATCGGTTTATATTGACAAGATGATGTTTTGATAATATCGAAAACACAACTCAATACACACAAGATTAAAAGCCTGGTGGCAAAGTGCCATCGGGCTTTTTGTTTCTGCTGCCGGGATTTGTTAAACCTACTTTCCGAAGTAGGGTCATATTTATAATTCAAAAATTGTTGGGATTTAGGGTCCAATATATTTGGTTGAAACCACAATATCATCAAATAGCACTTTATCAATCTCTCCTAATTTGCCTTCGGTCATAAAATAGCTGAGCCAGAAAAAATTAATTTTCAGCTGTTCGGAGTTTCTCCATTGGAATCCTTCAAACACCGGACTATCGAGGTTATAACGGAAATTACCCCATTCCCAATAGCCATTAGGAAACCCTTTTCCAAAATGGATAATTTTTTCGCCATTAATCCACAATGTCTGTTCGCCATTTGATTTGTTAGCCGGACTATTCAATTTTATCTTTCAAGGGTTCAACGCATGTAATAAACGTGTCGTCGCCTTTTGGTTTGCTACCTGCCCCTCCCTTGGGCCACTCTGTTGGTGGATAGTTGCCCCCCACACTAAATGGCTAACCGTGCTGTAGCGGGAGATAAACTTTATGTAGAAACGGGCAAAAAGTGAATCATAGCCTTCGGGCAAAAGTTTATATAAGTGTCCGCCACCTTCAATTTTGCCAGGAGTAGGGTTGTAATTCATCATCAGAGATTGTTTACCCTTGCTACTTAGGGGGACATCGTTTGAAATGGACATCCCTTCCCCGTTTTTTATGTCGTTCCAATTTGAGAAAATATCCGACAAAGAAGATTTTTCAAAGTCTTCTTTAAAGACAATCTCTCCGGAATCCTTTATTGGGAAATAATCGATCTTTTGAGCACAGCATGACCATATTGCACACATTGCAATTATAAAAAGTAGTGATTTCATAACAAGTTCATTTTAAAAATTTGTTACTTATCTAAGATAGTAAAAAGAATAGCTGTTTTTTAACCAAAAAAGCCCTGCCCAAAGGGCAAGGCTTTTCTCAAAAACTTGTTGTGTTTTATTTTTTAATTTTTGCTTCTTCGAATTCAACCCTGCGGTTTTTCCTTCTGTTTTCAATCGAAGTATTTGGAAGTGCAGGCTTCGTTTCGCCATAGTAGTTTGAGCCGACATAAGCATTGCTTATACCTTTAGTAAGCAGGTATTTCACCACAGACTGAGCTCTTCTTTCTGAAAGCTTCATATTGTAGGAACTTGCTCCTATATCACATGTGTGCCCGCCAACAACTATGCTGTATTCTCTACTTCCGCTCAAAGTCTGAACAAGTTTATCCAGTTCAGCTACAGCTTCCGGTCTCAAATTAGCCTTGTCAAAATCAAAGTAGATGGTTGGAATATTCAGCTCCTCTTCCAGTGGGCATCCATGCTCGTCAACTGCTACACCACGTGGGGTATTGGGACATTTGTCCAGATAATCCGGAACACCGTCACCATCGCTGTCAAGCGGACAGCCATGTTCGTCAACTTCAACACCATGCGGTGTATTTGGGCATTTATCTAGGTAATCCGGTACGCCATCGCCATCACTGTCAAGGGGACATCCATGCTCATCAACCTGAACTCCCGGAGGAGTGTTTGGGCACTTGTCCAGATGATCCGGAACGCCGTCGCCATCGGTATCAGGGCATCCGTCGAATTTAGCCAACCCGGGTGTGTCGGGACATTTATCCAAATAATCCGGAACACCGTCGCCATCGCGGTCAAGCGGACAGCCATGCTCGTCAACCTGAACTCCCGGAGGAGTGTCTGGACATTTATCTCTTTTGTCCGGAACGCCGTCACCATCAGAATCCTTTGGTGCGCCAAATGCAAATTCAATAATTCCTGATACTTTCAGGAAATTATCATGTACGCCCGTTAACTGATCATTAACGTATCTATCCCCGTCAATTCCGTGTATATAGGCTGCTTCAAGGAAAAGTGATGTGTTCTGCCCAATGCGGAATTTTGAACCAACACCGCCATTGAAATTCACTCCTGAAGTCTTATTGTCCCACAGCATTCCGGGGCCGGCAAACAAATATGGTTGAACAACGCCCTCTTTAATAACCTTAAAACGAAGATCTAATGAGGGATTCATAAAGTCAATCCCTTCACTCCAAAAGCCCATCGGAGCTTTTAGCATCAGGTCAAAAGAAGGGCTCAGGTAGTGGCTCAGATACAATTCCCCCATTGGTGCCCAATTTTTTGTATCAAGATTTTGATAAATGCCAGGTCCAAGACCTAATGCCCATTTTTTCTCTGCATTTTGAGTAAATGCAGTTCCCATAATAAACAAGGAAAGGAAAAGCAAAGTAAATTTTTTCATAATTGTAAATTTTTAGAAATTTATTTTTTAATCATCAAATTTTTTAATTAATTTTTCAAAATTCAAATATTGGTTGTAAATGAAATTCAATTTAACATCACATTTTTTAAACAAATTTATACATTTTTTTAGAAATTGCTCATTTTATTAAAATTTGTTTGCGAAAATTGATAAAGAAACAGTAATATCTCTCTGAAAGTTACTAAAATTACACTTTTTGTAATCGATATTTATATTTTACGGTACAAATTCAGGAAATTTATGTTAAGACTGGATTGAGAAATCCACTGTAAATAAAAAATGTATTGCTATTCAGCAGCAATATTTTCATTCTCTGAATCTGTCTTTTCCTCACTCTCTTTTTCCTCCTCAGAAAAATCGAGTAATTCATTTTTCTGAAGAATATTATACCACAATAAAATCTTTTTTATATCTGAAACATACACCCTTTCGCGATCATAATCAGGGAGAATTTCTCCAAAATAAACCTTCAGTTTATCAGCCGGCGCTTTATGGTCAATAGCCGGGCCACCATCCTCCTTTTCAGAAATTTTTTGCAAAATATCTTTCAGGGGAACATCTTCAGTTTCCGTGAATATTGCAATGTCTTCTAATGTCGAGATTTTTGCTGTAGTATAAGCCGGCATCCTCTTCCCCGTCTCAAGTGACTCAACAATTAAATGATTTTTTGTTTCAGTAATGAGTTTGTATAATCCGGGCTGACCCGCAATAGCTAATATACCTTTTAACATGCTTTTAAATTTTTGTGCGAATATACAATTTTTGTATTTTAAAAATTGTATAAATCAATCCTGATCTTTTAATATCAGACGCAGGGAATTGTTTTTTGTGATGTAATTCCATGCCCAGTTTATAAAAATAATAAGCCGGTTTCTGACACTGAGTATGAACATCAGGTGAAAAAACATCCATATGAGCCAGGCAAGCCTCCCTTTAAATTTCATGAAAGGAAGATCAACAACAGCCTTATTTCTTCCAATTGTTGCCATAGTCCCCAAATTCCGGTATTCATATGGATGAAGTTTGTTTTTTCCCTGAATGAGCGCCTGAAGATTTTTAGCCAATCTTTTTCCCTGCCCGATGGCTACATTTGCAACTTGCGGATGACCTTTGGGATATTTTTCAGTTTCCATATACGCCACATCACCAATTGCAAAAACATCATTTAACCCCAATACCCGATTCATTCTGTCCACCTTTATTCTCTGCCCGTGAGCAACGGATTCTTCAGGAATTCCGCCAATAGCATTTGCAATGACACCTGCTGACCAAATCACACTTTTAGTGGGAATAATATCTCCATTGTTCAAAGTTATTTTCTCTCCGTCGTAATTTTTTACAAAAACATTGGTTTTCAAAATAACACCCATTTTTCGCAAATATTTTTCTGAATACTTTTGTGAGAAAGAACTCATGTTGAGCAGCGTATTCGTCCCACCTTCAAGAAGATACACCTTCACCTTTTGTGCATCAATATTTGGATAGTCTGTCGGAAGAACTTCCTTGATCATTTCCATGAATGCACCGGCCATTTCCACTCCGGTTGCTCCTGCACCAACAATTACAATGTTGTTCAATCCTTCCTTATCCTTTTCATACAGCAGTTTTTCAAAATTCATCAGAATATAATTTCTGATATTAATTGCCTGATAAGTTGACTTTAATCCCAAAGTATTTTTTTCTACCTGATCATTTCCATAAAAATTGGTTCGCGAGCCGGTAGATATCACCAAATAGTCAAAAGAAAATGTTCCGATAGATGTATCTATGGTCTTTTCTGTCGAATTTACGCTATTAACCTTAGCCAAACGAATTCTCACATCGCTCCGTTTGTTGAAAATTTTTCGAATTGGAAATGAAATGGTGGAAGGTTCTATCTGTGATGAAGCAACCTGATAAAACAAAGGAGGAAATTGATGATGGTTTATTTTGTCAATAATAAGTATATCGTATTTGTTTTTTTTCAAATGCTTTACAAATTGCAACCCTGCGAAGCCGCAACCTATAACTATAATCTTTTTCATGTTATTCACTTTAAAATTTTCAATGTTATCAAAAAGCCTGCTCCGATAACTTTCGGGGAACTATACTGACAACCCTCGGGGTACTCGTCCCGGGCAATCGGAACGCGTTTCATTTGAATATTCAATTATCAGTATAAAACATTTGGAACAACAAAAGGTTTCTCTTAACTATTAAGTAAAGAGTATAAAGGAATGTACAGGTTAAATGAATTGTGCTCCGGGAAAGGTATTGTCAGTTACCAGACAACAAAGGTTGTATTTGGATTACATGAATATTTTCAAACAAGGATTCTATTGCTGACAAAAAATTATTATCCATTATCTCTCATTTGAAATGTTGTCTGTGTGATAAGATATTAATCCGTTCATTGAGTCTTTTTTAATCTTTCCCATCTTCATGCCATGCTTAATCACAACTTGTTTTAAGATTGAGTTAAAATAAAATGCAATTGAACCAATACAACTGAAACTGTATTTTTTATAATCGGGATATTTTGTTACAATATTTTCAAAAAAATCATTAAATGATTCATAAACCAGATTGAAATAGTATGGCTCTTCATTCATGTGCTCACCTGCAAATTTGGCAAAAGTTGCACAGTACCTGTTTGCAACAGGATGCTCATATACAGCATTTAACAACTCTATGGAGGTGAGTCCGAAAGTTTTAAAAAAAGTTTTCCTGACGCTATCGGGCATAAGCTCCCTAATGTAGTCACCTAAAATTTTTTTCCCGATATAACTGCCACTCCCCTCATCACCAAGAAGAAATCCAAGTGATTCGATGTTTGCCACTATGTTTTTTCCGTCATAAATACAACTGTTTGTGCCGGTGCCAAGAATTGCCGCAAAACCTTCATTATTTCCAAGCAAAGAGCGGGCTGCTGCAAGAAGGTCTGTCTCTATGATTATTTCTGCTGCTGAAAATATTTCAGCAATCCCTTTAACCAAGACATTGTCCGTTTCATCCGAATAACCTCCTCCGGCACTGTAAAAGAAAATCTGATTCACTTTTCGGGCACTCTCCTTCACCCTTTTGGGTAAGCTTTTTTCCAACGATTCAGTAATATATTCGCTTCCAACAAAAAAGGGGTGGTATCCTTCCGTTTCAAAAGAGGAATTCTCATCAACCTGTTTCAACAGACTCCATGTGGTTTTGGTGGAACCGCCATCCGCAATTAAGATCATTTTCTAAATGTTTTAGTTGAACATCTTCATATTCAGCAAATTTTGATAAAGACAATATATCAAAAGCAAACTCTTTAGCATTTAATTCCAATCCGTTATCCCCAACAGCATATAATCTAATTATCGAATGAGCAGGAGATATTAATCAATCATTTTACGTAATTATATTCCCTATTTCCCGGCTTGTTTTAAATTTTCCAAAGCTTTTGCCACACTACCATGTTTAAAAAGAAGTTTCCTTGCCTCCTCATAATCGGAGATATCCGATTTGTCAATTAATATGCGCACTGCCCTGTCTGTAATCTTTTGATTTATCAGCTGAACATTTATCATTCTGTTGTCTAAAACACGCCCAAGCTGAATCATCACTGTCGTGCTAATCATGTCAAACAACATTTTTTGGGAAGCACCTGCTTTCATTCGTGTGCTGCCTGTTACAAATTCAGGTCCGGTTATCACCTCAACCGGATAATCAGACACTTCTGCTATCGGAGTTCCGGGATTGTTAACTATACAACAGGTAGCAATACCATTTTCACGGCATTTCTTTAAGCCATGCAACACAAAGGGAGTAGTGCCGCTTGCAGAAATACCCACAACGATATCCTTTGTTGTAATGTTTTTGTCAACAAGCATTTGCCATGATTCATCAGTATCATCTTCCCGCTCTTCCAGAGCAAGGGTTAACTTATCTACGCCACCTGCCAGCACAACAGTAATGGTATCATCCTCCATACCATAAGTGGTAGGAAGTTCAAGAACATCCAACACCGACAATCTTCCGCCGGTGCCTGCACCAAGGTAGATCATTCTCCCTCCTGCTTTCAGTTTCCCGACAACTGCATTCAAAAGGCTGTCTAACTGAGGCTTTACTGCTTCAATAGCCACTGCTATTTTTTTATACTCAGTAATCAGCCCTGAAGTCAGCTCTTCAATACTTTTCTTTTCGAGATTATTATATAATGATGGTTGTTCTGTAATCTTAATCATATTTGTAAAACTGTAAAATAATTTATGATTTTAGAATCTGGGTACAAATCAATCGCTTATAAAAAGACTCTTCCCGGGATATTTGGGATCACAAGTGAGGTTTACTTTCAGTTTTCGCAGTCCTGCTTCATCGCCCGGGGTTGGAATGTGAGTAAGGTGTACTTCACAGTTTTGCAGATATTTCAGTTTTTCCAGAGCCATCTGTCCGGCAGGGTTTGACAGAGAACTGATGGCTAAAACAATCAGCATTTCATCGACATCTATACTTGCCATTTTTCCGTTCAGAATATTCTTTTTCATATGAGTAACCGAGTCAATAATGCTTTGAGGAATGAGATACATACTATCGGGGAGACCTGCCAGATGCTTGGTTGCGTTCAAAATCAGGCTCGAAGCAGCATGCATGAGCGGTGAATTTTTGCCGGTAATTATTTCCCCTTCAGGAAGCTGAATGGCTGCACCACAGAATATGCCTTCATCTCCTTTCCCTGCCAGTTCTGCATTCTCGGCAGCTTTTCTTGCAGGTTCCACAACACTGCGCTGTTCTGCTTTGATTCCCAGTTCGTGCATTATTTCACCTATTCTTTCCAGTGCATCCTTTTCGGTTAATCCCATGGCATATTCCGTCGCACACCTGAAATAGCGCCGGATTATTTCCTGATGAGCAGCGTCAGAAATTATTTGATTGTCAATAATTCCCGAGCTCACCCGGTTTACGCCCATGTCGGTGGGTGATTTATAGGGCGACTCCTCCCCGGTTATTTTCTCTAAGATTCCTTTCAGGAGCTGAAAAGCTTCAATATCACGGTTATAGCTGACCACTTCCTTGTTATATGCTTCAAGGTGGTATTTATCGGTCATTATTCTGTCATCCAAATCAACAGTTGCAGCTTCATAAGCAATATTCACTTTATGATTAGCAGGTAAATCCCAAACCGGGAAAGTTTCAAACTTGGCATAACCGGCTTTTGTTCCCCTTTTATATTCGTGATACAGATTACTCAGACAGGTGGCAAGTTTTCCGCTGCCCGGGCCCGGACCGGTAACTACAACAATGGGTTTGGTTACTTCAATATATTGATTTGCTCCATATCCCTGATCGCTCACAATAGTCTCAGTATCCATCGGGTATCCCTTGGTCGGATAATGGAGATATACCTTAATTCCTCTATTTTGCAGCTTGTTTTTAAAAGCTTTTGCAGTCTGCTGATTTTGATATCTAGTTATCACAACTGCGGTGATGGCAATTCCCCATTCTCTGAAATCATCAATGGTTTTCAGGGCATCTGCGTCATAGGTTATGCCGAAGTCTGCCCTGATCTTTTTACGCTCAATATCTCCGGCATGAATACAAAGAATAACATCCGTTTCGTCTTTCAGCTGTTTCAGAAGACGCATCTTCACATTTGGGTCAAAACCCGGAAGCACTCTGGATGCATGATAGTCATACAAGATTTTTCCGCCAAACTCCAAATATAGCCTGTGGTTAAAACGGCTTACCCTATCCAGAATAGCGGCAGTTTGCTCATGCAGATATTTTTCGTTGTCAAATCCAATTTTTCTTTCGAATACTTTCATGTTAGATTTTAAATAATTCCCGATAAAGACCAAATTTCAAAAGTCGGAAAAAATTTTTCTATTCAGGCAAATTTACCGGACTTTAATTTTTGAAAGGAGCAGTAAGCAGACCAAATCCTACAGATTCAAGCCTGAATATCAATAACAAAAGTACAATTACTTTCTTTCTTGAGTTCTAAAAATCACTGCTTATGAGGGTACTTGAATTTCAAAAAACCGAAAGTGACAACTTAATGCTTTTTATAAATCCGGAGTTAATCCTATTAACTCTTTTCAAAGGTGCCCTGTCGAACCGGCATGAATAGAATTCATACCGGTTTCAAAATAAAATATCAAAAGGGGAGATCGTCATCATCGCCGGGTTCATTAATTGCCGATTCATCAGCTGCCTGAAAACCGTCAGTCGTTTCTTGTTCCGTAACTCTTTCGGTCTCTTTCCTTCCGGTACCGGTACTGTCTGGTTTGCTGCCTAACATTTGCATGACATCGCCATATATTTCAGTGACATACCTTTTGATGCCGTCCTTGTCATCATAAGAACGGCTGCGAATTCTACCTTCAATATACAGTTGCCTCCCTTTTGTAACATATTTTTCAGCCACTTCAGCCAATCCGCGCCATAAAACAATGTTGTGCCATTCGGTAGTTGTCACTTTCTCACCGCTTTTTGCAGTATAAGTTTCCGATGTTGCAAGTGGAAAATTTGCAACCGCAACGCCTGTGTCTAAATGTCTTACTTCGGGGTCTTTCCCTACATTTCCAACTAAAATTACTTTGTTAATTGCCATTTTTTATAAATTTTAAGGTTAACAGAGTTTAAAAATAGAAATTATGTTGCTCATTCTGAAATTTTAACCATTGATTCTTAAAAGAATTCAATTTCAATATGAATTAAGCGTTAAATGCATGTTTCGTACGCGGGAGGAATAGTAGCCCTGTCTTTGCCACTGCTTCAACACATTATCTTCACTTGCCTTTGCAAGGTTAGCCAATTTCGAAAACCGCCGGATGAATATTGTTGTATAAAACCGGTCATAATTTTGTGAAACTTTTAAAAAGTTTGAACAAACAAAAATAAATTATTTAGAAAAGCTTTTGGGTTCTCAAAATATTTATATTTTTGCACTCCTAAATAAGTCGATTAATTTATTGATAATTAAATATTTTAAGACATGACAAAAGCAGATATTGTAAATGAAATTTCCAAAAACACAGGAATTGAAAAAGTAGCAGTACAAAAAACTGTTGAAGCTTTTATGGAAACCGTAAAGAATTCTTTGCAGAGTGGCGAAAATGTTTACCTCAGGGGATTTGGCAGTTTTATAATTAAGGCAAGAGCTGAGAAAACTGCAAGGAATATATCCAAAAACACAACTATTATCATACCGGCACACAACATCCCATCTTTTAAACCGGCGAAAAGTTTTGTGACCGCAGTTAAGGAAAATGTAAAATAAGATAAAATGCCAAGCGGAAAAAAAAGGAAAAGACATAAAATGGCCACGCATAAGCGCAAAAAAAGATTGCGCAAGAACCGACACAAGAAAAAGAAATAGATTTTGTCGGTTATTTAGTGAATCAGATTAAACCTAAGGCGCTCAAAGCCTTAGGTTTAATCTATTATATACAGTGCATTTAAATTTATAGAACAGTGTTAATTTTAAGGTTGTGAGTAGTGATTTAATTATTGATGTCACTCCTTCCGAAATTGTTATTGCATTACAGGAAAACAAAAGACTTGTTGAATTAACCCGTGAAAAGAGCGGCGCTAAGTTTGCCGTAGGCGATATTTATCTTGGAAAGGTTAAAAAAATAATGCCCAGTCTGAATGCGGCATTTGTCGATGTAGGTTTCAGTAAAGATGCTTTTTTGCACTACCTCGACATGGGGCCTCAGTTTTCTACTTTGAACAAGTTTTTGCGAATTGTTTCTTCGCGAAAAACCAAGTTTACTTCCCTTTCAAAAATTGATTCAGAGCCCGATATTAATAAAGACGGCAGGGTTACAGAGCTTTTGAAGGTTGGACAAAAAATTCTTGTGCAGGTTGCCAAGGAACCTATCTCAACAAAAGGTCCCCGCCTGACTTCAGAAATTTCAATTGCAGGAAGATATTTGGTTTTGATGCCTTTCAGCGATAAAGTATCCGTATCGCAGAAAATTAAGTCGAATGAAGAGAAAAGCAGATTGAAGAAACTCGTTCAAAGTATTAGACCCAAAAAGTATGGTGTTATAGTGCGTACTGCGGCACAGGGTAAAAAGGTTGCCGATCTTAATCAGGAGCTTCAGAGTTTGGTAGATAAATGGGAAACATCTTTTCAAAAGCTTAAGCGCGCCCAGGCACCATCGCTGGTGATTGGTGAAATTGACCGTGCAACGGCGATGCTCCGGGACATCTACAACCCCAATTTCAACAGTATTATTGTTAATGACCAATCGGTATGCAACGAAATTACTGGCTATATTACCAGTATTCAGCCTGATAAAAAGAAGATTGTAAAATTCTACAAAGGGCGACGCCCAATTTTCGAACATTATGGAATTGAGAAACAGATCAAAGCATCGTTCGGGAAAACAGTCTCTTTTAAAAATGGCGCCTATTTAATCGTTGAACACACTGAGGCATTTCATGTAATTGACGTTAACAGCGGAAACAGAGTGAAAACAGCCGGCGGACAGGAAGCCAGCGCATTGGAAGTAAACCTTGCAGCTTGCGATGAAATTGCCCGCCAATTGAGGCTTAGAGATATGGGTGGCATAATTGTCATCGATTTCATAGATATGCATAAGCATGCCAACCGCCAGAAAGTGTATCAACACATGAGGGAGGTTATGGCGGGAGACCGTACTAAACACAATATTCTCCCCCTGAGCAAATTTTGCCTGATGCAGATTACCAGGCAAAGGGTCAGACCCGAAGAAATTATTGAAACCGCTGAAAAATGCCCTACCTGTAACGGTACCGGCAAGATTATGCCCGCAATTCTTTTTGCAGATGAATTGGATAGCAAAATCGGATACATATTAAAAGACTTGAATAAGAAGAAACTTTCTATTGCAGTGCATCCTTTCATCGCAGCATACCTTACCAAAGGAATTAAAAGTTACCGGGTACGCTGGTTTTTGAAGTTTTTCAAATGGGTGAAAATTGAGTCAAACAACTCTTTCACTTTTCTGGAATACCACTTCTTCGATGAAAACATGGAAGAGATAATTCTCTAAAGGGGAAGCCGGTTGATGAACAGCCGGCTTTTTTGTTGAGACACAGTCACTTGAGAATATGCAGAAAACATTAGAAAAAATAATTTGTTATCATTTAATACATTTTTAAGTGTAATTCAATAAAAAAGATCATGAGGAAACTAACATTTATAGTTTTTATATTATTTCTGACATTCCCGTCGTTTGCTCAAATTATTGAACCTATTAAATGGTCATTTGACTCCAGACAAAACGGGCGTGATGTTGAGCTTATATTTACTGCCGCCATTGATGAAGGCTGGCATTTGTATGACACCTATCTACCTGAAGGAGGTCCGATAGCTACGCAAATAGTTTTTGCCGATTCCACTCTGTTTGAAATCGCCGGCGACCTTGTACGGGAGCCTCAACCTGTTGAAAAGTTTGATAACATATTCATGCTTAATCTCAGGTTTTTCAGCGATAAGGCAACATTAACCCAAAAAATCAGGCTGAACAACGACAATCCTGTTGAAATCAGCGGATACGTGTTATTTATGGGATGTGATGACGAAATGTGCCTGCCTCCCAACGAAGCTGAATTTTCCTTTCTCTTTAATCAGAATAACGCAGTAACTGAAAAAGAGCTTGCGGCAACTCCGGAGATTGGACAGAGCACTTCATCCACAGGGCAAACTCTATGGCTTTTTATTTTAATATCAGCACTTGCAGGTTTTGCGGCAATTTTTACACCTTGTGTTTTTCCAATGATTCCCATGACCGTTTCCTTTTTCATGCAGGGCAGTGAAAACCGTGCAAAAGCAATACGTAGCGGACTTTTCTTCGGATTCTCCATTGTACTGATTTTCTCCCTGTTAGGAGCACTGTTCACATTCGGACTGTTTGGCCCTAATGTAGGGAATATATTAAGCACGCACTGGATTCCCAATCTGCTGTTCTTTTTGCTGTTTTTAATTTTTGCTGTCTCCTTTTTTGGAGCATTTGAGATTTTGCTGCCTAATAGTCTGGTTAATAGAACCGATTCCAAAGCTGAAAAAGGCGGGCTTGTTGGCGCATTTTTCATGGCGCTCACCACGGTGATAGTCTCCTTTTCCTGTACCGGACCATTTATTGGTGCGCTGATTATCGAAGCAGTACAGGGAGGTGGCCTTCGCCCCCTGCTTGGAATGTTCTTTTTTGGACTTGCATTTGCATTGCCGTTTACACTGCTTGCCATCTTCCCATCGGCGCTGAGCAAATTACCCAAATCGGGCGGATGGCTCAACTCTGTCAAAGTGGTTTTCGCTTTTATTCTGCTGGCTTTTGGCTTGAAATTTCTAAGCAACATTGATCAGGTTTACGGCTTGAATCTCATCAGCAGAGAGATATATCTGGCCATCTGGATTGTACTTTTCTTTTTGTTGGGAATGTATTTCCTGGGAAAGATCAAATTTTCTCATGACAGTGATGTTCTGCATGTTGGTGTTGGCAGATTGTTTCTCTCCATCGCCACATTCACCTTTGTTGTCTATCTGTTTACCGGACTGTTTGGCGCTTCGCTGAGTTCAATCAGTCCGCTGCTGCCGCCCCAAAGCACCGGGCAATATTATTTTCAGGGAGGTGCTGCTTCAGAACAAACAGTTACCGACAACTTGTGCGGACCAGCGAAATATGCTGATAAACTCCACTTGCCACTGGGGCTGAATGGCTATTTCGATTATGAACAGGGAATGGCTTGTGCAAAAGAACAGGAAAAACCGGTCTTTTTGGTTTTCAAAGGACATGCCTGCGCAAATTGCAAAAAAATGGAAAATACCGTTTGGACAGATCCACAGGCATTGAAAATGCTTTCACAGGATTATGTCATCATTGCTCTTTACACAGACGACAGAACAAAACTGCCTGAATATGAACAGATTACTTCTGCCTTAGATGGAAAGATAAAAGACACAATGGGCAAAAAGAATCTTGATTTTCAGATTGAAAAGTATGCTACCAACAGTATTCCGTTTCATGTAATCATTGAACCGGACGGAAAAGAACATATGCTGGGCGTAACCTTTGACAGCGGTGAGTTTGTGAAATTCCTTGAAAAAGGTTTGTAGCAGGTGAATATCAGCGCCCTGCATATTTAAAGGATTGCGGATTGAATTCATGTTATTGTTTTTTAACACATTAAAGTAAGCTGTTGTAGTTTTTATTGAATATTTTTAAAT
>MTKW01001007.1_pt1 | contig 19050 bp, 21 predicted proteins | sample 1042761 | NCBI WGS metagenome assembly MTKW01 (sample SAMN06205366, study PRJNA360243) | anaerobic digester metagenome | biome: Wastewater treatment plant; feature: Anaerobic digester sludge; material: sludge; isolation source: anaerobic digester fed with sludge from wastewater treatment plant ... | reverse complement strand
CACAGTATCAGTGATAGAATCCACAATTTCATCAAGTCCCTAATAAGTTTGGTCAGAAAAAAATGTATTTTGACCGATTATATGGCAGGAATTTCAGGTAATTTGTTGAAAACTAACTGTAGTTTAATTTCTAAAAATAAGCCGGTAAATGTTATCGGCGAATAAAGAAAGGGGTTTTTGTATGAACTATTCTATTGAAGGCGGTACGCTACCAGCTGTGCTAATTAGATTAGAACCTGGTGAGGCAATAATCAGCCAGGCGGGTGGTCGTACCTGGTCTCGGGGGTCTATCCTTACTGAGACCAAGGCATTAGGAGGTTTGGGCAAGTCTATTGGACGTATGTTTTCAGGAGAGAGTCTCTTTATGTCTAGATACACTGCCCAGGGTCTGGCGGAGGTTGCTTTTTCATCCTCTTTCCCAGGTCGTATCGTTGCGCGGGAGCTAGGAGCTGGAGAATCTGTTATTTGCCAAAAGTCCGCATTTCTTTGTGCAAGTGCAGGTGTAGACCAGTCGATTTTCTTTCAAAAGAAGCTGGGAGTAGGCTTTTTTGGTGGCGAGGGCTTTATCATGCAGCGAATCACAGGCCCTGGTATAGTCTTTATGGAGCTAGATGGTTATTGCCAGGAGTATGACCTTGCACCTGGAGAAGAACTTATCTGTGATACCGGTGTTTTAGCCATTATGGACGATTCTTGCCAGATGGATATTAAAAGGGTCAAGGGGGTTAAAAATATCCTCTTTGGTGGTGAGGGACTTTTCGATACTGTTGTAACAGGTCCTGGCAAGGTATACCTGCAGACCATGACCATCTCCAAGCTAGCAAAACTACTTAGCCCTTTTATGCCTAACAAGAGCTAAAGTATAGGACCAAAGAAAGCAGAAAACCTATTAGTTGGCTAAGGTTACTTTAAGCAGCTGTTTTGTACTTGTATATTCTTTTTAAGTGTTAGCAAATACAGCTTTATATAGATAATAGGGATAGTAGTAGCTAATCAAGGCTGTAGATGAATATTATATTCATCTGCGGCTATTTTTTATGGTTTGTTGGACCCATTGCTAACCATATCATGTTAAAATAGAGAAAAGACCTTATATAATCGGTAGGGTAGACTAATTAGGGGGGTAAGTCTTATGGCAGTTATAAGTGTTAGGGACCTAACCAAGAAATTTGGCAAGTTCACTGCTCTAAACAAGGTCAACCTTGAGCTAGAAAAGGGTGATATATATGGCTTTATTGGGCCAAACGGGGCAGGTAAGACTACTACAATCCGTATCTTGCTGGGAATATTAAAGGCAAGTGGAGGCAAGGCCACTGTATTTGGTCAGGATGTCTGGAAGGATGCAGTAAGTATCCACAAAAATCTAGCCTATGTACCCGGGGATGTAAAGCTTTGGCCTAACCTAACCGGTGGTGAGCTAATAGATCTATTTATAAAGCTACGCGGCTCTAATAACAAGACCCGAAGGGATGAGTTAATAGAAAGATTCCAGCTAGACCCTACAAAAAAGTGCAGGACCTATTCAAAGGGAAACAGGCAAAAGGTTGCCTTGATTGCTGCCTTTGCTTCTGATGCAGACCTATATATATTAGATGAGCCTACATCAGGCCTTGATCCCTTGATGGAGCAGATCTTTCAAGAACTGATTTTGGAGGCCAGGGACCAAGGCAAGACTATACTTTTATCTAGCCACATACTCCATGAGGTTGAAAAGCTATGCAACAAGGTATCCATTATCCGCGAGGGACAAATCATAGAGGCAGGAGACCTTAAAAAGCTTCGCCATTTGACAAGGACAAGGATGGAGGTAGAAACTAAAAGGCAGCTAGAGGGTTTTGACAGGGTAAAAGGTGTACATGACCTGTATGTAAAGGACAAGACAGTTTATTTCCAAGTGGACTCAGAGGAGATTAATAATGTTATTAAATTTATTAGCCCCTTTGATATATTAAGGCTTGAGAGTGCACCACCCACCCTAGAGGACCTATTTATGAGACATTACCGGGGAGAGGCTGGTGACCTATAATGTTTAGAGAATTTTCAAATACCAGGGCCTTATCCCTTTTTATACTTCGCAGGGACCGAGTAAGGTTAGTTGTTTGGATCCTGTCTATCTCTATATTTGTTATCGCCATTGCAGCTATCCTTCCTGATCTTTATACAACATTTGAAGAACGTCAAGTCATGGCTGAGGCCATGGAAAATCCTGCTGTTACTGTAATGCTAGGGCCTGGATATGGTCTTGATAACTATACTGATGGTGCCATGATGGCCCATTTTATGCTGGTCTTTTCAGCCATTGGCATGGGGATAATGAATATAATGCTGGTCGTTAGATACACCAGGGAAGATGAAGAGGAGGGCCGAACGGAGATGATCCGTTCACTGCCAACAGGTTCCTTGTCATATCTGACTGCTAGCTTTAGTCTTCTTTGCTTGGTTAATGTGCTTACAAGTTTACTTGTAGGCTTGGGCCTTAGTAGCCTAGCCTATGAAAGCATGGATCTTATAGGCTCGCTCCTATATGGAGCTGCTATGGGGGCTATAGGCATTTTCTTTGCTGCCCTGACTAGTTTGTTTGCCCAGCTTACTTCAAATGCCCGTGCAACAATCGGATATTCCTTTAGCTTTTTGATTGCTGCATACATAGTAAGGGGGATAGGTGACGTGGGATATGAGCTATTATCCCTTATATCTCCCCTAGGCTTGGTTTTGCGTACCCAGGTCTATGTAAATAACTATTGCTGGCCTGTATTTATTATCCTAGCTAGCTCAGTACTTATATTTGCCCTATCCTTGTATTTAAACTCTATAAGGGACCTAGGTGCAGGTTTTATTCAAACTAGGCCTGGTAGGGCAAGGGCCAGTAGGCTTTTGCTATCACCCCTTGGCCTAGCATTTAGATTACAGAAAAACTCAATTATTGCTTGGACACTAGGAATGTTAATACTAGGTGTTTCATATGGGTCTATACTAGGGGACCTAGAGGGCTTTATAAACAGCAGTGAGTTAATAAGGCAAATGATACCCGAAATTGCGGGCAAGGGTATGACTGAGAGCTTTATCACTATGCTAATGACTATCTTAAGCATACTAGGGACTATACCAGTACTTTTGTTTATACTAAGGCTAAAAGGAGAGGAGAAAAAGGGTAGGACAGAACAAATATTAGCAGCTGCCGTGTCTAGAAAGAGCCTACTTGCTAGTTTTGCAGCAATTGGACTTATGGCCATACCCCTTATACAGCTGATGTCAGTATTAGGCCTTTGGTCTAGCGCTACCTTTGTTATGGAGGATCCTTTAAGCTTTAGTACCATTATAAAGCTTGGCCTTGTCCACCTGCCTGCCATGCTATTTATGGCGGCTTTAGCTGTAGTCTTGATTGGATTTTTACCTGGATTGACAGGCTTGGTCTGGCTTTATCTAGGCTATTCATTCTTTGTGGTTTACATGGGTGAGATGTTAAAGCTACCTAATTGGCTGGAAAAGCTATCACCCTTTGGCCATATCCCCCAGCTACCCCTTGAGGGGGCGGATATAGCAAGGCTTTCTATTATGGCAGGGCTAGCCATAGCCTTGATTGTAGCTGGCTTTATAGGCTATAGGCAAAGAGATATACAAGGGTAATTGGGAAATAATAAAGGCTAGGCCTAAGTTTAGGCTGGCCAGCTTTGCAAAAAAGAGTAAACTTGCCAATATTACTAGCTTCTTATATAATAAAGAAGATAAATAAATAATCCTTGTTAGGCGAGGCTACTATATTGACAAATGCTGCTGCCCGGAAACATCGAGAGATGCCAATGGGTCAACAGGCTTTATCGGATTAAGGTATAGCTTAATGCAGCTGGTTTGCATAAACCTAGGCTTTATAGAGCTAAAACTCAACAAGTGAAGGATAGCTTTGTTTTGCGTATTTGCTTTATAAGAGTCCTTAGCTTGTTAAGGACTTTTTTTATTTGTAATCCTAGAGCAGGGGAGGTTGTTAATATGTATATGCTTATTAAAGAACTAATTGGCCAAAGAAATATTAGCCAACTAAAGGAAGTATTTAAAAAAATGAATGCTGTAGATATAGCTGAGGCTCTAGAGGAGATAGAGTCTGAAAAAATGCTTATGGCCTTTAGGCTCCTGCCCAAGGAATCGGCTGCAGAGGTATTTTCCTATATGAATTTAAACCAGCAAATGCATATCATAGAGAAGATGACCGATAGGGAGGTCGGCTCTATTATAGATGAGCTCTTTATCGATGATACTGTGGACTTGATTGAGGAGATGCCCTCAAATGTGGTTAAAAAGCTACTAAAGAACACAGATCCAGAGATGAGGCAGGTAATCAACCAGCTGCTTATGTATCCAAAGGATTCTGCTGGTAGCATTATGACAATCGAATATATCGATTTAAAAAGACAGATGACAGTTGGCCAGGCCCTTGATTACATAAGGGAGACTGGTATTAACAAGGAAACCATAAATATATGTTATGTCATGGACGGGCAGCGAAGACTAGAGGGTGTTATATCCCTGCGCAAGCTGGTTATTAGCCATGAGTCAGTGGTAGTAGGGGATATAATGGATACCAATGTTATTTCAGTAAACACCCACGATGACCAGGAGGAGGTTGCCAGGGTATTTAAGAAATATGCTTTAATCGCCATGCCTGTTGTGGATAACGAGAATAGGCTAGTTGGTATTATCACAGTAGACGACGTTGTTGATATTATTGAGCAGGAGTCTACCGAGGACTTTCAGCTAATGGCAGCTATGCAGCCTTCAGAAGAGGATTATCTGTCTACTAGTGTCTTTACCCTATCAAAGAACAGGTTTGCTTGGCTGCTTTTCTTGATGATCTCCGCTACCTTAACTGGCATGGTTATAAAAAGGTTTCAAAATATCCTAGAGACTGTTATGATTCTAGCTGCCTTTATACCTATGCTAATGGATACCGGGGGGAATGCTGGCGCCCAGTCTGCGACAATTATTATAAGGAGCCTTGCCCTAGGTGAGATAAAAAGAAAAGATATAGGCCTGATCCTTTGGAAGGAGCTCAGGATTAGTATAGTAGTTGGCTTTATATTAGGACTAGTAAACTTTTTGAGATTATACTATCTTGACAAGGTAGACTTAGCTATAGCCTTAAGTGTTTCTATTGCGCTTTTGATAACTGTTATAATTGCCAAGGTAATAGGAGGAAGCCTGCCTATTTTAGCACAGACCCTAAAGCTAGACCCTGCCATTATGGCAAGCCCAGTGATTACGACATTAGTTGATACCTTGTCACTGATAGCATATTTTTTAATTGCCTCCCTGCTAATAGGCTTTTAGCAATTGGCAAGGACTAACAAGATAGGCCCAAGTAATAGGAGCTAGGTGAATAATCATCTAGCTCTTTTTTAATATATTACATACTGTTTAAATCTTTATTACATTACTATACCAGAGGAGGTAGTAAGAAACAGACAAAGAATATACTATAAGCGTAGAGCGATTTTTTAATAGGTCTACAAAAAAAGAGACAGGATCAAAGTAGAGGGCCGGGCTTGGCATTGGTCTGTCTCATATGAGAGGTGGAAATAGGGATGAAAAAAAGCTGGGCTGCCTTGTTAACACTTGTGGTGGTATTTTCAATTGTAGGATGCCAAAGGCTTGCTACGCCTGACTATACTGAGCAGACCTCAGATCCTCCTTCTTTTGAGCCTACTGATAGTCCAAAGCCGCAAGAAAGCAGTAGTCCTGATCCTGAGACTAGTGAAAGTCCTCAGCCTAGTCCTGAAACATACAATGAGTGCGAGCATGATTTTGAAAATAAGTACCAGTGCAGGACCTATGATCTAAGCCTCATTAAGGACTTTGTTGGTGAAGAAAGCTTTGAGGACGGGTTTTATTTATGGGACCATAGACCCCATATATATGAGGCTATCAAAAAGTTTGATATTAGCATGGATGATTTTAAGTCTCTCTATGGTGTGGGTAGTGAGAAAAAGGATGAGCACAATCATAAGTACACAGATGAGGAAATTGCTATTCTTTATTCAGATGACATGGAAAAAATCGATGAAACCTTTAGGTCCCCATATACCTTATATGATGGCGAGCAAATCTACACCATATACGACTTGCTCTACCAGTACACATTTTCAATTAACAGTATAAAAGTTGATAAGCAAGGATTTCTAGATTATCTTGAAATGATGGGAAGGGAGTTTAGGCCTCACTCTGACTACAAGGATGAGTTTGACAAGCTGGTGAGTGATGTTGAAAACATTGAAGAAATCGGGAAGATTATTAGTCATGATGATAATCCACTACTAGAACTGGCAAAGCAGGGAAGGATAAATGGACTAGATCTAGGTATAGGGGATAGCAAGGCCAAGATGCTAGAGCTTATGGGCCCATACGATGGTACTTCTGGTATACAAGTCCTAGACTCCTTTAGTTACAATGATGAAAATCTTATATTTCTAACTACGAGTGAAACTACTGATGAAGATAGTATTATAAGGATGATCATAGTGACTGGTCCGGGCTTAGAACCCTATAATGTGAAAGTGGGTATGACCTTTGATGAGATTATTGCAGTTTTAGGTGAACCGTCATATATGAATACAGGTATGAATAATTCACTTAGTGAGTTTGCAGATGACTGGACTATAGTGTATTTAGTTGGAGAATATATGGTAACTTTTGAGGCGAAAAGCAGATATGGCCCTACAGAGCATATGTGGTTACACCATAAATGGTAAGTTGAAAGCAAGGGTAAAATTAAAGGAGCTAGGTGAACAATCACCTAGCTCCTACTTGTGCATTTACCCGGTCTAGTCTAGGTTTAACCGTTTTTTAAGGATCAGATTTGTGATAGTAAAGCATGCGGCTACTATAATAAAGACAGTTAGGGTAAACAATAGTATAGATAGATTTAGTCTGCCAGGGCTTGTTAGGTCTGTTATTGTGTCTATGGTGTTTAGGTTTGTGTCGTACATCTTTGATACTAAAACCATAGTTAAAGATAGGATAGCCTGGGAAGCCATGTACAGTACTATATACATACCAAAGGAAGCAAGCCCCCTATACTTTGGCAGTAGGTGTCCAAGGGCTATAGCAGCATATATCAACAAGCCTCCAGAGGCAAGGGATGCAAGTAAATATATAGGTACAGTAAAGAATCCACCTATACCAAGAATCTGCCTAAACACCTTTATAATCTCACCTATTGTACCGAATAAATTGGGTACCCTGCTTATAATTATAACTGAGCCAATAGTCACAAGAAAACTGGCTATTGACCATAGCATGGCTATTAATAGCCTACTTATTATTAGTTGCCAAGTCCTTACTGGTAGTGTAAACATCAAATAGCCTTCATCCCCTAGGAGGCTTTTATAAAACCTTTGGATCATGATAACAAAGGTTATTATAGCTACGCCTACAATTAAGGCAAGATATAAGAATATATCAAGTATACCTAAAATAGTTTGTAGTGTACTATTGCTAGAGGACTCTAGTAAAGCAAATGGGTTTACTATTAGGTGGAACAAGGAAAAAAGTATCAAGACCATATACAAGGGTATCATAGTCCTTGCGGTTGCCTTAAATTCGTACTTTAAGAGTTTTCTTAACATCTGAACACCTCCCTAAATAGAGCATCTACAGACTGGCCAGTTGATTCGCGTATCTCATCTACAGACTTTGCCATCTCAATCCGGCCCTGCTTTAAAAAGACTACCTCATCTAATATCCTTTCTATATCTGATATAAGGTGGGTTGATATTATTATGGTAGACCCCTCACTATAGTTGCTTAGTATGGTATCTAGGATATAGTCTCTAGCTGCAGGATCCACGCCACCTATAGGCTCATCTAGTAGGTACAGCCTGGCTTCTCGGCTCATAACCAAGACTAGCTGGACCTTTTCCTTGGTACCCTTTGACATTGTCTTTAGTCGATCCTTTGAGTCTATGCCTAGCCTTTTTAGCATGTCATAGGCCTTTTCTGGCTTGAAGTTTTCGTAAAAGTCAGAGAAAAAGTTGATCAAATCCGATACCCTCATCCAGTCGTTTAGATAGGTTCTCTCTGGCAGATAGGATACGATTTTCTTTGTCTCTATGCCTGGCTCGTAGCCATCGATAGTCACCTGACCAGATGTTGGGGTTAAAAGCTCGTTTAATATCTTTATAAAGGTGGTCTTGCCGCTGGCGTTTGGTCCTAATAGGCCAACTATCTTGCCCTGGGGTATGGACAAGCTGATATTGTCTAGAGCCTTTACAGGTCCAAAGGTTTTTGTAAGGTTTCTACATTCAATAATAGGCTTCATTTAATCATCTCCTTTGTCATATCAGCTAGTAGGGTCTTAATTTCTTCATAGTTAAAACCAAGGTCTATCATTTTTTCTAAAAAGTTTTTTACATGGTCAACAGCCAATTCGTTTTTTACCTTTTTAATCATACTGACATCCTCCGTAACAAATCTACCAGCTGTCCTTTGAGTTATGAGCAAGCCCTCCTCTTCAAGGCCAGCTAGTGCCCTTTGCATGGTGTTTGGGTTAACCGATGCCTCCTTGGCCAGGTCTCGAACCGATGGCAGCTTGGATCCTAGTGGGTATTCTCCGGAGCAAATTCTTAGCTTTATCAGCTCAATTAACTGGGAGTATATTGGGCGATCAGGTTTGACTTCCCATGCCATGTGATCACTCCTCTTGTATTATTGTATTAAGCGCTTAATACAATAATACAGTAGTGGACTTTTCTTGTCAAGGCTTTTTAAGGAAATTTTTTTTGAAAATAAAAAATGGCCCTGCCCGAAGGCAGAAGGCCAAAACAAGGATATATGAAAAGCAATCACTAGAGGGTAGCAAGGTAGGAATGGCGGATTATCTTTATGGCCCTATCTATATCCTCTAGTGAGCTTAGGCGGATCCGCTTGTCTAGGGTATAAGAATAGTTTTCAGGGACACTTTCAACCTCATATAGGGGGTCATTCATGGCCTGGCAGGGAAAGAGAAAGACTGTAACAAAGGATTTAGACAAACGCAGCTGGGCAAAGTTCCTAGTAGTATAGTAGGCAATATAGTCTCTTGTAAACCTTTCGCTGATGCTATCATCAAGGTTTAAGAGTCTAAGACGGAGGCTCTTAAAGATATTAATGGTCAAGTCTGAGCCCTTTTCTAAGTGGTCTTCAAGGCTGTAGGCAGGTGGGGCTATTTTGTCCCTGCCCCCTTCGATTAGCCTAAGGCCAGAGGAGGCTAGTTTGGCAGTAGGGTAGATGTTTTCTAGATATAGCATGTCCTCCTCGTACCAATAGTACTTGTATAGGTTTATAAAGTCAGAGAGCCTGCTGACTGCATACTTGTCAAACTTGTTGTATTTGTTTGCTATGAGTATGGCCTTAGGACAGGACCAGCTGATCTGTATATCATGGCCTAGGGCCCGCCTGGCAGCCTCTTCAAAGCTTGGCTTGTTCATGGTCAGCCAGTCTAGATAGTAGACAGCTTGGTTGATAATATTATCGTTTTCAGTTTTTTTGTATAGTATGATAGTAGGACTTCCGTTTTCATCAAGGCCTAAGCTATCAATTACATAGCCATAGCTATTATTTGCGGGAAAATCGCTTGCAATATAGTATACACCTAAAATTTCTTCAGAATTGTGTTCTACAAAGGCTTGTATGTTTTTATCCTTGTAGGCAGATTTAATGTCGAGCTTTTTAGCCTTGCCATCCCGTATTGCAAATAGTGGCATTATACTATACCCCCCATGCCTGTTTATAGTTTTCCCTTGGGACTAATGGCGAAATAGTGGATTTTTTGTAACATAATATTTACTTAATTACCAGTTTATATTATATAAATAATCTATCAGACTTTTAGAAAAAATGCAATAGAATTTGTCCATAGCTAGAAATAAATTAATACAATTAGCATATGGACTTTATGGCTAGCTATAGCATCAAAAAGTAATTAGATGTATAATATAGGTGACAGCACAAAAATTAGGGGGTATTGTAGTTGAAGGTTAGAAAAAGAGATGGCAGGATACAGGATTTTAACCTTGGAAAGATTAGGTTCACTATCGAACGTGTATCTGATGAGGTTCAAATGCCACTTACTGGCTCAGACCTTGATATGATATCAAAAAGCATAGAAAGTGATCTAGCTAGTAGAGGAGAGGATATCATAGATACGGCCCAGATAGGCAAAACAGTAGTAGCCCAATTAGAAGACTTTGGCTATAAAAAGATAGCGGTGGCATATCAAGGCTATACTACTTAAATTTATCTATAAAAATGAAATCCCCGGTGCTTGACAAGGGTCAATTAGCCGGGGTATTTTTTTGACTTATTTTATGTATTATTAGAACTATAGGGTTATCTTTGGTATAGGAGGTGGTACACTTCCTGTACACAAGGAATTTATTCTCTTGGCTATATTATCTAGGTGGATAATATCATCGTGGAGGTTTTTCTCAACCACTACCCTAGGCATTCCATATATTGTGCAAGAATCCTCTGATTGGGCCATGATATAGGCACCAGCGTCTTTTGCTTCCTTGGCCCCTTCTGCTCCATCAGAGCCCATACCTGTCATGATAATAGCCATGGCCTGGTCCCTGTGGGATTTACTAAGTGAGGTAAAAAGCAAATCTACTGAGGGTGTATACTTATACACTGATGAGAACCGGTCTTTGCTAAAAAGACTAATGGTGCTGTTTTTTTCTATATACATATGCATGCCGCCAGGACATATATATGCATAGGCTGGCCTTAAGAGCTCTCCATGCTCAGCCTCTTTTACGGTTATGGCAGAATCCTTGTTTAGCCTTTCAGCTAGGGAGGCTGTAAAGGATGCTGGCATATGCTGGGCAATAACAATAGAAGCCGAAATCTTTGGGGAAATCTTTGGTAGCAATGAGGACAGGGCCCTAGGGCCTCCTGTAGATATGCCGATACCTACTACAGAAAAACGCCTATTGTCCATATCTGCAAGGTTTTCATCTGTCAAGGGAAGGGGTTCGAGCTTGGCGTCCTTGGCAAGATAAATCTTGCTTATAAGGTCTTCCTTGGTCAGTTCTTCCTTGTGTAGGTAGTCAACAGCCCCTTTTCTAAGGGCTTCGATGGTGATCTCTGCCCCGTCATAGGTAAAGGAAGAGACCATAATTATCGGAGTGGGACATTCACTCATAATATGCTCTACTGCTTCTAGACCGGACATTTCTGGCATCTCATAATCCATGGTGATAACGTCAGGTTTTAGGTGCTTGGTTTTCTCTATAGCTTCATAGCCATCTCTTGCTATTCCGACAACCTTTATACCTGGTTCCGAATCTAGAAACAGGTTGATCCTAACGCGCATAAATGGTGAGTCATCTACTATAAGAACCTTTAGCATACTGAGCCTCCTTAGAAAAGATTGTAATTATTATATACCGTTTTCTTAGGAAAAGAAAGGTGTATTTGTGTACTTTGTTTATAATTATGTAAATTGGCAATAATTTAATCAAAAGTCTAGGGAGGGGACAAAATGATTAATCAATTGCTAGATTTCTTAAACAAATTAGAGGGGGATCAGGGCCAGGATGATAGGGCGCTTTTGCTAGAAAATGTATGCCGGGCCAGGGAGGATTGGCATGCTGCACAAAACTATTTTCAAAATGTATCTGACCCTGAACTAGTTGACTATGCTATATTCAAAGTTGAGGAAGCAAAACGCAAGTATATGTACCTGCTTAGGCTAGCAAAAAAGGAGGGCCTAGTGCAGGACCAGGTATTGTAGGGGCAATGAGCTATCTATAATTTATTTAGCCTTAGGATATAGAAAGCTACTCTAATTAAGGCATAAAAGAGGGGATAAGCCCATATCTATTATTATAGAGACAGGTCTATCAGACTAGCTAGCTACTTAGGTGATGTTACCTGTCAATACCGGATAGGGTGTGGTGCTTATGCTAGGGGCAAACCTTTCAAAAGCAATCCTTGCTACAGGACAGGGCCTTAATATCCCCTTTGACATAATACTTGCCTATGCAGTAGGCCTAGGGCTTTTGTATTTTGTCGGCTGGCTATTGCTGGTCCCCTTTAGGTTTTTACTCCGCTGGATAATAAATGCCCTGATAGGTGGGGCAGTCCTTTGGCTACTAAATCTCATAGGCGGGCTTATAAATGTAACAGTAGCAGTTAATCCAATAACGGCCTTGACTGTAGGTTTTTTAGGTCTACCAGGTATAATTCTAATCCTCCTGCTACAATTTATCCTCTTATAACAGGGTGCCTTGGCACCTTTTTTTAATGGCTTTTTTGGGGCCTATCTGCCTTGACACTTTAAATCCAATCAATTACTATAGCAGTATTGTAAAGACTATATATAATTTAGTTTCCTCATATATTTATTATGTGAAGCTTGTCAGCCCTATGCTTTCGGTGTAATATAAATAGCAAGACCTGTCTATAAGGATGTGACTTAAATTGAGTGAAAAAAAGAGAATATTTAGCGGGATGCAGCCAACAGGGGTTTTGACCCTTGGCAACTATTTAGGGGCCCTAAAAAACTGGTCGCAGCTCCAGGACCAGTATGATTCTATATATTCTATTGTGGACCTGCATTCACTGACTGTCAGAAGGCAGCCAAAGGATGTTAGGGCGGACTCTGTATCCCTACTAGCCCAGTATATTGCCTGTGGGATTGACCCTGAGAAAAACACCTTGTTTATCCAGTCTCATGTTAGTGCACATGCTGAGCTTTGCTGGATACTCTCCTGCTACACCTATATGGGTGAGCTAAATAGGATGACCCAGTTCAAGGAAAAGGCTGGTAGCCACCAAGACAATGTAAATGCTGGTCTTTTTACATATCCAGTCCTAATGGCTGCTGATATCCTGCTATACCAGGCAGACCTAGTACCCGTAGGAGGGGATCAAAAGCAGCATCTTGAGATAACAAGGGATATTGCAATTAGGTTTAACAGTGTATATGGTCCTGTATTTACTGTTCCCGAGCCCTATATACCAAAGGTAGGGGCCAGGATCATGAGTCTACAGGAGCCAGAGTCCAAGATGTCAAAATCTGATGAGAACCAAAACGCCTATATTACCTTGCTTGATAGTCCCGATACTATCATTAGAAAGTTTAAAAGGGCTGTTACTGATTCTGAGGCCCTTGTTCGCTATGATATAGAAAACAAGCCTGGTATCTCCAACCTAATATCCATCTATTCATGCGTAACAGGCAAGACCTATGATCAGGTGGAGGCTGAGTTTGAAGGCAAGGGCTATGGGGACTTTAAACTAGCTGTCGGTGAAGCAGTGGCAGAGGCCCTAAAGCCAGTTCAAGCCCGCTACAATGAGCTTATGTCAGACAAGGCCCAGCTAGAGGCTATCCTAAAGAAGGGGGCCGACTCAGCAGAGTATCTAGCTATGAAAACCCTTAGAAAGGTATACAAAAAGCTAGGCCTGGTGCCTAGACCTAGATAGGCTAGTAGCTAAACAAGGGTGAGGCCTTAAAAGGGAAAGCTTAGGCTAGATAAAGTAGATAAATGAATATGAAAAGCGGTATAAAATAAAGAGCCCTCATTTAGCCGGTCTTTTTGTTATGTCATATTATAGCATCAAGATGATGGATGTTTGAAAACTGAAACCACATATTCACCCTGCCATAGAGCAAAAAATTATGACTTATCAATGAAAAATGCACATTTAAGTGGCAACAAAACATATCCTTTTATACAGATCCGCCAATCTATTATATAAAAGCCAAATATACTGGCCTAGAGACAATAGAAAGCAGTTAATCATCACCACTGTGTTAGCACATTATCAAGATTATTGCTTTCTAATTTAAATTGAACCGGGAACAGACGATCAGGTAAGGGCATTGCCTGAACCGGGAGAACACATTTTTTTGCATTTTTTATACCAAAACCAACGAAAGAGAGTGACAAGATGGCGGATCTATATTCCTTGTTAAAACAATTTAATGCTATTGGTGGGATGGCAGAGACCGGACAATCCGGTTTTTGCTTATTGATGGCCCTTTGGCAGAAGGCCAATGAACTTCAATGGAGAAACAAATTTACCATGACCAATGCTGAACTGCTTTATAAAGCAGGATTTGGCAGCGAAAAGACACTAATTGGGGTTAGAAACAAGCTGGCCGAGCTGGTGTATATCAAATATATCAGCCCTGATAACAGGAGAAAGAGCGGTACTTATATCCTGGAATTTGATTTGATGGGTCTTCTTGACCAACCGAAGGAAAGTATAGAGGGTAATATAAAGGTAGGTAATGAGGACAATAGTGTAGCTGAATGTTTACCTGGGGAAAGTAATGATGACAGTAGTGGAGATAACTGTTTACCCGGGGAAAGTAGTGGGGTAACCAGTCAGGGGAATAGCGATGTAAGCAGTGAGGTGAACATTAATAAACTAAACATAACTAAACAAAACGAAGACGAGGATCTTCATAATCCTTATGTTTTTTATGCAAAGAATATAGGGCCTATGCTTCCTGACATTTCGGACTTAATCTCACAGTACCAGAAAGACCTACCCGGTGAGCTGATAGTTGAGGCTTTTAAGATTGCCGTTAGAAACAATGCCAGAAGTATGAGATATGCTGAAAAGATCATGATTTCATGGCTGGATAAGGGGATAAAAACGATGGATGCATTGAGAATCCATGAAGCCCAGAGAGAGAATAAAAGGGCAAGAGGAAGTAAAAAACGTGATCCCTCAAAGCCACAGAAACGGGTATATACCAGTGCTGAAATAAGTGCTGCTACAGACTATATCAGGGAGGTAATAAGGTATTACAATGGCTCTGATATACTTTCATACATCCGCTCCCTTGGCTATCCTCAAGAGATTACAGAGAGTGCCATTGACCTGTTGGTAAAGGGGAAGGAGCTGGTGTTATGAAGCATATTGGGGAGTGTATGCCTGATTTAGTGGACATTGATTTAAACAAAAATTATGATGGGGAAAAATGCAGGGTATGCGGGGCCACTATCAGGTTCTATAGAAATGAGTACAGGAAAGCCTGTAGGGAATGCGGTACATGGGTATTTTATAGGGCAAGGGTAAAAAGGAACCATCAAAGAAGGGTAAACTGCTATATTTGTATGGACAAGGGTATCGTGGAATATCCGGTTCAAAAGGACGGAAACCTATACCGCTATGTAGCAAGGTGCAACTGTCCGAAGGGAATGAAATGGCCTGGAACCATACCACTATTGGTGGAGTGCAAGTATTCACCAAGACCCGAATTTATAGAAAAGAAGAACCGGATGCTCACTAGAACCATTCCTTTTGAAGAAAAAAGCAGTTACAGATAATGGATTTATAGACCTGACGAGTCAGGAGAGGGAAAATCGGTAAAGAAAGAGGCCAGGACCTACGGAATACATAACATAGCCAGTTTTGTCTATTAAAAAATATATATACACTGTAGCCCAGCTAAAAGGCGACAGGACAGTATTGGATCTCAAAGGGAACAGGACTGTATTTAAAGTTGATGATCTATTTTTACAGTAAGAAGGGCCGGGAAATATTTTTTTAGCAGAGCTCCGAAACGCTTTAATTTTTACAATTTGATATTGATTTTTTTGAATAGGTATGTTAAACTAGGGTAAAATAATATTACCTAAACGGTAAGAAAATTTGGGAGAGCAATGGAGATTTGTTACAGAAGCAGAAGGGTTATGAAGTTGTGCACAGAATACAAAACTGCGAAGAAGCAGCTTGGAGATCTGATAGCTGAAAAATTGATGGGTGCCATAAACTATATTGAAAATGCAACAAGTCTAATGGATGTTGCTAATTATCCCCCTTTTCATTTTCATGAGTTAAGAGGGAAACGCCAAGGAACCTATTCAATAGATTTAGGCAGGAAATTGGGTTTTCGAGTTATACTTGAGCCAATAAGTAATGATGGAGAAACAGTAAAGGATGATAAGGGTTTTTATCAATTCGAAAGAATAAGAATTGTTCAGATTTTGGAGGTGAGTAATCATTATGAGTAAAATAGAATATCAAGATATCATTGCTTTTCACCCTGGCTACTATGTAAAGGAGATAGTAGAAGACATGGAAATTACTCAGGATGAATTTGCTAAACGACTAAATACTACACCCAAAACATTAAGCAAGCTCTTGTCTGGACAAATACCCCTATCAGATGATATAGCAATGAAATTATCAATCATGCTGGGTACTAATGTAGAGCTATGGCTAAATCTACAAAAAAAATATGATGAAAAACTTATTGAAATTGAGAGAAAAAAGGAACTGGAAAAGGAAAAAAAGTATATTGGCATGATTGATTATAAGTATTTTGTTCGCTTAAATGTTGTTTCAGACGTAAAAGACTGGGATGAAAAAGTACGCAATTTGTGTAAATTCTTACAGATCTCTTCTCTTAGTGTATTGAGTAAGGAAGATTTCCTGGTAAACTTTAGGAATAATATCAGTAAACCGAGTGAAAAGAACAGGGTTAATTCAAAAGCGTGGTTGCAAACAGCTATTAACTTAGGGAGGCAAATGGAAGTAGCACCATTTGACAAGGAAAAATTAATAGAATCATTATATACAATTAGAAAACTAACAAGAAAAGATCCGTCAGAGTTTTATCCTAAACTAGTTGAGATTTTTTCATCTTGTGGTGTTGCTTTTGTAATATTACCTCATCTACCTTCATCAGGTATTAATGGGGCAGTGAAATGGATAAATAAAGAGAAAGTCATTTTAGCCATGAATGATAGATTTAAGTATGCTGACATCTTTTGGTTCTCATTATTCCATGAAATCAAACATGTGTTACAACAAAAAATAAAGAAAACATTTATTTCAAATGGTAAATTAGAAAAACAATTGGAAGAAGATGCAGATTTATTTGCTTGGGATAGTCTGATACCTCCTATGAAATATAATGAATTTCTATCTGAAGGGGTATTTACGGAAAGAACTATTAATGAGTTTGCAGAATCCATAGATATAGATCCTTGTATAGTGTTGGGTAGATTGCAAAAAGAAAAGCGGGTACCATATAACCGGTTAAATTCATTAAAGAAACAATATGAAATAATTGTGGGCTAATCAATATCCATATATAGAAAGAAAAGACCTACCGTGCCTCTCAACGAGGGGAGTCACAGTAAGTCTTTTTTTATTGGGAATTATAATTGGTTAGCATACAGCAACCACCTCATAGTCCTGGTTTCATACGTAACTTCGTAATTCACAAGAGTATTATTGATTATGCTCTGGCATATAAATCTTATCGTTTTATGCCCACGAAAATCCCGTATGTTTTTAACCATGGACCTTTTAACATTAATGACAACCCTGGAACCATCGCTGGTTTCCAACCGGAAGCGGATAGGACGCATATTGCCTTCGACGTCGGTACAAACGATCATATCTATTTTTCTGCCTATCACGGACATATAGAACCCTCCTAAAAAAGAACATATGTTCTGTATTTATGATAGCGAAAATCCTTGTGGAAATAAAGGGTTATATTAAACTTTATAAATTTGAAAAATGGGGAATGGTTGATGGAGGATTTTTGAGGTTTAAGTAGAAATAGGAAATAATATAAAATTAATTAAGGAGATAATAATAATGGCTGAGGATATTAAAGTCAACTTAAAACCAATACAAAGAAATATCAACGATGTAGCCTTAGAACTAACTCAGTTATATTATGAAAATCATCATATGGGAGATGTAGAAGAGGTCCAGGAGACATATGCCAGATTTTATGCTATTGCAGCGAGGATGGACTATTTATCTAATAGAGATTTTGACAAAATGATTTCCGAAGAAGTTATAGATAACCTAATATGAGCCTAAACCGGCTCATTTTTTAACGACAGGAATTTGCTTAACCTCATTAGAAATAACATCCTTTGAAGAATGGATCCCGAAAGACATTGACAAATATGATGTGATTTTATCTGCCCAAGCCTTCCATTGGCTTGATGAGACTATTAAGTACAAGAAGTGTTACAACCTCTTGAAAGAAGACGGCTATCTCGTATTATTCTGGTATAATTCCAGAGGCCTGACGGAAGAAGCAAAGGTTATAGACCAAAGAGTTAATAGGATAATTGGGAAGTATGCAAATAGACAATCCAGCGATAATAAACCGGAAAGGGAAAGGGCTGCACACTCGGGAGTGTTTAAGAAAGAGGATAGGAAAGCCGAAATAGAGGATTCAGGATTATTTAAAATTCTGGATATATTACAATACAGGACTGAAGTAAAGAATAACTCAGAGCAATATTAGAAAGCTCAAAAATTAGTCCCCGCCTTTGCTTCAATACTTGATGGTATGGAAGAAAGTGCAATCCGGGATATGGAAGAAGAGATAGTATATGAAATAGATAACAATGGTGGATATGTCGGAACAATTTTTGACTACTCACTTTACATAGCTAAAAAGATCAACAAAAATACTGATTAAATGCCAAATATTCCAGTTAGTTACGGCAATTGTATGTAAAAATGGTTCATACAATCCATTCGCTGAACACAAGCCCTGGGTCTCACTGGCTTCGGAAACCCGCAGCTTGTTATATGACATGAATATTCTAAGTATGTTATGGAGGAATCTATAGTGATTGATTCATTAAAAGGTCAATTATACGACTGGCAGTATGGTAGAAATATTATTAAGGGATTCATTAACGAGTTAAGTGAAGCTGATCTTGATAAACCGTTTCCAAGAAAAAACCTTAATTCTCTTAGAAAACAATGTGTAGAACTTATACAAATACAGTCCTGCTATGTTAATGCTTTGAATACAAGGAAAATACAGTTTGAATATGATTCCATATTGGATACTTCCAAACTGTCTCTACTTTCCAGGATGGATGCTTTGGATACCCATTTGGTAGAATACCTTGAACCTTTCGATGGTAGTGAAACCATTGATTGGTTTGGTGAACAGTGGAACATTCATCGTCATATATCAGCAATGATAGGCCATGAGCAAATGCATATTGGGCAGATCGTTGCATTTTGTTATGCTGTGGGGATACAGATTCCGGAGGAAATTAAAAGAACCAT
>MTKW01006468.1_pt2 | contig 19061 bp, 19 predicted proteins | sample 1042761 | NCBI WGS metagenome assembly MTKW01 (sample SAMN06205366, study PRJNA360243) | anaerobic digester metagenome | biome: Wastewater treatment plant; feature: Anaerobic digester sludge; material: sludge; isolation source: anaerobic digester fed with sludge from wastewater treatment plant ... | reverse complement strand
CATAGTATGAGTCCTCTCGTCGTCCGGGAAGTCAAATACCATCGGCCTCATTATGGGCGTTCCGTGATCTGCACACTCCCTCATCAGTGAATAGATGTAGGGGATGAGCCTGTAGCGAATCTTGATGAACTCGCGACAGATGGACGTGTAAGGTTCTCCCAGGGCGTAAGGCTCCTGCGGGACTGTCCAGATCGCTGAATGGTTTCGGAAGAGCGGAATGAATGCTCCAAGCTGGGTCCAGCGAGTGACTAACTCCGGGTCTGAGTCGAATAGGAACCCGCCTACGTCTGCGCCCACAAAGGAGACTCCCGAAAGGCTCAGATTGAGGCACATTGGGATGGACATCAGCAGATGCTCCCACCAGCTTGAGTTATCGCCAGTCCACACAGAGGCATGTCGCTGGATCCCTCCGCAGCCGGCCCGAGAGATGACGAATGGGCGGACTTCGGGCAGGAGCTTTCGGAATGCCTCCTGCGTCGCCTCGCTCATGAGATTGCCATAGGCATTATGAACGTAGGCATGGGGGACCTCCTCGCCCTGCGGGCCGTGGAGGGCGTCTTCGTCCATTGTCTTGGTTTCGGTGGCGAAGTTGGATGGTTCGTTCATGTCATTCCATATGCCCCGCACTCCTGCATCGAAGAGGACCCGATGGTTGCCGGCCCACCAGGAGCGCACGTCAGCCCGGGCGAAGTCTGGGTATGAAACAGTCCCCGGCCACACTACTCCCTTGTAATCTTTGCCATCAGCCTTTCTCACAAAGCATTGCCTGTCGCGCCCTTCGTTGTATACCCGGTAGTCTGGATCCACCTTGACGCCTGGGTCTACTATTGCTACAACCTTGAAACCCATATCCGCGAGGCGTGACATGAGTTCTCCCGGGCGCGGGAAGTCCTCAGGTTCAAAGGTGAAAACGCGAAAGCCGTCCATGTAGTCGATGTCAAGGTAGATGGCGTCACAAGGGATGTCGGCCTTTCGCAGGGCTTCGGCAACGTCGAGAACCTGGCTGTCGGGGCAATAGCTGAATCTGCACTGGTGGTATCCTAATGTCCACAGGGGCGGCATTTTCATGTGGCCGGTGAGCGCCGTGTATCTTCGGACTACGTCCGGTATGGCAGGGCCTGCGAAGAAGTAGTAGTCCAGCCTCTCCTCGGCAGATCCGAACCAGTACTCGCCTTCCGGCGTTTCGGGAATCCCGGTAGGCTCAGGCGGGATTTTGGAGCTGTTCGACATGGGATGCTGCTTCCCCATATTAAACGTGGACCTTGCAGCTGTATCCATGAACAGTCCGCAGGCAGATCCGCGGGAGAAAGCTATGAAGAACGGAATTGATATGTAAAGCGGGTCTGTGCCGGGCGTATACGGGCAGTCATCCGTGTTCCACAGGGTCATGGCAGTGCCGCCCTTGTCAAGGGAGCCGGTTCTTTCGCCGAACCCGTAGAAGTGGGTGTGAGGCTCGAGAACCTTGTAGCATCCTGCCCCGTCTTCATTCCAACCCATTCCGCGCGCGGCGCTGTCGCCACAGAGGAGTGTGCCATCAGGGCTGCAAAATGCGATTCTTACGGGGTCTTTCAAGATTTCGACTTTGACTGAAGGCGTCGAGATAGTCACTGATTGGCAACCGTCCTCGATGGTGACCTCGGGGTCAGGCCATTCTTGCTTCACAACAGAAAAGGATTGCGGCAGCCGGGGATGGACCTGATCCAGCCGAGTCATGCAGACTCGAACCAGGTCATTGGCGATCACAGACACATCCACACAGGAATCTGCAGTCTCGATGGAAACGGCATGTCTGCTTATGCTCACGTTGAGTAGTGGGCCAAGTGAGGCAAAGCCGTTATCTGACATTTCTAGCCCTCCATACAATATGTAAGATAATAGACNNCGGGTGTCTGGACCAAGTAAGTCTCGATAAGTTCCTACGCAATCCCCGGGTTTGCATTGTCCGCAATCAAGAGCCTGGCTGCTCGATTAGGCCAAGATACCTTTTGCGAGTTACTTAGTATCGTATCCCGGCATGCTGTTTTCGGGAACGAAGACGCTCCACAGGCACAGACATGGATGGGACAGGACAGGGTGCGCGCGTGGTTTCCTGACGATGTGACGTGCAGCTGAGCTGTAGGCAGGCTCCTCTCGGCGGCGCCGTGGAATGTGGTGTGAGGACTTGGTAGCCAACGAAGCCGTGTCGAGCAGGCAGCAAAGCCGTGCGCCACCTAAGGCCCCTTGCGTCAACCGCCAGGTGGAACAGGGATCATGCGGCCGTTGCCTGCGCCCAGGCTCGCACCGGTGACGGAGAGGATCGCATCCAAAACCTGATCATACGATGAAGTCGATTTGCTGCATTGTGCCGACTGTCTTGTCATCGCGAAGATACAACCCCAGCCGGGCCACTTCTCCTGCAGGGAGATTGGCGCTGTTTTTCATCTGAAACTGAGTGTCGACTGAACCCAGGTAGATAGCGCCTATCCCTGCTTCAGCCAATGACACGAGGGGTTCGGCGTCTGGAGCGCCTCCAGTCCACACGTAAAGTTGGGTCCAGGCCGGATCCCGCTCGTCTAGCCATCTATTGCCGTCGGAGTCGAGTTCGGCTAGTTCATCCATGCCATTTCCGGTGGACGGTCCGAATAGCTCGGTTCCGTCATTGACCATGCCGTCGCCGTTCCTGTCGAGAACGAGGAAACCGCTCCCCCGACAGAGTCCTGGGACCGTCTCTGTCTTGCCGTCCGAGTTCAGATCGAATTCGAACAGGGCATCGGAGAGTTGGGCGGCTTCGCCGGTGAGATTCATGATGATCGGGTCGACCTTCTTGCCATTCCCCATTCTTATCGAGGTAGAGCTGTACACAGACTCTTCATGGTGCATCGACAGGCTCAGGGTGAACTTGATCTGCTCGCCGTCTACAGTTGTTATTGAGCCTTCGGCCTCGAAGGACATGTGCTGGAAATCATGATACACGTACTCACGGTCGTATTCGACGCTCCACTCAGGCTCAGGAGCGGGCGTACCGCTTTGGGTTTGGGGTTCGCCTGTCTGGTTTCGGCCCTTCACCACTCTCGACAGATCGATTGTGTCGATCTCAATGCCTGTCACCAGTTCTATGATCCGCTTGATCATGCGAAGCTTTGGATCGGCGGAGGCCTCATCTGTGATTACTTCCTCCAGCGCTTGCGACTTGCTGGTTGACATGAAGTTCGCCTGTCTCAATGCGGCGCGGGCTTTGTCGGATATGCTGACCCGGTCAGCGGCTGAGCCGGGCAGGTTGGATGGGCTGAGTTCGGGCCCAACTTGCACCCGGAGCCTTTCCGACATAGTCTCCTGTCGCATGCGCGCATAATGGGAGGACATCGATATCGTCGAGTCTCGCACTAGCATCCTTGCACACCCCTAGTCGCGCGTATAGTGATCCCACTCACGTTATCGGCATGTTGCGTCAGAGTCTTAGCCGCGCCCGGGCGCCTGGCACTCCGGGCAACCTCTTTCGGCGACCCATGCATGATCCAAGATCGCTGGTTGCCCCGACACGAATGGCATTTGCCGGGGCACGCTGCAGGTACAGGAGGCCTGAAGCCGGAAAACGGGAGCTTGGTATCATTTGATCATGGTCTTGCTCTATGCTATACTAAGCTAGTCGAAGACAACTGTGAGGTCTGCACCTCGGAGGTGAAGAGGTTGAAGGATAATATCCATCCGAAGTTCCACATCACGACTGTAACTTGTGCTTGTGGCGAAAGTTTTGAAACTGGGTCTACCCGAGAGAATATCAGAGTTGATATCTGCTCGAAGTGCCATCCGTTTTCCACGGGCGTCCAGAGAGTCGTAGACACGGGCGGGCGGGTTGAGAAGTTCCGCAAGAAGCATAATCTTTAGCCAGTTTTTCTTGGGGGCGGCTTCAATGTACGAGGCCACCCCCAAGGGGCATGTACGGTCGGAGCCCGCTCGGGCTCCGGTTTTTTGAGTTTGCCTGCGCGAGGAGGGTGCGGTGTGCAAGGAGGCATACTTGGCACAGGATGGATAGAAGTGATCTGCGGCTCCATGTTCAGCGGAAAGACAGAAGAGTTAATCCGAAGAGTAAAACGGGCCAGGATAGCCAGGCAGAAGGTCGTGGCNNGTGCGTGTGATAGTTGCGGGGCTGGACTGCGATTTCAGAGGCGAGCCTTTTGGCCCCATGCCCGAGCTCCTCGCGCGCGCGGAGTACGTAACTAAGCTTTCAGCGATCTGTGTCAGGTGCGGCAATCCTGCGACCAGAACTCAAAGGATTATTGATGGCAAGCCTGCAAACTATGGTGATCCACAGGTGGCCATAGGCGCAAGTGAGATGTACGAGGCAAGATGCCGCAGATGCCACGAGGTTCCAGGAAGACCTACTCGGAGCAAGACAGGAGGTAGCGAAGGATGAGTCCTCGGTACCAATACGGAGGTCAGGCTGTTATTGAGGGCGTGATGATGCGCGGCCGCGACAGCGCGGCCATTGCTGTCCGCCGCCCTGATGGCGACATATCAGTGAAGATGCGGGATATTGAAAACTCAAAGCGGCCGTCTGTACTGAAGGCCCCTTTCATACGCGGGGTCGTCATGCTCATCGAGTCCCTGGTTATAGGGATGGAGTCGTTGATGTACTCGGCAAATGAATCGTCGGAGGAAGAGGAACAGCTGTCTGGAGGAGAAGTTGTGCTCAGCCTTGTGATGGCGTTCGGCCTTTTCGTCTTGTTGTTCATAGTGGTTCCCAACGTAATTGTCGCTTTTATGCAAAAACACATACCCAGCGTAGTGTTGGTCAACCTGTTAGAGGGCATTCTTAGGATCGCCATATTCCTCGTCTACATCGTGGTGATCTCGAAGCTAGAGGACATACAGCGTGTTTTTGCATACCATGGCGCAGAACACAAGACCATAGCGGCATGGGAGGCGGGCGAGGAACTGACGGTGGATAACGCACGCAAGCATAGCACGCTTCACCCGCGATGCGGAACGAATTTCCTCCTTATCGTCATGGTGTTGGCTGTTTTCGTATACAGCCTCCTCGGCAAGCAGGCGCTTGGGGAGAGAATTGTCAGCCGGTTGGTCCTCCTGCCTGTACTGGCAGGGCTATCTTACGAAGTTCTCAAGCTGGCCGGCAGACCTAATCCGTCTCCATTCATGAGATTGCTGTCTGCCCCGGGCTTGGCGCTTCAGAATTTGACGACGCGTGAGCCCGACGACTCAATGTTGGAAGTGGCGATCGCTTCGCTCATGGCTGTCATAGAAAAAGATCAGGCCGCAGGTGATGCGGCGGTGAGGCAAGATGATTGAAAAGCTAAATGAAATAGAGGCGAGATACGTCGAACTTGAACAGAAGATTGCTGATCCTGCAGTCATTGCTAATCAGGTTACGTACAGAAAACTCGCCAAGGCCCATTCAGACCTTGAGGAGATTGTGACCGAATACAGAAAGCTCAAGGATACAATGGCCGAAATTGAGTCTATCCGCGGGATGCTCGACGATCAGCTGGAGCCTGAAATGCGTGAGCTTGCCGAAGAGGAGCTCGGTGAGTTGGAGTCGACCCGACTCGTTCTGGAGGAGGAACTCAAGGTTCTTCTCCTTCCCTCCGATCCCAGGGATGAAAAGAACGTCATTGTGGAGATACGTGCGGGAACAGGCGGAGATGAAGCAGCGCTCTTTGCTGGCGACTTGTTCCGCATGTACGCAAGGTATGCTGAGCGTCACGGGTGGGAACTGGAAGGCATGGCATCGAGCCCGACGGAGCTTGGAGGCTTCAAGGAGATCATCTTCATGATTTCCGGAGACAGGGTGTACAGTCGTCTCAAGTACGAGAGCGGCGTGCACAGGGTGCAGCGTGTTCCGGAGACTGAGGCATCGGGCCGAATTCACACCTCTGCGGCAACTGTGGCAGTTCTGCCGGAGGCCGAGGAGGTAGACGTGGATATTGACCCCAACGATCTGAAGATCGACGTATTCAGGTCGTCGGGGCACGGAGGCCAGAGTGTTAATACTACTGACTCGGCCGTCAGGGTTACGCATATCCCCACAGGCATGGTTGTTACATGCCAGGACGAGAAGTCACAGCACAAGAACAGAGACAAGGCTCTGAAGGTATTGAGGGCAAGGCTTCTTGAACGGCTTGAGGACGAACGGGAAGCGGACATTGCTGAGACGCGGAAGAGCCAGGTTGGATCGGGCGACCGAAGCGAACGGATCAGGACCTACAACTTCCCCCAGAGCAGAGTGAGTGACCACAGGATAGGCCTTACAACGCATAGGCTCGATAGCGTCCTCGACGGGGATCTGGAGGAGATAATTGAGGCGCTTATCTTGAATGAGCAGGGTGAGAGGTTGAAGAAGGCGGAATAGGAGCGAGTCGATGGGTGTAGCCGGCCACGGAAGGCAACTGCTTGACATACTGAAGCTGGCCTCAGATTATCTGGCCAGACAAGGCGTGGAGTCTGCAAGGCTCGATGCCGAAGTGCTTTTGGCGCATGTCCTGGAAACTGACAGGATCAGCCTTTATGTGAACTTCGAGCGAGAGCTGGAGGAAGCAGAGCTGGCCAGATTTCGCACAGCCCTCAGACGTCGGGCCTCTCGCATGCCTGTGGCCTACATCACAGGCTCCCGGGAGTTCATGTCGTTGGATTTCGCCGTCAACGAGCATGTCCTGATACCTCGGCCTGAAACTGAAATACTCGTGGAAACAGTGCGCGACCGCCTCATGCATGCTTCAAAAGAGAGACCGCGAATCGCCGACATTGGCACAGGAAGCGCGGCAATAGCTTGTTCTCTGGCTGTGCTGCTCCCAGATGCCCGGATACTTGCTTCCGATATTTCCCCCGAAGCTCTGGATGTAGCTATGGAGAATGTAAAACGCCACGGGCTTGAGGGACGAGTNNCTCTAACCCTCCATACATTCCTCTGGCTGAGCTTGATGCCCTCAGCCCTGAGATATCAGAATACGAACCCCGCGCCGCGCTGGATGGAGGGGCTGATGGTCTCAAGTACTACCGGAAGCTTGCACAGAGCGCCGCCCGGAAGCTTGCGGATGATGGATTCGTCGCTCTTGAGGTGGGAGACCGACAAGCTCTGGATGTTATCGGCATTGTGGAAGAATCAGGGTTCATGAACGTGGAGACTGTGGACGACTATTCGGGGACGGCCCGGGTTGTCGTGGCTACTAGATCGACTGTATCAGGCTGATCAAGCAAGAACGGTATTACTGCAGACTACATGGTGGGAGGCGATGCTGATGCCTGATGCCCCAGATGAACACGAAAAGCTGGCTACAGTGCGGATTCAGGTCGATCCGCGAAGCCGAGCNNCTTGACAGGCGGGCGGTAGCCCGCATTTTTGCAGCCAAGGGCAGGCCGCAGGATAATCCGCTCATTGTTCACATAGCGCAGATGGAAACACTCGATAATATTGCGTCATCTGTATCGCCCGAGGCCAGGAGGCTGGCTGATCGGTTTTGGCCTGGTCCTCTCACACTGATTCTGCCGAAATCGGATGTGATTCCTGACGAAGTCACTGCAGGGCTCAAGAGCGTGGCTGTTAGAATGCCGTCTCATCCCGTGGCTTGTGCCTTGATTCGGGCTGCCGGAGTTCCGATTGCGGCGCCATCGGCGAACATATCGGGAAGGCCGAGTCCGACCGCAGCTGATCATGTGTGGCGCGACATGGCCGGGCGAATAGACATGTTAGTTGACGGAGGCGCCACCGACATCGGATTGGAATCGACTGTCCTGGACATGACCTGTTGGCCTCCTGTAATACTGAGGCCGGGAGGGGTTGCTCTTGAGGCCATAAGGGAGTTGATCCCGGAGACGAGGATTCTGGCAGGCGAGGATAGTCTGAAGGCGGCTCAGAGGTCTCCGGGCTTGCGTCATAAGCACTACTCTCCCTCATCTGAGCTTTGGCTTGTTGTGGGGGAGTGGAAGTCGCAGGTGCGGGAGATTGCAGAGAGGGCAGCAGCTGAGGCGCGCTGTGGAAGGCGNNTCTCGAGATGATCCTCAAGAAGTGGCTTTAGCGCTCTTCGACGGCATGAGGCGTCTTGACGAGGCAGATGTCGGGATAATGTTTGCAGAATCGTATGATACTGCCGGTGTAGGGCTGGCAATCATGAATAGGTTGACAATGGCGGCCGGCGGACGAGTGGTTGAGGTTTGAGGCCAGGGAGGAAACGGTCGGATTTCGGAGAAATCCATCGAATAGGCGGTGAACGCGGTGCCTCGTAAGATCTTGCTTGTTTGCAGCGGCAACACGTGCCGCAGTCCGATGGCTGAAGCCATCATGCGAAAGGTCATCGAATCAGAATTCCCTGAGATGGCAGGCGAGTTTCTTGTGGAATCGGCTGGCGTTTCTGCCATCGACGGTATGGCTGCCTCAGATAATGCATTGGCGGCGGCAGCTGAGATTGGACTAGACCTGTCGGCTCACCGCGCCAGGCTTCTCACTGAGGAGCTCGTTTCGGACGCTGACATAATACTTGCAATGGAGGGTAAGCACATGGCTGGAATCCTGGCTCTATATCCGCGGGCGGCAGGCCGGGTGCATACCCTTGCGGATGTGGATATCGCAGACCCCTTTGGGAGTCCACTCCAGGAATACATGCGGGCCAGGGACGAGATAGAGGCGGCCGTGCGGCGATCCCTGAGCTTAATCAATCGAGGTGGCACCGGATGAAGGTAGCAATTGGATCAGACCATGCTGGTTACGATGTGAAGGAAGAAGTTCTGAAGAAGCTCTCATGCGAAGGCCATGAAGTCAAGGACTTTGGAACGCATTCGCATGAAAGCGTAGATTATCCAGATATTGCCCACGAAGTGGCTGAGGCTGTTGCCAGCGGCGACTGCGATAGGGGCGTTCTGATTTGTGGAACCGGAATCGGGATGTCGATTGCGGCAAACAAGGTTAGGGGAGTGCGGGCTGCACTATGCCATGACGACTTCACTGCTAGGATGGCCAGAGAGCACAATGATGCCAACATACTGGCTGTTGGCACCCGTACCACAGCGACATATGGAATCATGCGAATGGTAGACATATTCCTTTCCACGGAATTTGCAGGAGGTCGGCACGCAAACAGGGTGAGCAAGATCGAAAAGCCTTAGTGAAGCTATCGGGGGTGCGCAGATTGGGAGAAGTCCACGTAATTGATCATCCATTGATACAGCACAAGATAACTCTGATAAGAGATAAGGAGACGGGGCCAAAAGACTTCAGGGACTTGGTGGGCGAGGTTGCCATGCTTATGGCGTACGAGGTAACCCGCGACATGCAAGTCGAGTCTATCGAGGTAGAAACCCCGATAGCACGAACAACAGGCAAGCAGCTGGCAGGAAAGAAAGTAGCGGTTGTGGCCATTCTCAGGGCTGGCCTGGGCATGGTAGACGGAGTTTTGAAGCTGATCCCTGCAGCAAGAGTAGGACACATAGGCCTTTATCGCGATCCTGACACGTTGAAGCCAGTCGAATACTACTGCAAGCTTCCGTCAGACGTGTCAGAGCGTGAACTGATAATGCTTGACCCGATGCTTGCCACAGGCGGATCTGCCTGTGCGGCGATTCAGTTCGCAAAAGACAGAGGGGCGACCAANNGATGAACGGCTCGATTCCCACGGCTATATCGTGCCTGGCCTGGGGGATGCTGGCGACAGGTTGTTCGGAACTAAGTAGAAGCGCGCATGCGCAGGCAGGGAAGGTATCGAGTATGGGTCAATCAAGCGGGGAGAGGCCTTCTTGGGACGAATACTTCATGGAGATAGCAAGGGTGGCTGCCAAAAGATCCACTTGCCTCAGGAGGCAGGTGGGCGCAGTGGCCGTGAGAAACAGGCAGATCCTTGCGACTGGATACAACGGAGCTCCTGCAGGGCTCGCACATTGCAGCGAAGTTGGTTGTGTTCGTGCCACGCTCGGGATTCCGTCTGGCGAGCGCCATGAGCTCTGCCGTGGGCTCCACGCAGAGCAGAATCTCATAATTCAGGCTGCTGTGCATGGGGTGGCGATGTCCGACGCTACTGTGTACTGCACTTTCCAGCCGTGTGTGGTCTGCTCAAAAATGCTGATTAACGCAAAAGTGGCTAGAGTCGTCTTCGCAGGTGAGTATCCGGACAGACTAGCATATGAAATGCTGCAGGAGGCTGGGGTAGAACTGTCTCGCATTCAACAATGAGATCTCAGCTCTGAAATAGTACTGCGACGGCTTTATGCAGAACCGACGGGAGTGCGACAACTTGAACAGGTATCTAACGGCTTTCCTGTTCTCAATTGCATCATCATTTATGCTCACTCCTCAGATAAGGGCCTTTGCCTTGAAGCGGGGCATAGTCGACCGTCCAAGAGGCAGACGTGTACATGAGGTTCCTGTGCCCATGCTTGGAGGGGTGGGAATATATCTATCATTTCTTGCAGCGTGCGTCATTTTTGCAAGAATTGATAGAAACACTATCGGACTTCTTCTGGGCGGCGCTATCATAGTTGCCGTCGGAGTGTGGGACGATATATGCGAGCTCAATCCCAGGACGAAGCTCTGCGGCCAGATTGCAGCCGCTGTGGTGCTCGTTCTTTTTGGAGTCAAGATCGAATTTGTAACAAATCCACTTGGCGGAATGATATATCTCGGGCCGATGTCGATACCCCTCACGATTATCTGGCTTGTAGCGTTCATGAACGTTATCAACTTCATCGACGGTCTGGACGGTTTGGCTTCCGGGGTATCTGCCATCGGCGCCGGCGCAATGGCGTTTGCTGCTTTTCGGACCGGCCAAATGCAGCTCGTTATCATGTCAATGGCGCTGGCCGGAAGCGCTCTGGGTTTCCTGTACTACAATTTCAACCCTGCTTCTATATTCATGGGCGATGCAGGAGCCATGTTCCTCGGATTCGCCATAGCCGGAATATCTGCCATGGGCGCGTTGAAGACTCCGGCAACGTTGGCATTGGCAGTCCCTGTGTTGGTAATGGGAGTTCCAATACTGGATACGGTTTTCGTAATCTTCAAGCGCGTTCGCCAGGGCGTGCCCATATCGACAGGCGACAAGGAACATGTGCACCACAGGCTGCTGGCTATGGGAATGACCCAGCGCGAAGCTGTACTTACTATCTATGCGGTGAGCGGACTTCTGGCAGCAACAGCGTGCGGTGTGGTCATCGTCAATCCTCGGGTTGGCCTTGGGGGAGCAGTTGTTGCATTTGGCGCCCTCATAATTGCAGGCGAGAAGTCTGGCGTCATGAGACTCGGGCCTCGCCGAAAGATGGGCGAATGAAGGCCGGGCTTCCGTGCTCTGCCTATTGATGTGTTGGAGGTTGTTGAATGGGACGGATCAAAGTCCTTTCTGTCTTTGGCACCAGGCCGGATACGATAAAGCTTGCGCCCGTAGTTGCGGAGCTTTCCAGGCATCCGGAGAAGATATGCTCTGTGACTGTGGGGACTGCGCAGCACCGTGACATGATGGACCAGGTTCTTGCAGTGTTCGGCATTTCGCCCGACTATGATCTCGGGGTCATGCAAGACGACCAGTCTCTTTTCGACATTGCAGAGCGAGGCTTGCGCGGACTTGAGGAAGTGCTTCTTCGTGAGAAGCCTGACATCACCCTTGTTCATGGAGACACTTCCACAGCCTTTGCCGGGGCGTTAGCTTCGTTCTACTGCAGGACTGAAGTAGGCCATGTAGAGGCTGGTTTGCGTACGGGCCATAAATTCGATCCCTTTCCGGAGGAGATGAACCGGAGGCTTGTGGGCTGCCTTGCCGATGTGCATTTTGCGCCTACCACTGACCACCTGGAGAACTTGCTTCGGGAGAATTTCCCCCGCGAGAGCATATACGTTACGGGGAATACTGTAGTCGATGCAGTAATGCAGGTTGCTCGCAGCCGAACGGGATACTCCGACCCCGAACTTAAGTCACTGGATCTTGAGGGCAGGAGGATGATCCTGGCAACCGCGCACAGGCGCGAGAACATAGGCGAGCCCATGCACAACATCTGTAGAGCTATTCGTGATGTACTGGCTGACTACCCTGATACTGTGGTCGTAATGCCGGTCCATCTGAACCCCAGAGTTAGAGAGACCGTAATCCGTGAGCTTGGCGGGGTTGAAAGATGCCATCTCGTCGATCCCGTTAGCTACCCCGATATGGTCGGCTTGATGGAGGCCTGTTATATGGTGATGACTGATTCCGGAGGGCTCCAGGAGGAAGCTCCGGCTCTGGGCAAACCGGTTCTCGTGCTAAGGCGAACAACGGAGCGGCCGGAAGGAGTCAGAGCAGGAACTTTGCGTCTCGTCGGGGTAGACCGGGAGCGGATCAGGGAAGAAGCAGGTATTCTTCTTGAAGATGACGAACAATACCGAATAATGGCGAGCGCCCCTAACCCTTATGGTGACGGCAACGCAGCTCGCAGAACGGTTATGGGAATACTCCATCATTACGGGCTCATTGATGAAAGGCCTTCCGATTTCACGCCCAGATAGTGTCGGGAAGATATTCCCGGTTGTGCTCTGGATACGCCCGGTGCTAAACTACGCAGGGAGCAGATTGCTTGTTCTGGGATTGGAGGAGGTATAGTGGGTTCTCTCATTATAAAAGGCGGTGTGCCGCTCCACGGCAGAGTGCGCGTGGGGGGTGCGAAGAATGCCTCCTTGCCGATTCTTGCAGCTTCACTGCTCTCCGGCGGTTCTTCTACGGTAGAGGATGTACCGGAACTGTTGGATGTCGAGACCATGTGCGGGGTCCTGTCATCTATTGGCGCCCGAGTATCCAGATCAAGAAACAAGGTCACAGTAGATGCAACCGAGATCTCGTCATTTTCGCCCCCTTATGATCTGGTCAGGGCGATGCGGGCATCTTTTCTGGTTATGGGGCCGCTACTGGCGCGCATGGGTTGCGCCAGAATCGCACTTCCCGGAGGGTGTGCAATAGGTTCTCGTCCCATTGATCTTCACCTGAAAGGCTTCGCCGCGTTGGGAGCGGAAATAGAAATAGGATACGGACAGATAGAGGCCAGAGCAGACAGGCTCGAGGGTGCCCGAGTGTATCTGGACTTTCCCAGCGTCGGAGCTACTGAGAATATCATGATGGCTGCTGTGCTTGCATCTGGAACTACGATGATAGAAAATGCAGCTCAAGAGCCTGAGATCGTCGACCTTGCGAACTTTCTGAACTCTATGGGTGCACATGTGAGGGGCGCGGGAACTACCGTCTTGCGAATCGAAGGTGTGCCAGAGCTTGAGCCTACTACTTATATGGTGGTTCCCGACAGGATAGAGGCGGGAACCTTCATGATAGCTCCTGCAATCGCCGGGGGTTCGCTTGTCATAGAGAACGTAGTTTCGGAGCACCTCAAGCCGATCACTGCGAAGCTCCGCGAGTGCGGTGTCACAGTGAACGAGAATGATGACGGCTCCATGTTCGTGGAAAGAAACGGCCGCCCCAGGGGTGTAGATATCAAGACAATGCCGTACCCAGGATTCCCTACTGATCTTCAGGCGCAGTTCATGGCCTTGATGACTACGTGCTCGGGGTCTTCTGTGATAACCGAGACAGTCTTTGAGAACAGGTTTATGCATGTGGCAGAGCTCATGCGCATGGGTGCCGGCATCAAGATAGACGGACGTTCTGCTATTGTAGAGGGGCAGAACAAGCTTCTCGGCGCCCAGGTAAAGTGTACTGACCTCAGAGCTGGTGCAGCGTTGGTCCTTGCGGGCCTTGCTGCTGAAGGACAGACCGAGGTGTCAGACATCTACCACGTTGACCGAGGTTATGAGAATTTCCATAGTAAGTTGGCCTCGGTTGGGGCTGATATTGTGCGAGTTGGCTCTGCTGAGGCTGAACGCGCGGTCTAGCGAAGATTTCATCTTGCTGCAAATTGAGACATTGATACAGGAACGCCTTTTGGAAGGCGTCCTTTTTTTATGCTTCCAGGGCAGGGTGGCCTACTGGCAGGTCAGTTTCTGAGGGAAGTGACCTGCCCACATATTGTACCCTGGAGATTTTGACATACTGGAGGGTCAGTCTGTGGGCGAGGGGGCATCGGACTCTTGATCCTCATGTCGCTGCCGCGAGCGCGCTGGAGATATTCAGATGCTTGGAACATCCGCCGAGCCAAAGCAGGAGGACGGAGCCGGATAACTCGCAAGAAGCATCTTGGCCTGATCGAGTGGCCAGGCTGTGAATTGCGGGTAATGCAGACTCGTGGATTCCCCGGAAATTCACCGAGACTTACTTAGACGCCAAACGTGCGTCTAACAGGCACTATAGTGCAAGCTAATCAATGGGGCAGAAACTTGTTGAGACTTACTTAGAGGCCGGTGTGGATGGCTACCCTCCGGGCCAAACGTACACTCTCGCCTGCCTGTGGCCGGGGCAAGTCCCGAGGGGAAGAGAATCCCGAGATTGCGTAGCCTGTGTACGGAGTATCAATTCACACCGTGTGCTCTAGCATAACTCGGCCTGCTGGAACACGCTGTTTGCCGGCCATGCAGAAAGTGGCCGCATGGAACATGTTCCGTCTGGAACATCAGTTTGGGCCTGCAGAATGTGTGTAAGACAAGACAACTAAGTGACAGCGAGCGACAAGCTGGCAGCCCGCAACGGGATCTCGTGCCGGCGAGCTGCTGTTCTACGTTTGCCGCTCGGGCATAGACTGTACAGCTTTTCATCCGGCAGGGGAGGTATGTACGTCTGTGTCCCGAATGACATGGTTTCTGCTCTCGATGTGCGTCATTGCTGTAATAGTCATACCCGGGACCATAGCCTTATTTGTTCGGCCAAAGGCAACGCCCGGTTCGAAAGTATCCCTATGGGTGGATCTTTGGGATGCTAAAGCGCAAACTGTACGAAAAATGCCTCTAGAGGACTACTTAGTGGGAGTGGTTGCTGCAGAGATGCCTGCCTCTTTTGGCCTGGAGGCCCTGAAGGCGCAAGCTGTGGCAGCCCGCACTTATACTGTTCGGAAGATGTTGCAGAACCAGGAGAACTCGGCTTCTCGCGACGCGCATAGGGGAGCGGTCATCTGCAGTGACCCTTCCCACTGCCAGGCCTGGAACTCCAGAGAGGAGCTCCTCAGAAAATGGGGAGTGGCAGGCTACCTGGGCAATATAAGAAAGATAATCGCAGCGGTGGAGGAGACGGACGGCCTTGTTGTGACATACAATGGCAGTCTCATTGACGCCGTATACCATTCATGCTGTGGGGGCATGACGGAGGATGCAGCTGATGTATGGGGAAGGCGAATTCCATATCTTGTGGCAGTAAGTTGCGGATGCCAGAGGAAGGCTCTGGAGCTTGGGGAGATGAAGACCTGGGAGAGAGCCGAGCTTCTTGCGGCACTTGGATTGGGAGGGATGTCGCTTCCTGCAATTGCATCGGGGGTTCAGGTAGTGGCGAGGACTGCGACGGCCAGAGCTAGCATGGTGTCTGTTTACGGCATAACTGTCGCTGCGGCCGAACTGAGAAAAGCGCTTTCGCTCAAGTCTACGCGTCTTGCAGTTGTGTCTGATACGAGGAGCGTGACTTTCACAACCACAGGCTACGGGCACGGAGTAGGGATGTGCCAGTGGGGGGCCGAGGTTCTTGCTCAAGCGGGTTGGACTTTTGATGCCATACTGAAGCATTACTACTTCGGTGCTGACATACAGAGACTGGATTAAGGCTTTGGCAATCTTGTATTCTGCAAGCTCCCGTGTTTTCTCCCGCTTGATGTTGCAATCGGAGCGCGGGCGGATCAGCTGCAAAAGGGGGAGTGGTGCGTTGCATGTTCAAATAGCATACTAGCCGAGGCCTCGGGGAAGAATTAGAACCCGAGGTGATTTTATGAAATTGCCGTTGAATAGGAGTTCTATGTTGAAGTTGGCGATTGTCGGGGTTGCATTCGTCGTGATTGGATTCTCCCTGGCCGTAATCNNAGGACCTCTCCTGACTCTGCGGGCGCACCAGTCGAGGGCGACGAGGAAGAGAAGGTCAATTCAATCGAGTCGGTGCAGAGTGGACCCAGGTTGCCTGAGACGATGGTAGTGCCTGTAAATGGCGTGGTAGTTGCGGAGTTCGGCTGGCGGCGTGATCCTGTGATGGATTACTGGAGATTCACCGATGGCATCGACATATCTTGCCTGCCTGGAACCGAGGTTCGAGCTGCCCTGTCTGGAAAGGTTGTTGACGTGGAGAGGGACGAACGCGGCGTATTGGCCATAAGGCTTGAGCACGCCGGGGGCATTGAAAGCTCCTACGAGAATCTGAGAACGGTCTGGGTCGAAGAGGGCGATGAAGTCGGGCAGGGTGCGAGTGTGGGCGACGTCGGTGTAGGCCTATTGTCATCAGAGGGGGAGAGCGTTGTCAGGTTCATGGTTATCGATCACGGCAATTTCATCGACCCTGCCCAGTGCATTGGTAAGCGCTTCTAGCTAGGCATAATCCACCCCTGGGCGAATATAGATCTAGCAAACGGCAGGGGGGAGGCCGGACGCTAGATGAGGGAATACATTCGTCGGCGTGTTCTCGACGTAACCGACCACATTCTGCAGACCCAGGCAACGGTACGCCAGACGGCACGCCTGTTCAATGTGAGCAAGAGCACCGTCCACAAGGATGTGACGGAGAGGCTTCCCTCGATAAACAAGCAGCTTGCCAGAAAAGTAAAGAAGATTCTGGATCGGAACAAGGCGGAAAGGCATCTCAGGGGTGGTGAGGCGACCAGGAGGAAGTATAGATCGGGCAACGGGCGGCAAGGGTGACCGGCGAAAGAAGAGTAGAGTAGAGCATAGCGAAGACCGGCGCAGGCAGGACCGGCCGGTCCTTCATTTGGTCTGCTTTTTTGGGGGTGCGACATGCCATCATACGTAGCGGATATTGGGATAGACTTCGGTTCAGACAATATCAGAGTGTACATGCCTCGAAAAGGTGTAGTGATAGATGAGCCTTCAGTCGTGGTTTTTCACAGGGAAACCGAATTGATGCTGGATGTCGGAGACCGTGGGCGTGAGCTGCTACTTGCAGATCCCGGTTCCTGCATTCCCGTAAGGCCTTTGATTCATGGGTCAATCCGCCGTTACGATGCGGCGTTGCTGCTCGTGAAGCGCATTATCTGGCGGGTGGCAGGGGGGAGAGGGTTTGCGAAACCCAGGGTGGCGGTCGCAGTTCCATCATGCCTGTCAGACGTGGAAGCGAGGGCCTGGATAACCGTGGCCACTGAGGCCGGCGCAAGAGGGGTCATGCTACTAGAGGCGCCTATTGCGGCTGCGATGGGCGCGGAGATGGATATACTCGACGCTCGTGCGCAGATGGTAATCGATGTAGGCGCAGGCGTTACAGATATTGGAGTAGTCGCCGTTGGGGAGATCGTGCTTTCGGATCGTGTCAACACGGGCGGTCGGTCCATGAACGAAGCCATCCAGAAGCATGTCCGTTCTGAAGTCGGGTTAGTGTTGGGAGATATGGCTACGGAGGACGCGAAAATCAAGGTTGCGGTTGCCCGCGACGGATTTGAACCCCGTTGTGCTTTGGTGCATGGGAGGGACCTGAAAACAGGACTTCCTCAACAGGCCATACTTACCACTGAGGATGTGGCCGGGGCGATAGGCGGGAAGATTGAGGAGATAGTCGAGGGGATCCGATGCGTTCTTCGGAGAGTTCCTGTGGAACTTGTGATGGATATCTCCAACTGCAGAGTTGTACTGACCGGCGGTGCGTCACGCATGAGGGGGTTTTCTGACATCGTCAGCGAGCGGCTGGGCATGCCCGTTCGGACGGCTAGAGATCCGGAGTTTTGTGTCATCAGGGGCACAGGCGAGCTTCTCTCAAATGCTGATCCCAGGATGACAAAGGCCATAAAGAGTGTATGATAGATAGGAGGTTTGTTTGGATTTGCGCGCGCCATAGGAAGTGCCATGAGAGGAGCGTTATGTTTGGTGTTGGGGAAAAAGATTCTCTCCAGTATTCTGGCTTTGCTGGTTTTCATGTGGACAGGCTCGGTATTGACGGAGATGTCAGCAGAAGCGTCTCCTGTTCCAGCTTGCCCAATTATCGAAGTGAGCGATGTTGTCCCCGGCATGAGAGGTACGGGGAAAACAGTCTTCCACGGGACTCAGCCTGAGGACTTCGATGTTGAGGTCATAGCCGTACTGGATGGTGCCGGGAAGCTGAGCGACTTGATACTTATACGCGTGTCAGGCCCGGCTATTGAGGATGCAGGCGGGATAGCCGAGGGGATGAGCGGCAGTCCGGTATATGTAGACGGTAAGCTGATGGGGGCCATTGCGTATGTGTTCTCCGGAAGTGATCATTTCATGGGCATGGTTACCCCCATTTCCGACATGCTCAAAATCCTTTCATACCCCGACGCGGTTAGCGCTTCTGACGCTATGGGACGCAGGTTGACCAATCAGGCGCGGCTTGACGAGATTCGCACTGCCGCAGCCACGCCTGTCACGGTGAGCGGCCTTTCAGGGAGGTCGCTAGAAAGGCTTTCGCGGTCGCTGGAGGAGTATGGATTGACTGTCAGGCCTCGGTTTCTAGCAGCCGGCAGAGGAGGTCGGGGTTCGTCTGGTTCCAGTTCTATGCAAGATCCATGTGCTCCAGGACGAGACACGCCTGATATGGTGCCCGGTTCTGCCATTGGGGTGCAACTTGTAAGGGGTGATATTGAAGCCACTGCTTTTGGAACCGTTACCTACGTGGACGGCGATGCTTTCTTGGCCTTCGGCCATCCTATCCTGAGCAAGGGTTCAAGTGCACTGGCTGCGTGTTCTGCCTCTGTTCATAGCATCATAAAGTCTGATTCTGCTCCATTCAAGATTCTTGCTTCTGGCGTTCCTGTAGGCGTAGTCACCCAGGATCGTTTGAATGGGGTTGGCGGGCAATTCGGGAAGACAGATGCGTATGTGCCCGTTTCCATAGGGGTGGAGGATCGCGAGACCGGCAGAAACAAGAGGATTTCAGTGTCGATTGTGCCTGAAGAATCCCTCATAGCAGAGATGTTCGGGGTGGCGGCGTTGGCGGCGGTGGACGGCGTTACAGATAGAGTAGGGCCTGGGACTGCAACGGTTTCGATGAAGCTGAAGGTGGCCGGGCGCGATAGGGTTGAGCGCA
>MTKW01001323.1_pt1 | contig 19075 bp, 18 predicted proteins | sample 1042761 | NCBI WGS metagenome assembly MTKW01 (sample SAMN06205366, study PRJNA360243) | anaerobic digester metagenome | biome: Wastewater treatment plant; feature: Anaerobic digester sludge; material: sludge; isolation source: anaerobic digester fed with sludge from wastewater treatment plant ... | reverse complement strand
AACGAAGCAGGTGTTTACCGTTTTCAAGGCTTTATGAATTGCGTCGATTACTACCACAAAGACATAGACGCTCTAGGTAACGTGAGACGAATATACGTGTTTCGCCTTGCGCCTATCGAAACTTATCCCACATCCCACCTTCTATCCCAAAGCAAAATAGCCACGCATTTTCTGGATTTACGGAGTTTGGCCCTAGAAGCGAATGCTCCTCTTGCAGTCAGCAAATTTGGGCACTACTTAGGTCCTGCTTCAGACTCACTTCACCTAAATTATGAGGAAAATCAAAGAAATGAGTATCACCAGCGCGTTCTGACTCTTACGAAATACGTCATTCAACGAGCAAATGGTTTCTGCGAATGCTGNNCCTTCCAACCTAATTGCCCTATGCCCTACTTGCCACAGAAAAGCCCATGCTGGGAAAGATAAGCGAAATATATCTGCTCATCTAGATGCTGCGGCAGCCAATGTTGAAAACGCCCTGGACAAAGGAATTCTTAAGTTAGTAACCGCAGCCATCATAATAGATGACACCCAAAGAATACTAGCCGCTCAAAGAAAGACAGGAGACCTTGCAGGATATTGGGAATTCCCAGGCGGCCAGGTAAAACCAGGTGAAACTTTGGAGCAGTGCTTGACCAGGGAAATCTATGAGGAACTGTCGCTAGAGATCACCGACGTCACTCCCTTTATGATGGTAGATTACGATTATGGAACCTTTTTCATGAGGCTATATTCGTTCCTATGCAAAGCGCGAGGAACCCCAGTCTTGCGCGAGCATGCCCAGATAGAATGGCTAGAGCGTGAGGACCTTCGCAGTCTAGATTGGGTCCCTGCCGACGTAACCATAGCTGAAGGTCTTTGTAACGATTTTAACTTGTAATCATATATTTTTTGGTAAGAGGTGTGATTTGTATGTACTGCCCATTTTGTAATCCTGAGCAAGTGGTGGTTTCTAACGAACTGGCATACGCCATTTACGACAAATATCCTGTTTCCCCAGGACACATGCTGATCATCACGAAACGCCACACACCCGATATATTCAGCACTACTCCTGAAGAAAGACAAGCCATGTACGAAATAATTGAAAAATGCAAGTCGATTTTGGATGAAGAAAAATCACCCGATGGCTACAACGTAGGCATCAACTGCGGAAAGCCAGCAGGGCAAACCATATTCCACGTCCATGTTCACCTCATACCCAGATACAAAGGGGATGTAGAAAACCCCAGAGGTGGAGTCAGACGGGTAGTTCCTCACAGACATACTCCGATGCCTTAGTGATTCTACCTGTTCTTCTAGCTAATCCTTAGGCCCATCTAGGGTGGCATATATACTTGCGCCGCAACGCAAAATTGGTTAACATAATATAAGTGTGTCCAGGTAATCACGTTCGAATATTCCGTACCTCATTATTTTCCCAACGCAAGGAGGTGTTATGGGAAGTGTCCATGCCTAAAAGGAAAACACTCCCTGAAGATGATATTCAACAAGTTTCCCATACACAAAATGAAGGTATAGATCTTTTGCAGGTCGAAAGTCCTGCCGACATACGTCGTTCCATTTGGAAATTGGCCTTGCCTGCAATGATTGAGTTCGGACTCATGATGTTAGTTCAAATAATCGACATGATTCAAGTAGGAAGTCTAGGAGCTTGGGCGATTTCAGCCACAGGTCTGGCTGCTCAACCAACTATGCTAATTTTCTCTGTGTTCAGCGCACTGGTGGTTGGAACTACCGCTCTAGTTGCGCGGGCGGCAGGGGCTGGAGACAGAGACTACGCTTGTAGAGTGACTCGGCAATCGTTCGTAATCGTCCTGGTATTGGGCGTTGTTGTAACAGCCATAGGAATTCCTGCTTCTGGTAGCATTATCAGGTTGATGGGTGCAGAAGCCGATACCATCGGCCCAGGAACTACTTACATGAAAATAATTTTCGCAGGTACCATATTTACAGTAGGCAACATGGTCCTCGCCGCTTCCTTGCGTGGCGCAGGTGACATGATAACACCTATGATCTCAAATCTGGTAGCCAACGCGGTGAACTTATTTGGCAACTGGGTGCTCATCCATGGAAAACTGGGTTTTCCCAGGCTGGAAGTGGCCGGTGCTGCACTAGCAACATCGTTCTCGCGCCTAGTAGCTTTCGTTATAACTTTTGATGCAGTATACAGAAGGAACAAATTCATAAGCATATCTTTCCACGATTCTTATAAACTTGAACCCGAACTGGTTCGGAACGTACTCGACATCGGCATTCCAGCTGCGATTGAGCAATTAGTAATGCGAACTGGTGCGTTGTTGTTCGCCCGTATGATCGCAGGTTTTGGTACTTTGATGTTTGCAGCCCACCAAATTGCTATGAACTTGGAAAGCCTGACTCTTGTTCCGGTAATGGCTTTTCAGATGGCAACCACTACGCTTGTAGGGCAAGGCCTGGGTGCACAGAAGCCGGAAATCTCAGAGAAAGTGACTCAACAGGCAATACTTATGAGCGTGAGCTTAATGACTGTAATCGCCATACTTTTCTTCGCTTTTGGTCATAACGCCATCGATGTATTTGTAGACGATCCAGAAGTGATAGCCATAGGCGCAAGTGCAGTGAAAATACTCGCCCTTTCGCTGCCTATTACCGGAGTTTACTTTGTGTTAGCAGGAGCCCTGCGAGGGGCAGGCGATACCAAGTATGCTATGTACGTGAGCACAATAGGCGTATGGGGAGTTCGTCTGCTTGTAGGCCACTTGTTAGCTAATGTGCTAGGGCTGGCTCTCATTGGCGCGTGGATAGCCGTTGTATTGGACATGTTAGTGCGAATGATATTCGCATTTGCAAGGTTCCACAGCGGACAGTGGAAAGAAGTTATCGATGCAGCTGAGTACTGTTAGGGTAAAGGCATATAGTTGACATATACGCTAAAAAACTTTATACTGCAATTGTACGTGAGCAACACGAACCTATGGTTCGGCGCTGAATCTCTCTTACGAGAGAACGGGGGACCCAATTTTTTGGGGCGAATCGCAGGAATGCGTAGGGTTACGCCCTTTTGACCCGAGCCCGTCAGCTAACCTCGTAAGCGAAGAAAAGGGAGGCCTCATTTTCCGGTACAAATCGCGTACCGTGCAACTAGGGTAGATTAGCCTCCACTTAAAATCACTATCTCACGTTCAATTCTGTGCAAGACTTCCGTTATGTGCGGAAGAACGTGCGTGGCTTTTTAGTGCCCGAAACAAGACATGTGACACCGTTGCCATTGTTTTCATTGTCTTTGCCACTGCTCGCCAGCGAAAGTCTTGCACTTAACGAAGGGTNNCACAGCTTGATCCTCATTCCAGGTTGCGCAACGAAGTCACACGGAACGCGGTGTTTAATGCATTGGTAGAACTGGGGCATGAGGTCGAGATAATCGAAGTAGGGCCCAACCTACTAAACAAAATTGAAGCCGCTTACCCTGACGCAATATTCAACCTGGCTACTGGATACAAAAGCAAGAAACAACAGGCAAATATAGCGGCCATGCTGGAGCTCACAGATATCCCGTTCACAGGCTCGGGACTGAAGGCTCACACAATTGCCATGCACAAAGATATATCAAAAATGATTTTTCAAGCTAACGAAATCTCAACACCAAGATTCGCAGTATTCAACGATGCCCAAGAGCTTGGAGCATGTTCTTGGAAGAAAGAATTACCCTTCCCAGTTGTGGTCAAGCCTGCAGCAGAGGGATCCAGTATAGGTATATATTCTCATAGCGTAACCTGCTGCTCAGCTAAGGTTAAAGAGTTAGCCTTCGAACTTTTAGATACTGTGGGCGGGCCTATTTTGGTGGAAGAATTCATATCGGGACGGGAGTTCACNNACCCCTATTTGTCCAGCAGAAATCCCCATCGAACTAGCCCGTGATATCCAGGATATGGCTAGGAAAGCTTTTAAGTCCGTAGGATGCAGAGATATTGCCAGGGTAGACCTGAGAGTTTCTGAGGACGGCATTCCATATGTCCTTGAAATAAACACCCTTCCCGGGCTTACGCCAGGATACAGCGAAGTACCAAAGATCGCTGAGGCAGCGAACATTAGATACCAAGAATTGATTGGATTGATTCTTAAAGGCGCTCTCAAACGAAGAGAACAATCGCAGACGGAAAACGGTGAACATAAATCTTCAGTTAGCGAAAAACCAAATTAAATTTTGTAAAGGAGTTGATAGCAAAGTGGCCAGAGTACCAATCTTGACTGATGTAACACCTGCATCATCATTTGCGGTGATCGGAGCTGGAAATGGCGGCCAGGCAATGGCGGGTTTTCTTGCCCTGCGTGGCTTCGGTGTGAATCTATGGAACAGGTCAGAAGACAAGATAACCGCCCTCAACGAGATGGGAGGCATCATATTAGAGGGTGAGATTAATGGATTTGCCCAGCCAAACGTAATTACCAACGATATGGGAGAAGCCATAAGCGGTGTCCAAGTAATTATGGTTGTAGTGCCAGCTTCAGGTCATAGGGATGTAGCCGAGCAGATGGCGCCGTGGTTAACTGACGGGCAAATTGTTGTGTTGAATCCTGGGCGTACAGGCGGAGCGTTAGAGTTCAGAAAAGTGTTGCAAGACAACGGGTGCTGCGCCGATGTTACTGTGGCTGAAGCAGGTACATTTATATATGCTAGCAGAACCGTTGAAGCGGGAAGATCGCATATTTACGGTATCAAGCACCAAGTTCCTTTGGCAGCATTGCCTGCAATTAGAACCATCGAGGTAGTCAGGCAGTTGCGGTTAGCATATCCCCAATTTGTGCCAGTTGAGAATGTGTTAGTTACCAGCTTTGACAACATAGGTGCTATATTTCATCCGCTACCCACTATCTTAAACGCAGGACGCATCGAAAGCGGTCTTGAGTTCCAACACTACAAAGAGGGAATCACTCCTTCCATAGCAAGGGTGTTAGAAGTAGTAGACGAAGAACGTCTTGCCGTTGCAAACGCGTTAGGGGTATCTGTGCGGTCAGTATTAGACTGGATGGAGGAAACGTACGAGGTAAAAGCATCTTCAGTTTACGAAGCTGTTCAGAACAATCCCGGCTACGAGGGCATTGCTGCTCCGCGTACCCTTAATACCAGATATATATTTGAAGATATCCCGTTCAGTCTGGTTCCCCTAACGGCTTTCGCAGAGATTGCCGGTATACAAGTCCCACTTATGGAATCAGCAATAACCATGGCTAGCGCCCTACATGGCGTAGATTACAGGGCAATTGGAAGAACCGCAGAAAGCATGGGTATAGACGGTATGAGCCCAGAAGAAATCGCTCATTTCGTGTTGAATGGAGAGGACCTATAATGAATAACAAGGGGCATGAACCATCTCGTAAGACCATGGCTGCTGCTTCTATTGGCGACTGTATACACGTGGCTGGAATCTTCAATTTCCTTAAGTTGGCCGAATCCGCAGGCTGGGACACTGAATTCATCGGGGCTGCCAAGTCTCCTGAGGAAATTGCAGCTTGGGTGCACGAGAACCGTCCCCATGTTCTGGCTATAGGTTATAGACTGGATCCAAAAGCTGCAGGGCGACTTATTGAGCGGTTGGTTACGGCGTTAGAAGAGGCAGGGGTAGAGCCTAAGCCTAGGCTAATATTTGGAGGCACTCCGCCAGTTGCGCAAGTAGCCAGGGAATCGGGAGTCTTTGAGAAGGTGTTTTCCGGTGAAGAAGATATTAGCGAAACCATGGCGTACTTAAGGGGCGAATCTGAAACAGGTTCGAAAGAGGCAACATACCCCAGTACGCTCATAGACCGAATCAACTGGAAGGCGCCATACCCTATAATCCGCCACCACTTTGGTCTTCCGTCCCTGGAAGATACAATAGCGGGTATCCAAAAAATCGCAGAGGCCCAGGTTTTGGATGTGATTTCCATTGGGCCTGACCAGAATGCACAAGAAAGTTTCTTTCATCCTGAGGAAATGGATCCAGACCAAGATGGCTCCGGAGGAGTGCCTGTAAGGAGTAAAGAGGACTTTCAAAGACTGTACCAAGCATCCCGCCGAGGAAACTACCCTCTCATGAGATGCTACAGCGGAACTAGAGATGTGATTCCTTTTGCCGAGGTGCTGCTAGAAACAATAAACAATGCGTGGACCGCTATCCCCCTCTCCTGGTACAACGTTTTGGACAAGCGAGGTCCTAGGGAAATAGAAGATTCCATGAAAGAAGCTCAAGAAGCCATCAAATGGCACGCAGACCGTGGGATCCCTGTGGAAGTAAACGAATCTCACCAATGGAGCCTAAGGGAAGCTCCTGACGTAGTAGCCGTCGCCGCTTTCTACTTGGGGGCCCTAACCGCCAAGAAAATGGGCGTACAAGATTACGTAGCTCAATTCATGTTCAACACTCCGCCAGAAACATGGGCTGCTATGGACCTTGGCAAAATGTTGGCCAAGTTGGAACTTGCCGAACAATTGGCAGATGACAATTTCAGGATATGGCGAGAGGTAAGAGCGGGCTTAGCCAGTTTTCCCGTAGACCTTGACGTAGCAAAAGGACATTTGTCTGCTTCAACTTTGCTCAGCATGAGCATGAAACCTCACATCGTACACGTTGTAAGTTATTGCGAAGCCAATTATGGCGCACGATGTGAGGAAATTATAGAAAGCTGCAAAATCGTTCAAGGGGTCATAAATTACTGCATTACTGGAATGCCTGACATGACCTTAGACGCTCAAGTTCAAGCCAGAAAGAACCACCTCATAGAGGAAACCAGAGTGCTAATTGGAGCCATACAAAAATTGCCTGAGATAGTTCCAGAGTTAGCAGGTTCAAAAGACCCGCTTACAGATCCAAAGGTCCTTGCATTTGCCATAAAATCGGGGCTCTTAGATGCGCCGCACCTTGCTGGCAACCCTGCCGCATGCGGGCAAATCTGTACCGCCATGGTAAATGGAGGTTGCGAAGCAATCGATCCTGAAACTGGTCGAGTATTACCAGAATCTGAGAGGGTAAGCAGGATTTTAGAAGAAATACAAAAGAAAGAACGAAAATAACACGATAAAAAAGTGCATCGCAGATTAACATCTGTTTGTCTGCATGCACCCTTTTATTGTGTTGCTCAGTTATAAACAGCATACGCATGCTATCCACAAACTATACACATGTTTTCCACAAGTACACCAATTTACTCGCCAATCACCCATAACAGTAAAGACGCTTCTGAGGAAAGGTCATCCAATAGCTCCTGCTCTCTTCTAAGTCTATGAGTCTCCTCTTCCAGCTTCAGCAATTCTTCTTCAGCCACAGAAACGTCCTCTAAATTCGTGGCATTCTCGATAGCCTGAGCCAGCTTGTCTCTTTGCCCCACTTTATTTTGAATAGTGCAGCTCACGAAATCGTAGTAGTCAGTTACATCGTGAGCTATTATATTCGACTCAACTAGAGAGCCCCATGTGGACAAGTTGCCTAAGACTTGCTCAAGAGCGCTCGCAGGCAAAGTCGCAGTTATGCAAAAAGCAGGCTTGTTTTCCTCACCTGGTTGCACATGCTCAAAGCACAAATGCACTTCGCCTCCTGCTTCTTCAACCGCACTACGAATTTCACCTGAGACATCGTTCAAAACATCTGAAGACACCTGGACAGTAACTTCGGCGCTTTTTATCTCCTTGGGCTGAAGGCGTACAGGAGCCGACTTAAGCGCCATAAAAAACTCGCCTTCCTCAGGAGCCTCTTCTTCTATTTCTTCTTCTTTTTCTTCTTCTTCTGAAAGTTGCACATCCTGCGGAGGTAGTTCTTCTTCTACAGGAGCAGGTTCCTGCGCCGACTCATCGCCTTCAGGCGGAAGTTCTTTAATAACTGACTCCTGTGGGGCAGGCTCTACAACAGAAGAATCTGTCTCCTCAGATTCTCCTGGTAACACTACATCAGATGTGCCTTCAGAAGCAGACTTCATCTCTCCTTGCCCATCTTCTGATGTCCCATAATCATCAAGTAGTTCCGGGCCAAAAAAAGTAGACCTTACAGCAGGCGAAATAGCCAGTATAATCAAACAAGCAGCCAAAACAACTGAAACCCGCTTGAGCCACAAATTTCTAACTGCCACCTTACGGGCTTTACGTTCATTTTGGTCTTCGATAACCTGTCTATTTACTGCGTGCATAATCGACGCGTGCAAGGACTGTGGCGGCTCCACTTCTTGAAGAGAAGATAGTGCATACTTTATCTCCTTCATTTCTTCAAGCATATTCTTACAATAAGCACAATCTTCCAAATGTTCTTCAAGCTGTGCCACTAGTTCCGGCTCTAATTCGCCGTCTAAATACGCAGACAGCAATTCTGAAAAGTCACAGTACTTCAATTTCCACCCCTCTTCTCAGAACTTTTGACGGAAGAACCCGAACTTTGTTCCGCTTGATACAACTTTCTTACTAAGTTTCTAGCCCTGTGAATTCTAGATTTCACCGTTCCTAAAGACACGTTCAAAATTTCCGCTATCTCCTTGTACGAGTAGTCGTGCACATCACACAAAATCAAAGCAGTACGGTAGTGGGGATCCAATTGGTTTATGATCTCTAGTATCTCTTCTCCTGTTGACTTCATCTCAACAGCATCCTCAGTACTGATACCATCATCTTCAACCTGCCTCTGNNGCAAGTGTTAACACACACTCTATACAACCAGGTCGAAAACTGGCTATCGCCGCGAAAATTGGGAAGAGCTTGATATGTTTTCAGGAAAACCTCCTGCACCACATCTAACGCATCTTCTGGATCAGATACCAAACGATAAGCCATATTGTAAAGTTTCTTTTCGTAAGCTTTTACAAGGCTTTCAAAAGCATCCACATCGCCCTTTGCGGCTCTATCCACGATAGATCTCTCATCTGACGATGACATTAGGCTAAACCTCCGGTGGTGAATCAGTTTTACCCTGGTTTATGCGCGCCCTTGCATGATCAGTATTATCCTCTATCAGACGTAGTCCAAGTTCTTTTAATTGATCAGGTGACACCTCCGAGGGGGCGCCAGTCAGAAGACAACTTCCGCTAGTGGTCTTGGGAAATGCCATAACATCCCGTATAGTATTTGCACCTGCTACTACCATAACAAACCTATCCAAGCCAAAAGCTATTCCTCCATGAGGAGGTGCCCCATATTCGAAAGCATCTAAAAGAAAACCGAATTTCTCTTGTGCTTCCTCTAAAGAAAGATCCAAAAGCTCAAACACCTTTTCTTGAATATCTCTCCTATGTATACGTATGGAACCTGAAGCAAGCTCTACCCCGTTTAACACAAGGTCATATGCCCTAGCTCTTAATTTTCCTTTGAGCTGTTCGTCAAGGTCGTCAAGGAGTTTTAGATCCCTAGTAGATGGACTGGTAAACGGGTGATGTGCAGCTTGCCAAACTCCCTCTTCTTTATTCCTTTCAAGGAGGGGGAACTCGGTAACCCACACAAAGTCAAACGCTTCTTCAGGAATCAAACCTAAGTGCTGGGCAATTTCTTTCCTCATTCTACCCAACACGCCAACTGCAGTATCAAATTCATCGGCTACTATTAGCACCAAATCTCCTTCTTCGGCGCCTGTAATCTGTTTTATACCTATAATTTCCTCTTGCGTTAAATGCTTTTTTACAGGGGATTTTATTTCTTTATCAGGTAGATATGATATGGATATAAGTCCTTTGGCACCAATTTCTTTGGCTTTGTCTGTAAGTCTGTCAAGGGTCTGTCGCGATAACTCTGCACAGCCAGGCACACATATGGCTCTTACAGTCCCCCCTGCCCCTATAGCATTTTTAAAAACAGAAAACTCGGTATCTCTTATCACATCTGTAATATCAGATATTTCCATACCAAATCTGGTATCGGGCTTGTCTGAACCGTAACGTTCCATAGCTTCATCCCAGGTCAGTCTCGGAAAAGGAACACATAAATCTGACCCTAATACCTCTTTCCATATATGCTTCATCATACCCTCTACCAGATCATACACCTGCTCTTCGTCGGTAAAAGATAACTCAATGTCTATCTGGGTGAACTCAGGCTGCCTATCAGCCCGAAGGTCTTCGTCTCTAAAACAACGACAAATTTGAAAATACTTATCCACTCCCGAAATCATAAGCAATTGTTTGAAAAGCTGGGGTGACTGGGCCAAGGAGTAGAAGCGTCCTGGCTCTTGCCTGGATGGAACTAGGTAATCTCGGGCTCCTTCCGGTGTGCTTCTGGTCATGGCTGGCGTTTCAATCTCCCAAAATCCATTTGCAGAAAGGTAATTTCTGGCAGCAAGCACAATCTCATGCCTGAGCTTTAAATTATTCATCATAGGTAATCTTCTAAGATCGATGTACCGGTACTTCATCCTTATACTTTCATCAGGTTCAGCCTCATCGCGTACGACAAAAGGCGGCGTTTTTGCACAGTTGAATATTNNACTACGTACTCAGAACGCAAACATTTAGCTGCATCAAAACTGTGAGGAGACCGCACCGGGTCGCATACTATCTGTACCAAACCGGTTCTATCTCTAAGGTCAATGAAAATAAGGTCTCCAAGGTCTCTCCGCCTGTTGACCCAGCCCATGAGTGTGACCCTCGATCCTACATGCTCTTCCCTAACTTCACCACAGTAGCACGTTCTCTTGAGTCCATCTAGATCGTTCATAAGCCGCATCGTTTTTCGCTCATTTCCTTGACTGTCACTAAGTGCCACCTAGAATTTCCCCTTTCACAAAGCCTAACACATGGTCCAGCGCAATCTGTTTCTGCCACCCGTGCTTCATGGATCTAACAGATACAGCTGAATTCCTAAACTCCTCTTCGCCAAAAATAATTGTATATTGAGCGCCAGCCCTATCTGCGTGTTTCATCTGCGCTCTCATGCTCCTTCTCAACGGATCAAAATCACACGATATTCCCGAAGAACGAAGGTCTTGGAGNNCTACCCCCAAGCTGCTCTGCAAGCCCATCATAGCGCCCTCCACCAACGATCGTGTCTTGAGCGCCCAAAGGAGGCCACTTGATCTCAAAAACTGTCCTAGTATAGTAATCTAGCCCCCTCACCAGAGTAGGATCAACTGTATATTCCATTCCAAGCGAGGTGAGAATAGTTTTTAAAGTCTCCCAGTGCGCCTCGCATTCATCGCAAAGATAATCGTGGACGGAAGGAGCATCTTGGGTAACCTTTCGACACTCAGGATTCTTGCAGTCTAGTACCCTCAAAGGGTTAGTATCAATACGGCTTCTACAATCAGGGCACAAATCAGAAATCTGGTCCTTCAAATATTCCACAAGATCTTCCCTATATTCTTTACGACACTCTGGGCACCCAATAGTGTTTATAAAAAGGGTAGTGCCTAATAAACCCAGTTCCTCGGCTATCTTGACTCCCATTTGTATCACTTCAACATCAGAGTACGGAGAGGGAGAGCCTAGGATTTCCACACCGTATTGCATAAACTGTCTATACCTTCCAGCTTGAGGCTTTTCGTAACGGAACATGGGTCCAAGGTAGAAAAGTTTCGCTGGTAAAGCCTTGCTGTCTAAACCGTGTTCTAGAAACGCCCTTACCACAGGTGCAGTTCCTTCAGGTCTTAGGGTTAACAGCCTTCCGCCTTTATCTTCAAAAGTATACATCTCTTTCTGAACGATATCTGTAGTCTCCCCAACTGTCCTTGTAAATAGCTCGGTATATTCGAATATTGGAGTTCTTATTTCTTGAAAGTTATACGTATTTGAAAGCCTGCGCAAAAGGGCTTCAAGGTATGCCCACTTGTTTGTTTCCGGGGGCAAAATATCATTTGTACCGCGCGGCGCCTTTATCAAACATACCACCCCTTTAATCGAATCGCTCAGGCGTCAGATTGTACCACCGGCCTGTTTCTATATAAGATATCACAGTTTAGGTTAGAAAGGGATTCTCTAGCCTTTCTTTGCCAACGGTGGTAGTCAGATTGTGTCCGGGGTATATGACGGTGTCATCAGGAAGAGTTAAGACTTTTCTATGAATGCTTTCCAGTAGAGCGCTTGTGTCTCCACCAGGAAGATCAGTACGCCCTACGCTAAGGCGGAATATCAAGTCCCCACTAAACAGCGCCCTATCTGAACTGCCATCTGCAGGACCGGCGTAATACAGGGATATACTACCGGGCGTGTGACCCGGAGTCTCGATGACATGTAGACGTACGTTACCTACGTTTATGATATCGCCTTCTCGCACAGTACTATAGTCGCTGATCTCTACCATGCTAGACGTATCCATAAAGTCATCCATCCACTTTCCTTTTTCGAGAAAAACCTTTTCTTTTTCGCCTATTATCACAGGTGCTCCAGTTAGTTTCTGCAAAAGCCCTGCGTCGTATATGTGATCTAAGTGTCCGTGTGTACATATTATCTTCTCAAGGCTTAGATCTTTTTCGCGTAAGGCCTCGAGAATCCTTTCCCCGTCACCGCCAGGGTCTATGACTGCGCACTTACCAGATTCAGGATCATATACAACATAGCAATTGGTCCTCAAAGGACCGACAACCAGTCTTATTACCTCCATAGCAAAAAACCGCCTTTCCACGCCAATACTTAGAATTCTTTGGAACTTGATATGAGAATGGTGACAGGACCATCGTTAACCAAACTAACCATCATATGTTCGCCAAACGCACCTGTTTTAACCGTAAGGCCCATATCCCTCATAGATTGCACCACTTTCATATAAAGTTCCTCACCCTTNNCCGTACAAAGTGAACTGGGGTACAACCAAAACTTCACCAGATATGTCTAACAAGGACAAGTTCATCTTTCCTTCGTAGTCTGCAAACACCCTGAGGCCGGCAATTTTATCAGCCATATAAGCTACATCGCTATCTGTATCTTCTTTCCCTACACCTAGCAATACAAGGCCTCCCGTACCTATGGAGGCTATCTCATCAGAGCCTACGAAAACCTTAGCCTCTTTCACTCTTTGAAAAACTGCTCGCACTTCTACCTCCTGGCTCCAAAAGCCCGATCAACTGATATGATACCTTTTATCCGTCTTATATCAGCCACCAGTTTCTTAAGCTCATCCAGATCGTGAATGTCAAATTTCGCGCTAATTCGAGCGATTCCATCTGAGTCAGCCTCAGCGGTTGCTTTTGAAATGTTAGAACCAACATTTGCGATAGCAGCCATAACATCTGCAAAAAGACCAGGCCTGTCGTAACCTTCTACCAGTATTTCAACAGGGTACGACCCTATAACCTCAGCCTCCCACGAAACTTCTATAAAACGTTCTTCGTCTTTCAACGTCTGAATCGTAGGACAACCTATTCTGTGTACAGTCACACCTCGGCCCCTCGTAATATAACCTATGATAGGATCACCAGGCACTGGCGAACAACACTTAGCCAAACGCACTAGGAAGTCGCTCATGCCCTTCACAATTACGCCTTCCTCCGGGCTTTTTACTTGCTTAGTCGGAGGTTTTTGAAGTTCTTCTTTCTGCGGCATAAGAGAAGGCTGCGTTCTCATAATCTCATCTTTCACCTTGCCTGCAACGTGCACAGGACTTATTCCACCGTAAGAAATAGCCGCATAAAGGCTCTGCATGTCAGAATATCTTAATCTTTCCAAGACTTTATCGAAAATACCCGCCTCATCAATATCCGCCCACTTAACACCGAGTTTCTGAATTTCCTTTTCTAGACTAGCTTTGCCTCTTGCAACATCTTCTTCCCGTACTTGTTTCTTAAAAAACGATCGTATTTTGGACCGAGCCTGAGATGTTTTTACTATGTCTAACCAGTCCCTGCTGGGACCAGTAGAATGACGTGAAGTCATAATTTCTACAATATCGCCAGTCTGTAACTTGTACGATAGGGGCACCAATTTTCCATTGACTTTAGCACCTGTACAATGGTGCCCTATATCTGTGTGAATCCTGTAAGCAAAATCCAATGGCGTAGAACCAACTGGTAAATCGATAACATCTCCTTTCGGGGTAAAGACAAAAACCTCGTCTTGGAAAAGATCGATCTTCAAAGCTTCCATGAATTCCCCAGCATCTGTCATCTCTCTCTGCCAGTCCAGAAGTTGACGCAACCATGCCATCTTCTGGTCAAAGGACTCATCGGCTCTACCTTCTTTATACCGCCAGTGAGCAGCGCTCCCATACTCGGCAGTTCGATCCATTTCCCTCGTCCTTATCTGAATCTCAAATGGCTGACCGAAAGGACCGAGAACAGTAGTGTGAAGGGACTGATATCCGTTTGGTTTGGGCATGGCGATGTAGTCTTTGAACCTGCCGGGCATAGGCTTCCACAATGTATGAACAATCCCTAAAGTCTCGTAGCAATCGGTTACAGTATCTACTATGGCTCTTACTGCAAGAAGGTCGTAAATCTCGTTAAGCTGTCTGCCCTGGGTCTTCATCTTCCTGTATATGCTGTAAAGGTTTTTGGTGCGCCCCTGAACATCTGCATGTATACCTGCTTCCTCAAGCTTGGTATGCAACTGTTCTATGATCATCGCAGCTTCTGCTTCCCTCTCGCTTTGTTTCGCAGCAATTTCCTGCTCTAAAGCGCGATACTCTTCAGGATGCAGATATCTAAACCCTAAATCTTCCAGCTCCCACTTAAACCGCCAAATTCCCAGGCGATGAGCCAGGGGAGCATATATTTCCAAAGTTTCTTCGGCGATTTGTTTCTGCTTTTCTCTTGGAAGGGCATCCAGGGTCCTGAGATTGTGGAGACGATCAGCCAAACGAATCACGACAACGCGCCAGTCGTCGGCCATGGCCAGAAACATTTTTCTAAGATTGGACACCTGCTCTTCTACGCGAGAGTGAAATTGTATCCTGCTTAATTTAGTCACACCATCTACAAGTCGCGCTACTTCGGGACCAAACTCGGAACTAATATCTTCTAGTTTGACAGAGGTATCTTCAACTACATCGTGAAGCAAGGCAGCCGCAAGGGTTTGGGCATCCCCTTCTAGTTCAGACAAAATTGCAGCTACGGCCAGAGGGTGTTCTATGAATTCTTCCCCTGAGGCCCTATACTGTCCTGAATGGGCTGCTGCGGCAAACGCATAAGCCTTCTCAACCAGCTCTTTTTCCTGGTCATTCAGATAAGAACCTATTTTGTCAGTGATTTTGGTAGCTACCCCAGTTTAAACCCTCGCTTTCCATCTGAAACTTCACAAAAGCGACATTTCCGGTCCTACCTTTCGAACCTGAATGTCGCCATATGCGTTTTTCCTGTCCTGCGCCAACTACCTATATATATATTATACCTTTACAATCAACCTTTAGCGCGCACCAAAACGTCACTCGTCCAATTTGACTACTGAAATAATATCATATCCCTTTTCAGATAGAATAGCTCTACCTGGTATGTAAGTTAGTTCAATCAGAAATACTATTGCCGCAATTTGACCGCCTAGCCTTTCTACCAGGTCAACAGTGGCTGCAATAGTTCCCCCAGTAGCTAAAAGATCATCCAAAACCACAACCTTTTGCCCTGGTTCAACAGCATCTTGGTGAATTTCAACGGTGTCAGTGCCGTACTCTAACTCGTAGACACTCTCGATAGTCTGCCAAGGTAGTTTTCCTTTTTTGCGAACGGGAACGAACCCCTTGCCCATGGCATATGCTAAGGCGCTGCCAATGATAAAACCTCGGGCTTCAGGCGCAACTATTAAGTCGAAGTCAATGTCTTTGCACGCATCTTTTAGCACGTCGATTGATTTCCTGAACATTTCCCCATCCCTCAAAAGAGGAGTTATATCCTTGAAACTAACCCCCTCTGTAGGAAAATCAGGTATCACTCTGATGTATTTCAAAAGTTCATTTTTAAATTCAAGACTCATCTACCGTTCCTCCCTTACGTCCTAACATAACTAGCGCTTTTTCGAACCCCAAGCCCATGTGAGTAAATCTGTGACTGCCTCAGGTTCACTTTCCCTTTAGGTTTATGCAAAACTAATACCGGAGTCCTATACACATTGTCATACCGGGCCATCCCAAGCTCCTCAAAAATAGAGATGCATGACTGCAAAAGAAGGAGTTGCTGCTCATACAAGGTTATTTCTGAGCCACCAATGCCTGTAAGAACTAGTGGGTTTAGTCTCCACACCGGGATGGGCTCGCCTCGGTTTGATCTAACAAGAATGTTCCACACTCGCTCTATAGATTCCTTTATGGGAAATCGACACTCTANNGCCCATGTCAGAAAGTCGCTTGAGGGAGCAATGTGAAATTGGTGGATGAAGCGCAATAATGTTAACTTCAAAATCCTCATCCCCTCTCAATAGGTCCCAAGGGCAAGTGGATATTACAACTCCGGGCCTGCTTCTTAGAAGGTCCCGAGCATCATGGGCAGACGCTTTTCGTTCCCCCTTTAAATGGAGCTTGCAGTCTATACCTGCTCGCATAAGGGCAACGTATAAGCTGAAAGCCGCATCTTTGCTCCACGTGTATATTATGAAACGGTCGCCGTTAGAAATATCTTGTGCTATGTGGCTATAATTATGGCCGAAAAGGCTCCAGGCCGGGCGCATATCCTTTACAAAAAACGAAATGCTGTCTTGTCCCATATACGTATTTCGTGACGGAGTGAAAGCAATATCACACTTGCCTGCAAAACACGACTCTAAACCTCTTTCCCCTGCATTGAACCACATAAACCGCATGGGGTCACCTGCATCTGCGATTAACTCCAGATGNNAGCAAAGGTGGGGACAGGATTTCCTTTCCCGAAGGGTTCCAAGCGTAAACAGTAGTCCAGAAAGTCTCCTTTTAGTTGTTGGGGACCGATAATTCCATCCAGCTCAATAATCTGTTCCATCGAAACTCCTAGGAAAGTTTCTTCACAAGCCGCCTCAAATGCGTGGGCAAATGAAGGTATGTTTCCTTCCTCAATGGTAAACCCTGCTGCTCCTTCGTGCCCTCCATAAGAAACCAAAAACTCTTCGCACATAGATAAGCATTCATAAACGTTAAACCCGTCTATTCCCCTGACCGAGCCCTTGAAAATAGGACCTTCGCCACCTACTAAGGCGCATGGCCTACCGTAGGCATCTCTAAGCCTTGACGCCCCTATCCCTATGATGCCCTCATGCCAAAGGGGTTGATAGGCAAACACAGAATAATGGGGGTAACAACTTGGAAGGTCGATTTCGCCTGAAAGGTCTATATCATCGCCTACCACTGCGCACATAGCGCCCTTGTCTTTTATCTGGTTAAAGCATTCCTCAATCATGGAGGACTCAGTTTTCCGCCGCTCCTGATTGGCTTTCTCCAATTGGAGCGCTATTTGAATACTTCTTGCCACGTTTTCTTCACAAAGAAGGTTGAATGCCCAATTAGCATGCTCCATGCGGCCTGCAGCGTTAATTCGTGGAACCAATCCAAACATTATGTCCCTTTCGTATTCCAACTGGCTAAGTTCAAGGGACTCCCTCAGTGCATCAGTATCTATGTGAAGATCCTCAAAAACATCCATGGGCAAGTATTCTATACCTTCCTTAATCTCAGGCACAAGGCGGGCTAAATAGGAATCCGCCTTCAACCTAGCTAAGCCAGACACTAATAAGAGCGCTAATATGCCCGGCCGGCTGCTTTCTTGGATAGACTTCAATCCCTTTACGATCCAGACCCGGTTAAGCCCTCTGACCGCCTGGCCATCTCCTGCTATCGAAAGGGTAAGTAGGTCAGTCGCCCAGTCAGGCTCCATATTGTCTAACAACCGCCTCTTTTCAAGCAGCCCCCTGGCCAAAAGATACGCAACCCCTGCGCCGCTTAGATCGTCAAGATCAAAATCTCTCCAAGATGGCAAATGAGGATCGATAATGCAAAATGCGGCAGGCAGCTCATTACCTAATTTATGATGATCAGTAATTATTACGTCAATTCCAAATTGACGGGCTTTGTCGCACGCTTCACATGCCACAATGCCACAATCGGCAGTTATGATCAAATTTACTCCATTTTCGGCAAACCCAGGGATCAGATGCGCATGAAATCCATACCCATCTTCAAATCTCGATGGTAAAAATACAGACACATCTCGTACTCCAGCAGCGCAAAGAGCCTCCTTTAGGATTACCGCTGAAGTCACGCCATCTGCGTCAAAATCGGAGTAGACGAGTACATGCTCCTTACGGCATATGGCGTGTTCCAGACGTTGAACCCCTTCTTTGACGCCAGGCAACGCCCAAATATCAGGATACCCACATTCACCAGTCCACAGGCTTTTTGCGCCAGACAATGACCCGCCTGAACGTCTTAGCAATATGGAAGCAACGTCAACTGGAATGTTGAGCTGCCTTGCAAGGTCTTGCACCTGTTCCTCTTCATAAGTTGGTGGTAACTGCCATTTATCTGCACCCCTCACGTCCAAAAGAGGAAGCCTGGCTGAACCTTTGTTATTTGATTTCATTTTCTTTTTTGTCCGGCTCCGATCGTTGACCCTGCGCTATCAGCCGCTGGGACTTTTCCATTTCTGCCTGAAGTTGCTTCTCTAAGTTCCCTATTTTCACACCCAAAGATTCGATCTCTTTCTTTAAGTCCTTAACCTCACCTCTTGATTTGGAACCCTTGATCCAACTCCAAAGCGCACCAACCACAAGGCCAATGCACAACGCTAATAGCACTACCAGAGCCAGGTTGACAGACGTGCTCCACCCAAGAAAACTGATACTCACCAACTGTGCATTTTGTACAGCAAATACAACCACAACTATGAGCAAAATCACCAATAAGTAAAGCATAATGAGCGTCACCTCCTGAAAAATGTTCGTAAAGTGTAGAACATTCCAGTCAGTCTTTCCTCCTTTCCTGATCATCTTTTTCCGGAATTTCTGTCCAATCGTATTGCTCCAACAAAGTAGCAAAGTCTACATCGTCTTCGCCGAAGTAATCCTCCATGCTCTCGCATGAATCTGAATCTGCAGCCACAGTTGTACTATCCAGGTTATAATGCTTAGCCGCTTTTCTCGCACGCTTTTCCTGTTCCTTAACGCCCTGCCGTTTAGCCTTGGCAGCAATTTCACGCCTAACGGGTTCAAATCCAACCTTTTCAGTACCAGGCGGGCCCTTTGCCAACATCCTTTCGATCTTAGCTACGCA
>MTKW01037780.1_pt1 | contig 19083 bp, 16 predicted proteins | sample 1042761 | NCBI WGS metagenome assembly MTKW01 (sample SAMN06205366, study PRJNA360243) | anaerobic digester metagenome | biome: Wastewater treatment plant; feature: Anaerobic digester sludge; material: sludge; isolation source: anaerobic digester fed with sludge from wastewater treatment plant ... | reverse complement strand
CGGTTGCTCGAACGGCTCGCCGTTTCCTATCGGCGGGTCGATACGGATGTGGCGGTCACGATGGATGACTGCCTGGCGATCGATCGGGCACTCGACACAAAGATCGTCAAGACGCTGTTTCTTTGTAACCGAAATAAATCGTCCTACGTCTTGTTTGTCACACCGGGAGACAAACCGTTTCGCACGTCGATCGTGTCAAAAGCGCTCGGCGTTTCCCGTTTGTCGTTTGCCTCTGCCGAAGACTTGCATTCGTTGTTAGGGACCGAGATCGGCGACACGTCGGTCTTTTGCCTTCTGTACGATGCGGCGGCAAAGGTTCGTCTCGCCCTCGATCGGGCCATTTTGACGACTACGGACTACGGCTGTACGGACGGCACGAATACCGGCTACCTGACGCTCGCCACACGCGATCTGTTGGAGAAAGTGTTGCCGGAGATCGGGCGGGTGCCCGAGATTATTGATGTCTAAGTAGTTAACGTTTGTCCAACAAAAAACCGATCGCCATATCATATGAACGATCGGTCGCAAGTAAAGTTAGTGTTCTTAAGTCGCTTAGTCGTCGACGGCCACCATGACGTTTGACGCTTTGACCACGGCGTAGGCCGTTTTGCCGACTTCCAGTTTCAGATCGGCGATCGCATTCATCGTGATCGTCGAGACGACTTTTTCGCCGCCTTCAAGTTCAAGCACGACGATGCCGTTGACGGCACCTTCTTCAATTTTTATGACTTTGCCTTTGAGTTGGTTTCTCGCACTCAGTTTCATCTAGATATCCTCCTGATGTCGTAAAGAGAGTCCTGCCGTCTCCTTGTCGCGGGTGACTTGCACGGGATCCCTCTTGTTGAATTCTCACTATACCTACTATATACTACAACCGACTTATTTTACGGTACAATTCGCACGTATCGAGCCTGAGTAGGAGGTTTCATGAAAACAATCCGCACGGAAGACGCGGTCGGTCACGTCCTTTGTCACGACATCACGCGCATCGTCAAAGACGACACGAAAGGTGTCGCCTTTCGCCGCGGGCATGTGGTCACTGAGGCTGACATTCCCGAGCTTCTAAAACTTGGTAAAGCGAGTCTGTACGTCTTCGAAGCGAAAGAGGGCATGCTGCATGAAAATGATGCGGCGGCGATTTTGTATGACATCTCGGCCGGTGAACACATGACCGGCAGTGAAGTCAAAGAAGGCAAAATCGATATATATGCGGCAGAAGACGGACTGTTCCAGGTCGATGTCGAACGCCTGAAAGCCGTCAACCGGCTGGGCGAGATGATGATCGCGACGAGGCACACGAACAGCCCCGTCCGAAAAGGCGACAAACTGGCCGGAACACGCGTCATACCGCTTGTGATCGAGAGCGGAAAGATGGAGCGCGCGCGGCAAGTCGCAGGCGACGTGCCGCTTTTACGCATTCATCCTTATCGGCAGCGAAAGGCCGCCGTCGTAGTGACGGGCAGTGAAGTCGACAAGGGCCTGATCCGGGACACATTTACCCCGGTCGTGTTGGCAAAGCTAAAAGAATACGGCATAGACGATGTGCCGCATAGACTGGTCGGTGACGATCCGGAGCGGACGGTTCAGGCGATCCGTGATTTTTTGGCGGACGGTGCCGAGATCGTGCTCTGTACCGGCGGTATGAGTGTCGATCCGGACGATCGCACACCGCTCGCGATCAAGACGGTTGCCGAGCGCGTCGTGCGCTACGGCGCGCCGGTATTGCCGGGCGCGATGTTCATGCTCGGCTACGCCAAGGAAGGGCAGGCGCTGATCGGGTTGCCCGGGTGCGTGATGTTTCACGGGCGCACGATCTTCGACATTATTTTGCCGCGCATTTTAGCCGATCTGCCGATCACCTCGGACGATATCGCAGCGCTCGGCCACGGCGGGCTCTGTCTTAACTGCGACACATGTATATTCCCCAATTGCGCACTTGGCGCAGGGGTTTAGAAACAATGATTGAAAGTGAGGAGTAAAACATTGAAAAAAGGACTGATATTGATACTGGTGTTGCTCCTGACTGTCTCGCTGCTTGGCGCATGCGGACCGAAGACTGAAGCACCGAAGGACACCGGAGGCAGCGAGGCAGAGGCGGGTGATAAAGCCACTATGCTACTGGCGGCTGCGGCGAGTCTTGAAGCGAGCTTCAGAGACGAACTGATTCCGATGTTCGTTAAGGACAATCCGAACATCACGGTGGACGGTACGTACGATTCATCCGGTAAACTGCAGACTCAGATCGAGGAAGGCATGGAAGCGAGTGTTTTCATGAGCGCGGCTGTCAAACAGATGAATGCCCTCGTCGATCAGGGGAAGATCGAGCGTGAGAATGTCGTCGAACTGCTGGAAAACCAACTCGTCTTGATCACGGGCGTCAACTCCAACACGAAGGTGACGGGATTTGACAACGTCACGGAAGCGGCGACCATCGCGATCGGTGATCCGGCCAACGTGCCTGTCGGTCAGTATTCGGAGCAGGTGTTTACGCATCTCGGCAACTGGGACGACGTGAAAGCCAAAGCGAGCCTCGGCACGAACGTGACGGAAGTGTTGAACCAGGTCGGTGAAGGCAGTGCCGAAGTCGGCGTCGTGTATGCGACGGATGCTGCGCAGATTCCCGACAAGGTGAAGGTGATCACGGCAGCGCCGGAAGGCAGCCTGAACAAAGTGATCTATCCGGTCGCGATCCTCAAGGATGCACCGCAAAAAGCGGCAGCCGAGAAGTTCATTGAATTCCTGAAATCGAAGGAAGCGATCGCCGTGTTCGAAAAGAACGGCTTTAAATCGAATCTGCCCTAATGGATATTTCCGCGATCCTCATCTCGTTAAGAACGGCGGTGCTGTCGATCGTAATTACTTTCTTCCTGGGCGTACTCGCCGCATGGGGCGTCGTCTCCATGCGGCGTGAACGCGTCCGTGCCGTCGTCGACGGCATTTTGACCTTGCCGATGGTATTGCCGCCGACCGTCGCCGGGTTTTTCCTTCTATACATCTTCGGAGTCAACCGTCCGGTCGGCAAGATGCTGATCGAGTGGTTCGGCATAAGAGTCGTCTTCAACTGGACCGCCACCGTGATCGCCGCCGTCGTCATCTCCTTTCCCTTGATGTACAGGAGCGCACGCGGCGCCTTTGAACAGGTCGATCCCGACCTGATCTATGCGGCGCGCACGATCGGTATGTCGGAATGGCGGATTTTCTGGCGTGTGATCATGCCGATGGCTTTACCGGGCGTCGCCTCGGGAGGCATTCTCGCGTTCGGCAGAGGCCTCGGCGAGTTCGGCGCGACCGCCATGATCGCCGGCAATATCGCCGGACAGACGAGAACATTACCGCTCGCCGTCTATTCGGCTGTCGCCGGCGGTGACATGGAGGGCGCCTACGCCTACGTGGCGATCCTCGTCGGAATCTCGTTTATCATTGTCGTCAGTATGAATGTGCTGACGGCGAAGGAGCGGCGCGGTGTGCGCCCGAAGAACCGAAAATGAGCCTGATTGTCGATATTAAAAAAAGATATTCGGGCTTTACCCTCGATGTCTCGTTTGAGATGGAGAAAATGCCGCTCGGCATTCTGGGCGCATCCGGCAGCGGCAAGAGCATGACCTTGAAATGCATCGCCGGTATCATCACGCCGGATGAAGGCCGGATCGAGGTGGACGGTCGCGTCCTCTACGACAGCAAGGCGCGCATTAATCTGCGGCCGCAGGTCAGGCGGGTCGGGTATCTGTTGCAAAACCACGCGCTGTTTCCGAATATGACCGTCGAAAAAAATATCGCGGAAGCGCTCGACGGACCGAACCGGGAAAAAGGTGCACGCATTGAACAGTTGCTCCACCGTTTCGAACTCGACGGTCTCGGCAAACGGTATCCGTCTCAATTGTCTGGTGGACAGCAGCAGCGCGTCGCCGTAGCCAGAGTGTTGGCGAGTGAACCGGATGTGCTGCTCCTGGACGAGCCGTTTTCCGCACTCGATGCCTACTTGAAAGAGTCGCTGCAGCTCGATATGAAAAATCGGCTTGAAGATTTTGACGGATACGCCGTGATGGTGACGCATGACAGGGAAGAGGTCTATAAACTCTGCCCGTCGCTGATGCTGCTCGAACACGGGCAGGTCGACAATTTCGGTTTGACGGCAGACTTGTTCAAACAGCCGGGGACGGTCGCGGCGGCGCGTTTGACGGGGTGCAAGAACCTCTCCCGCGCGACGAAAAAAGATGACTTGACCGTTTTCGCCGAGGATTGGAATCTGACGCTTAAGACGGCCGATGCCGTTCCGGACGATCTGACGCATATCGGTGTACGTGCACACGCTTTTAAAGCGACGAACGAAGACAGTGTGATAAATATGGTAACATTCGACATACGTTCCGCCATTGAAACGCCTTTTGAATGGAATATACTGATTCAACCGGATAAAGGCCAAGGTGCTGAACCGATCTGGTGGATGTTAACGAAAGAGAGTCAGGTGTTTGAAAAACCGGCGTATCTTACGGTCGCACCGGAAGATGTGCTGCTTTTGACCGGGGGAAACAACACCACCTGATGATAGAAAGTGAAAGTCCCATGGGCGATCCTCTGACACATATTAATAAAGAAGGCGAAGCGGTGATGGTCGATGTGTCGGCCAAAGCCGAGACGACACGTGTCGCTGTAGCCGAAGGCCGTATCCGCATGAATGAAGCGGCGTTTCGCGCTATTTCCGAAGGCAGTGCGAAGAAAGGCGACGTCCTGGCGGCGGCCAGAATCGCCGGGATCATGGCGGTGAAGAACACACCGGACCTGATTCCGCTTTGCCACCGCCTCCTGATCGAAAAGGCAACCGTGACGTTTACTTTCGAAGAAGATCACGTGCTCTATGCACAGTGTGAAGTGAAGACGTCCGGCAAAACCGGGGTCGAGATGGAAGCGCTGTGCGGCGTATCGGTCGCCCTTCTGACCGTGTACGACATGGCGAAGGCGATCGACCGGAGCATGGAGATCTATGATGTACGTGTCGTCTCCAAAGCCGGCGGCAAAAGCGGTGATTATGAAAGACAGTCTCGGTAGACATATTCACTACCTCAGGGTCTCGGTGACCGACCGCTGCAATCTGCGCTGCAGCTACTGCATGCCGGCGGAGGGTGTCGAGTTTATTCCGCACGATGAGATACTGCGGTATGAAGAGATCGTCCGTCTCGTCCGGATAATGGCCGGACTCGGTGTCAATCGCGTGCGTCTGACGGGGGGAGAGCCGCTCGTCAGGAAAGGGATGCCGGAACTTGTCGAATCGTTGAAGGCGATCGACGGCATCGACTATGTCGCCATGACGACGAACGGTTTACTGCTTCCCGAGCTGGCCGAGCAACTGAAACGAAGCGGCCTCGACGCCGTAAATATCAGCATCGATACGCTCGATCCGACACGGTTTGCCGCGCTGACCGGGAAAGATGCGCTTGACGCGGCCTTGGCCGGTCTCGAAGAAGCGCTGGCGGTCGGCTTTACGAAGGTCAAAGTAAACTGCGTCTTGAGTCCGGATAGCACGAAGGACGACTGGCTCGGCGTCGCATCGCTCGCCGACAGATACGGAATCGATGTGCGCTTCATCGAATGGATGCCGATGGCCGGTGAGGAGAAACCTGAAGGACGTGTCGAGGAAGTGAAGGTCGCGTTGAGGAAAATGTATGGCGCCTTGACGCCGGCAAAAGCCGATACTTCGGGCGGTCCGGCGGCGATGTTCGAGGCGACCGGCAGCAAGGGACGCTTCGGCTTTATCGAAGCGATCAGTCACCAGTTTTGCGACCGTTGCAACCGTCTGCGCTTGACGTCCACTGGTCACCTGAAACTGTGTCTGTTCTATAACGTCGGTATTCCGTTGAAAGAAAAACTCCGAGACGGCTCGAGCGATGAAGAGATAGAAGCGGCGATTACGCATGCCGTTGCCTTTAAGCCGGAGGCACACCAAGGCGTGTTGGCCAGTGAGGTCGATGCGCCGACAATCGATGCCGCCAAAGGCATGTATAAGACAGGAGGCTGACATGTTGCAAGGTAAAGTTTACGCCGTCTGCATCAGTGAAGCGAAAGGGACACCTAAAAAAGAAGTGCCGGAGGCGTTGCTCGTCGCCGGTCACGGCATTCAAGGGGACGCGCATGCCGGCGATTGGCATCGCCAGGTGAGCCTGTTATCCGAAGACAAGGTCGAGCGATTCCGCAAAACCGGCATCGATGTCGATAACGGCGCGTTCGGTGAGAACATTCTGGTCACCGGCATCGATCCCGTGTCACTCGTCGTAGGTACGAAGGTGAGAATCGGCGAATCGTTGCTCGAGATCACGCAGATCGGCAAGGAATGCCACACCCGCTGCCGCATCTATAACACGGTCGGCGACTGCATCATGCCGCGTGAAGGCGTGTTCGCGAAGGTGTTGGAGGGTGGCTCGGTAAAAAGAGGCGATGCCGTCTATGTCGACTGATAAGCGCTATGAAGTAGCGGTCATTATCGTCAGCGACCGTGCGTACAGCGGCGAGAGAGAAGACCTCTGTGCCGATGTGATCCGCGCGAAGCTTCTTGACTATCCGTTTGACGTATCATACGTCGACACCGTACCGGATGAAGTGGCAAAGATTCGAAAAGCGATTGGCGAGGCGGTGAAAGCCAAGGTCGAACTGATTTTGACGAGCGGCGGTACCGGTTTTTCAGGGCGCGACGTGACGCCGGAAGCGACAAAGCAAGAGATCGAGAAAGAAGCGCCCGGCATCGCCGAGGCGATCCGCGCACACAGCATGGCGATCACGAAACGGGCGATGCTATCGCGCGGCATAGCCGGTATAAGCGGAAACTCCTTGATCATCAATCTGCCGGGAAGTCCAAAAGCGGTGGCGGAGAGCATCGATGCCTTCGTCGATCAATTGGAGCACGCCTTCAAGATGATGGCCGGCGGCGGTCACTAGATTACAATAATCCCTAGTCTTTTACAGCACGCGTCGCGAGAAACGTCGGAATCTGCATCTCGTGCAGCCGATTCACGCCGTTCGTGTCTTCATAAAGATCGGTCAGGCGAAATCCGGCTTTGAGCTGGCCGCCGATCTGTTCTTCGATCGTATGTGAGAACTGGACGCCGAGACCGACTTCGACCTGTTCGCGAAGCAAGGCTTCATCTTTAAGTGGATTAAACGGTAGGCTGTGGATGATGCGCTCTTCCTTGTTGTCGACGATGTAGTTGATGCCGTTGTCAAAGCCGCCGAGTAAGATGCCGCCTCGTTTCAAGACGCGGTAGCACTCGAGAAATACGGGTTCCACTTTTTCCACGTAACAGTTCGATACGGGGTGAAAGATCAGGTCGAACGTCTCGTCTTCAAAGGGCAGAGGCTCTGTCATATCGGCCCGGATCACCTCGATCTCATAACCTTCACGTGCAGCTACTATATGTTCTCGTTCGAGTTGCAGCGGAGAATAGTCGAGCACCGTGCAGATCGCGCCGAGCGCTTGAAATATCGGCATCTGCTGGCCTCCGCCAGAGGCGAGACCGAGAATTTTCTTCCCCCTTATGTCTCCGAACCATGCGGCCGGCACGTATTTTGTCGGCGTCAACTTGACCTTCCAGTCACCGGCTTTGGCCGCAGCATACGTTTCGCGATCGACCGGGATACTCCACTCCCAGCCGTCTTTGACCCATTCGTCGATCGTTTCCGCGTTGATGTCCTGATATCTGGCATGTTCTTTCATCGTTTTATTGTAAAGCTTTTTTACACTCTGTCGGCGAACTGGATATGAAGAAAATAAAACGAGGCGGCATTCGCCGCCCCGCTTCTCTGCAGTCTACACTGCTCATTCATTTTCTTATTCGGCTACCGCGATACGTCCATCCGTTTCAACGTTCAATGCCGTTCCGTCTTCCGTCAGGTGCAAGATGTAGTCTCTCAAGACATCGACCATCAGGCCTTCGAGCAGAAGCTGTGTCTTACCTTCGAACATCGTGTAACCGTCTCCGCCGATCGCCATGAAGTCGTTGGTGGCAAGCTTATAGGTGGCTTCCGGATCGAGCGGTTCGCCGCCGATCGTCACCCCTTCTTCGATACCGGCCGTTTCGTCGTCCTTCATGTAGATGGTGTAGGTGATGTTGGCTACGTGCGGGAACTTGCCGGCCGCTGCCGGGTAGGCGTCGATGCCGTACTCGAGGGCAGCCAGGATATCGGCGCCCGTCACTTCAATCACGGTGATCATGTTGCCGAACGGCAACACATCGAGCAGCTCGCCCATCGTGATCATGCCTTCATCGATCGAGGCGCGGATGCCGCCGCCGTTCGTGATGACTGCGTCAGCGTTCGTCGCCCAGAGCATCGCGTCGGTGATCAGGTTTCCGAGGTTTGTCTCCTTCGTTCTGACATCTTCTCTTTCACCGTCAAGAACGGTTGCGCTTTCAGCGACTTCGACATCCGTGAAACGCTTATTTTCCTCTTCGATCGCGGCGATCGACTCGAGCAACTCGCTGTCCTGGCCGTACTGTGCCGCCTCGAGGAAATTGATCAGTTCGGCTTTCGTTTCCGTCAGTTCACCGTCTGTGAAAGTCAAGGTGATCAAGCCGACGTTTTCCAGATGATTGCCGGTCATCGCGATCAGGGTGTCGTTGTACACTTCACCTTCTTCAAGCGTATGGTGGCTGTGTCCGTCGATCGCGACGTCGATGCCTTCGACCGCATCGAGCACCGTTTTCGTCGTGATTTCAGATTCATCGTCAAGGCCGAGATGGCTCAGCAAAACGATCGCCTGTGCGCCTTCTTCCTGCAATGCCGTTACTTCAGCCTGCGCAGCAGCCGCTTCTTCTACGAATTCCAGCCCTTCCGTATTGACCGGGCTCGATTTGACCTTGGTCTCCGGCGTTGCGACCGCCAGCACACCGATTTTCAAACCGCCGACTTCAAGCATTTTGCTGCCGTCGAACACTTTCTCATCCGTGCCTTCTTTGACGACGTTGGATGCGAGAATCGGGAAGTCGGCTTCCTTCATCAGGATCTCGAGTTCATCGAATCCGTAGTTGAAGTCGTGGTTTCCGGGCGTCATCGCGTCGAGACCCAAGTCGTTCAGCAAACGGACGACGCTCTGGCCTTTCGACAGACTGGCGAAGTTCGTGCCGTGGAATGTATCACCGGCATCGAGCACGAGCACCATGTCTTCATGCGCCTCTTTCATTGCGGTAATAATCGCTTTGTAGCGGGCGTAGCCGATGATGCCGGATGTGACCGGCTTACCATCCTGACCGGGCGTGTTGTCCCCGATCACACGGGCGTGCGTGTCATTCGTGTGGAGAATGTACACCGTCTTAATATCGGCTTCTTCTTCGGCACTGACGACGACCGAGAACAAGCTGACGAGCATGACGAGACTGAGCAAAAGCCCCAGACATTTTTTCCCTCTGTGAAACATTGAAATACCTCCGATATAATTACTCTGTAGGTGTAAGGTACCGTTTCAGTTTAACACGGTTGATCGTCAGCCCGCATTTATTTACCTACTTTTTACCAGAGTTGCGCCTCATGTTACGTAATTGTCTTGTGCAAATTAATTGTTAACGAAAAGAAAAGCATGTTGTTTACCACAGGCATGCGTCGATAAACGGTCGTCGTCAAACGACGTGGGCGTGACTTGCTTTTCAACCGAGGAGAGAGAATGCCGCAAAAAGCGTCGCACAGAGTGAGGCGACGAGCGAGACCACGGTTATCTGTGTGTTGATCGACGGTCCGGCTGTGTCTTTGAACGGGTCACCCACGGTATCACCGATGACGCCGGCCTTGTGTGCGGCGGAGCCTTTGCCGCCGTATTTACCTGTCTCGATGTACTTTTTTGCGTTGTCCCACATGCCGCCGGCGTTAGACATCAGGAGCGCGAGCAAGAGTCCACTCATAATATTGCCGGCGAGAAAACCACCGATCGCCTGTACGCCACCGATGAAACCGACGGCCAACGTGACGACGATGACGATGATACCGGCCGGCAAAAGCTCTTTCAGTGCGCCGACGGCGGCGATTTCGATACAGCGATCGTAATCTGGCGACACGCCTTCTTTTCCTTCTTTTAAGCCGGGGATCTCATCGAACTGGCGATGGATCTCACGCACCATGCGGCTTGCGTTTTTATCGACGCCCAACATCAGCATGGCCGAAAAGACAGCCGGAACGGCGACGCCGACGATCATGCCGAAGAAGACGAGAGGGCTTAAAATGGCAAACTCCGACGGCTTACCGGCCTGTATCAAAATCTCCTGATAGGCGGCGAGCAATGCGATGACGGTCAGACCGGCTGCGCCGATCGAAAAACCTTTGGTGATCGCTTTGGCCGTGTTGCCAGCCGAGTCGAGCTGGTCCGTTATCTCCAGCACCTCCTCGCCGAGACCACCCATTTCAGCGATGCCGCGTGCATTGTCGACGATCGGTCCGTAGGCGTCATTGGAGGTGATCATACCGACGACCGAAAGCATACCGACCGCTGAGATGGCGATGCCGAATAAGGCGTAGCCGGGACCGAGCGGTGCCGCAACAAGATAGGCGATGAGTGCTGCACCGCCGATGCCGAGAAGTGCCGGAAATGTGCTCAAAAGCCCGTAAGAAAAACCGGAGATGATCGTAAAGGCAGGACCGTTTCTGGACGCCTTGGCAACGCGTCGCACCGGTTGTCCTTCATCCGAGGTGAAACGTTCGCTTGTCACGCCGATGATCACACCGGCAGCCAGACCGATGACGGCCGCGAACCAGAGACGCGGTTCAAAATCGAATATCAAGGTGGCAATGAGTGTCAGGACAAAAAACAGTCCCGTCGTGAGATAAGTGCCGCGATTCAGCGCATGACCCGGATGACCGCCTTCTTTCACACCGGACGTCGACACGCCGATAATCGAAGACAAAAGACCGAGCGCGCTTAGACAAAACACGAGCGGTACCTGGTTCAGCGAGACGCCGAGGATTAAAGCCGCGGCGAGTGACGCGATGTTCGAGTCGAACAGATCGGCACCCATGCCGGCCACATCCCCGACATTGTCCCCCACGTTATCAGCGATCACGGCCGGATTGCGTGGATCGTCTTCCGGAATGCCGAGTTCAACCTTTCCGGTCAGATCTGCCGCGATGTCGGCTGTCTTGGTGAAGATGCCGCCGCCGGCCTTGGCAAATAAGGCCAGTGAGCTCGCTCCGAAACTGAACGCCAGAACGAACCGCGGATCGTCAGGGTATAAAAGATAAATAATCGATGCGCCGATTAGACCGCTGCCGACGATTGCCATACCCATCACTGCACCGCCGCGAAAGCCGGCCATGTAGGACTTGGCAAGTCCTTCCTTGGCGGCGGCCGCCGCCTTGACGTTGGCGATGGTGGCGATGCTCATGCCGAGGATGCCGGCCAGACCGGATAAAACGGCGCCGGCGACATACGAGATCGCCATGCTGATATTCGTCATTACCGATGCCGATATCCAGATCGGCGGAAAGAATAAAAAGATCAAAAGTGCGGCCACGGCGACGAAATGAGCGAGGATCCGATATTCGGTGCGGAGAAAGGAAAAAGCACCTTCACGGATGAGTTTACCCCACTTTTGAATCGACTCGTCAGCTGTTACCATATCGTTGACATAGCGATAGAAACGCCAGGCGACGACAAAGCTTAGAAGCGAGACGATAATGGAGACTACAGGCCAGACCCAGTACATGAGCGGTACCTCCGTTTCGGACGGATGTGATAATAATATCACTATCGCGTATAAACAAAGAGATTAATTGTAAAAAAAGATCGTTAATAGCGGAGAATAGGATGGTGCCTTTGAATAAAGATGTAATATTGTTACTGGCCGATGTGACGGACGACATGTTCGCTGAGGTGATGGACATCGCACCTAAGATGGACGTGATACGCGGCTCGCGTGACATGAGGCCGGATGAAGCGCTTCTGCCTCAAGTCAAAGTCGTATATGGCTACGCGAAACGCCTCTTTGATCAGATGATGGAAAACACGTCGTTTCGACCGGACTGGCTCCAGATCCGCTCGGCCGGATTCGATCGCCTCAACACCGATGCCATGTTGGATCGCGGTATCGTCGTGACCAATGTGCGCGGTATTCACGGCATACAGATGACGGAGACGCTGTTCGGTATGCTGTTATCGAGAGCGAGGCAACTGGGAGCGGCGACCTTGAATCAAAAAGCGGCGGTCTGGAAAGACGATTACACGTATGAGGAGATCACCGGACGGTCGATGGCGATCATCGGCGCCGGCGCGATCGCGCGCGAGACGGCGCGCGTGGCACGCTACGGTTTCCGTATGAAGGTGGTCGGTGTGACGAGGCGCGGTCTGAAAGATGAAGCCTTTGATGAAACGCTGCCGATCGAAAGGTGGAAAGAGGCGGTGAAAGATGCCGATATCGTCGTCAATCTTCTGCCACTCAACAGATCGACGCATCATTTCTTCGATCGTGACGCGTTCTCTGCGATGAAACAGGGAGCCTGGTTTGCAAACCTCGGCCGCGGCGGAACCGTCGACACAGACGCGCTGATCGACGCGCTTGACGCGGGAAGCATTGCCTTTGCGGCGCTCGATGTCTATGAGGTCGAACCGCTCGAATCGGATAGTCCACTCTGGAAAAGACATGACGTCATGCTGACACCACATATTGCCGGTTTGAGTGTTTTCTACGATGAACGGGCTTTCGACGTGTTCACTAGAAATCTGCGTGCTTATATCAAAGACGGTGCCCCGTCTCTGAACATCGTCGATTTAACCTCATGATTTACACCGTAACTTTCAATCCGGCGTGGGATGAACGAATCTTTTTTGACGATTCGGGCAACGAGACGAAGCGGTACGGTGAGGCAGGAGGCAAGGGGATTAATGTCTCTCGTGCGCTGACCAAACTCGGTGTACCGAATATTGCGTACCTGTGGTCGGCCGGTGCAACCGGCAAGAAGCTCGAAGCCAGACTTATGGAGAGCGGTATTCAATATGAGCGTTTCACCGGGGAAGGAGAGACGCGTGTCAATCTGAAGCGGATTTTGGAAGCGACCGGTGAGACGACGGAAGAAAACGAGATCGGCGATGTCCAGTCGGAAGTATTAGCCTGGCGCCTCGTGGAATCTCTCCAGAAGAAACTTACGCCTGCGGATACGGTTGTGATGAGTGGCAGTCTGGCGCCCGGCTTTCCCGCGACGCTCTACCAATCGGTGGTAGAGCGTCTCTCGTCCGTCGGTTGCCGGATCGTTCTCGATGCCTCCGGTGAGCCGCTGCGACATGCGGCTCATACTGGTCTCACGCTGTTGTCGCCGAACGAAGACGAGTTTTGTCACTGGTTGGGGCTTTCAAAACCGAAAGATGAGGATCTCGCGAAGGCGCTGCTGGAAGCTTCCGTATCTACCGGTGCAGCGATTCTCTTATCGCGCGGAGCCGACGGTGCGTGGTTGTCAGTGGATGATCTCGTGTTCAAGGCAAAATCTGACGTCGTGCGCGTCGAGCAGACGACCGGTGCCGGCGATGTTTTGCTCGGTGCTTTTCTGGCGGCTGCCTCGCGCTATGAAGAGAGCCACATCGTGTTATCGAAAGCCGTCCGGACAGCCGCTCATTTTGTCGCCGGACAAGATATCTCGGCCGGGCTTCTTGACTGATCGATACAGACGCCTGTTACACATGGCGCAGACGATAAGGTTTAGTCGTTTTGTCCAGCATAAGTTGTTATACTCAGATACATGAATGATCTGCCTTACGACGTTAATCAATTGAAAGATGATCTCGTCCAATACTGCCGTGCCCAGCTTGCGTTTTCCGGTGGGGAAAGAGCCGTGCTCGGCATCTCGGGTGGTAAGGATTCGAGCGTTGTCGCCGCGTTGCTGGCGGAGGCTGTCGGACCGGAGAATGTCCACGGCGTGTTGATGCCGGACGGACAACAACTCGATATCGATGACGCGCATGCGCTCGTCGCTCATCTCGGTATTCATGAGCATCTGCTGCCGATCGGTGACATTACGAAGACGTTTTACGAGTCGCTGGAAAAAGAGGTGAAGCTGTCGCAGCAGACCGTATTGAACCTGCCACCTAGAGTCAGGATGACGGTGCTCTTTGGTCTTGCGCAGAGTCTCGAAAACGCGCGCGTGATCAATACGGGCAATATCTCCGAGGATTGGGTCGGTTACGCGACCTTGTACGGTGACATGGCTGGCGCTTTCGCACCGCTCGGTATGCTGACGACCGATGAAGTCGTCGCTGTCGGTAAAGCGCTCGGACTGCCGGCTTTTTTGGCCGACAAGGCGCCTGCCGACGGACTGACCGGGAAGACAGACGAAGATGTGCTCGGCTTCAGCTACGCCGTACTGAATCGGTATATTCGAACCGGTGAGATCGACAATCCGGAGACGAAAGAAAAGATCGATCGCCTACACCGTATCAGCCGCTTCAAGTTTTCGCCGATGCCGATGTTCAATCCGCATTTTCCGATCGGAGCCGACGACATTGCCAGCATCTACAAAGGTGTTGAATGACCGACGCCGCCGAGCGACAAGTGATGTTCATCTTGAGTGTCAAAGCCGGCAACGGCAGAGCACTCGGTCTGTCGCGCAAGATTGAAGCGATCTACGAAGCCGATGGCCGTGCCGACTCTCTGTCGATTCTGGTGACGGAACACGGCGCGCATGCCTATGAAGCATCGAAGGCATTTGCCGAGAAGCACGGCAAAAACGGTCTCGTCTTTATCTGCGGCGGTGACGGTTCGACGAGTGAAGTGGCGAACGCGCTGGCACATAAAGATACGGCTATGGGTGTGCTGCCACTCGGCACGGCCAATGATTTTTCGAAAATGCTCTATTCGAGAAAAGATGCCAGACACCTCGAAACATTGCTCGTCCGCACACTGAAACCCGAGATAAAAAAGATCGACCTGATTCGACTGAACGGCTTTTACGCGATCAATATCGTGTCGTTCGGCTATGACACGATCGTCTTGAAGAATGCGCTGTGGATCATGGAGAAAATGCCTTTTGTCGGCAAAACCGGATACGCGCTCGGCGTTGTGAAGAGTCTTTTTTCCAGAAAGCGCTTCGACCTTGCGCTTGAATGGGAAGATGATAAGGGGCAACATCACTCGTCTGATACCCCCTTGATCCTCGGTGCGATCTGTAACGGTGGATCTTACGGCAACGGCTTCATGCCGGCGCCGATGGCGAAAATCGACGACGGTGTTTTGCAGATCTGCCTGGCCGAGACGATGAAGATGAGAGAGCTTTTGCCGCTCATTTCCCGCTACAAAAAAGGCAAGCATCTGACTCATCCTAAAATTCAGATTGCGAATGCCATGCGAGGTGTGGTGCGCCCGCTCGGCGGGGAAACGCACGTCTTGGCCAATTATGACGGCATCGCACTGGAGGATCCGGAACTTCGCTTTGAAGTGGAAAAGGATGCTTTGAATCTGGCATATATTTAAGTTACGGATACCCGTCACATTTCATCACAATTGTGTTGCGATACGCACAGTTCGATTACAGAGAACTAACAATATCTAATAATTACCATTCCTTACTTGCGGTCGAACCGAGGCGACGGTAACGTATAAGCTAACCTACCTGTTGGAGGGTCACATTATGCGTACTAAGAAACTTCTGGCGCTGTTGACAGCGCTTTGTGTTCTGTTCTTGCAATTTACTTCAATGCCAGTAACAGCAGCCACCGTCGGCGATCTCGTCGTGGAAGGCGGTGCGGCTGATGCCGATTACCGTTACAACCCCGACCGGGGCGTCCTGGAGATCTTAAGCGGCACCCCGCTCGTGATCCGGAATGCCAACCCCGAGGCGACGACGAGACAGCGCATATTTATACGGCGCGATGTCGCGGCCGATATTACGCTGGCCGGCGTCCATATCGATAATTCCGGCGTCAGCGGCGTGTCGGCCATATCGGCCGGAGCCGGCTCCAATGCCAGTGTCACGATCCGCCTGCAGGAAGGCAGCGTCAATACACTCAAGTCCGGTCCATACGCGACACCGCTCCAGAAAGAAGGCGGTGGCGACCTTGTCGTCAGCGGGTCGGGTACGCTTATCGTCGAAGGCGGCAACGAGTTTGCCTCCTCGATCGGTGCGTCGGCTTTCAGACCTGAATCGAGTGTCGTCATTCAAGGCGGCTCGATATTTGCCACAAAATTTGCCAGTCAACCGGTAGACGGCGGCGGCTCCCCCGTGTTCCGCTACGTCATATCGATTCCGACCTACCCGAATGCGACGGTGACCGGGATGAATATCGCTGGTGCGAGTTTTGATGCGAGTGGACTGAAAACTAACAGCAACGGCGACTTATCCATATTCCTGCCGGATCAGGCGGGGGTGAGCGGCGACATTACGCTGCAAGTCGGCGAAGAGAGTGTGACCGTGCCGGAAGGACAGTACGAAGTCAAAGCCCCTGTCGCGGTTAACGTTGAAGTCTCGGGCTCAGGCCAGGCGACGGCGACACCTCAGAAGATGCAACCTTCCGACCTGGTGACGATTCACGCCACACCTGACTACGGGGCGGGTATCGCGTCGGTCGGCGACTATACACGAGTCGGCAAAACATCGTGGAGCGGACCGTATCGTGAGTCGGTAGCGGTCAGTTTTGGTCAGGCGGCTGCAGGCTTCCTGGTCGAAGGTGGATCCGCCGGATCCGACTATGCTTTCCGCGGTGACAGTCTGTTTATCCTGAGCGGCACACCGCTCACGATCAGCAACGCCAATCCCGGCAGCGAAGTCGATCAGAATATTGAGATTCCTGCCGATGTCGGAGCCAACCTCACGTTGAACAATGTCGATATCAATCTCTCGCAAAAGCCGTATATGCCGGCGATCAACATTGCCGACGGCTCTGCTGCGAATGTCTCCATCTCTGTGGCCGACAACAGCCGGAACACGCTGGTGCCCGGTTCCTGGTCGGCCGCGATTCAGAAAAACGGTACGGACGGCGTCGGTACGCTGACCATCGGCGGCAGTGGTAACGGTCTGCTGCGTGCTTTAGGCACACAATCGTCGATTGGCACGTTCGCTGCCGCGATCGGCGGCGCGCGCGCCGGAACCGCGAATATCGTCATTGAAGGCGGCAAGATCTTTACGAGTGATGCGGCCGTCGGTATCGGTGCGATCTCCGGCTTCAGCGCCAACAATCTGGTCGTCACCGGCGGTAACCTGATCACCGACTTTTCGGAGCAGCCGACGAACGGTCAGTCCCCCGTCTATAAGACGACGGTCGTCGTCGAAGGCGGTGCCGACAGCATCGTTGAATCACTCCAGGGTGTCGATTACGGTACAGGCTACGACGGACGTCTCGGACTTTACTCTCGCGATAACGGCGACGGAGTCTTAAACGCCTATCTACCTTCTGGATCCGAGATCACCGGAGGTAATGTCGATGGCACCGAGTATCAGGCAGCGTCTCCGATCGTGACGACCGAAGACGGTACGGCCGAAGGCGTGCTTTCCCAGGCCGCTGCTTTCGTTGGCGTACAGGATATCGAGCTGGCGCAGCGTGAGGTGATGACAGGTGAATCACTTGAGCTTGTCGGAATCGTCTCTCCCGAAGATGCCACCGTCAAAAATATAAATTGGAGTCTTGCCAGCGACGGTGATACCGGCGCTTCTTTGGAAGGCAATGTACTGCATACAGGAACGGCCGGCACAGTCGTGGTTACGGCGACTATCGAGGGCGGCACGACCGAAGGTGATTTCACAAAGAACTTTGAGATCAACGTCACATCTTCTTTTGTCGCAGTCGAAGACATTACGCTTCAATATAGTGAAGTCGAAGCCGGTCAGAGTCTCGAATTAATAACGACCATCACACCTGAAGATGCATCCAACAAGAGCATCGAATGGGGCATCGCCAATGACGGTGATACAGGTGCCTCGCTCGAAGGTAATGTGCTCCATTCCGGAACCGCCGGTACTGTCGTGGTCACGGCAACGATCATGGACGGTGGAACCGACGGTGACTTCACAAAGAATTTTGAGATCAACGTCACCTCCTCATTTGTGCCTGTCGAAGACATTACTCTGGCAGCAACGGAGGTCGATGCTGGTGAAAGCCTTGAGCTTAGTGCTACCGTCGCACCGGAAAGTGCGTCGAATCAAGCGATCGATTGGAGTATTGTCAACGACGGTGACACCGGTGCCTGGCTTGAAGGCAATGTGCTTCGTACCGGAACCGCCGGAACGGTCAGCATTCAGGCGACGGTCCCGGGTGGCGCGACTGACGGAGACTTTACGAAGATCTTCGATATTACGGTTCGAGACGTATTCGTTCCGGTGGAGGACATCACGCTTGAATTTACCGAATTAGATGCCGGTGACAGCCTCGAGCTGATCGGTACGGTCACGCCTGATGGCGCGTCGAATAAGGACATCCAATGGAGTATTGCGGACGGTGGAGGCACCGAAGCTTGGTTTGACGGCAATGTCCTCCATACGATAAATGCCGGCACAGTCGTTGTCACGGCGACCATCCAAGGTGGCGCGACCGACGGAGACTTCTCCAAGAATTTCGACATTACGGTTCGCGAGATATTCGTACCGGTCGAAGACATCACGCTCGCATCCACAGAAGTCGATGCAGGCGATAGCCTCGAATTGGTCGCCACTGTCGCACCCGAAGATGCATCCAATAAGAGCATCGAATGGGGCATTGCGGACGGTGGCGGCACCGAAGCCTGGTTTGAAGGTAATGTGCTCCAGACGAAAAATGCCGGTACCGTCGTAGTCACGGCGACCATCATGGATGGTACGGCCGACGGACACTTCACCAAGAATTTCGATATTACGGTTCGAGACGTATTTGTTCCGGTCGAAGACATTAGCCTTGAGGTTACGGAGTTAGATGCCGGTGACAGTCTCGAGCTGATCGGTACGGTCACTCCGGAAGATGCATCGAGTAAATCGATCGAGTGGAGCATCGCAAACGACGATGGCGTGGGTGCTTGGTTTGACGGCAATGTGCTCCATACGCAAAATGCCGGAGCAGTCGTGGTCACGGCCACGATCAGAAACGGCGCAACCGACGGAGATTTCTCCAAGAATTTCGATATTACGGTCCGAGAGATATTCGTACCGGTCGAAGATATTACGCTAGAG
>MTKW01028745.1_pt1 | contig 19092 bp, 15 predicted proteins | sample 1042761 | NCBI WGS metagenome assembly MTKW01 (sample SAMN06205366, study PRJNA360243) | anaerobic digester metagenome | biome: Wastewater treatment plant; feature: Anaerobic digester sludge; material: sludge; isolation source: anaerobic digester fed with sludge from wastewater treatment plant ... | reverse complement strand
ATTCGCGTGGAAAACCTCTGGGCAAAGATGTGGATTTAAAAGACCTGGCTAAGAGCACTCCTGGGTTTACGGGGGCGGATCTTGAAAACCTGCTTAATGAATCCGCACTGTTAGCCGCCAGAAGATCGAAAAAAGAGATTACAATGAATGAAATAAAAGAGGCTACGTTTAAAGTTGTTGTGGGCCCTGAAAAGAAAAGCCGCGTAATGAGTGAAAAAGAGAAGAAACTTACCGCATACCATGAAGCGGGGCATGCTATAGCCGTAAAAATTGCTTCTACAACAAATAAAGTGGACAGAGTGTCAATAATACCGTCAGGGCGAGCGGGGGGTTATACCGCGCATAAGCCTGAGGAAGATTTGTCATACCGGACAAAGTCGCAGCTGATGGAAGAAATTATTATCGCTCTTGCCGGGCGAGCCGCGGAAGAACTCGTCCTTGGGGAAATAAGCACCGGTGCTTACAGTGATCTAAAACAGGCAAACAATATTGCCAGGAATATGATTACAAAGTACGGTATGAGCGAAGACCTGGAAAACATGTTTTTCGGTGATGAAAATGATGAAGTATTTCTTGGGAAAAGCTATGGCCACTTGAGAAACTTCAGTGAAAAAATGTCGGCAAAGATTGATGCGGAAGTAAAGAAAATTATAGATGAAGCCTACAGTACAATCAAGACAATACTGAACGAAAACATGCAGCGTCTCCACGATGTTGCCCAAGCGCTGTTAGAGAAAGAACGGCTTGAAGGCTATGAGTTTGAAAAGATATTCAATGAAGGTTATGTTCCTGAAAAAATTGAAACAGAAAAGAAACAGGAAATAGAGAATGGTGAAAATGACCCGGAAGCCAAAGTGAAAAAGAAGACAAGAAGCAAGCAAAAACAGGATCAGAAATCCGAACAGGATAACAGCGAAAAGAAGGAAAACGCAGATAACGAAAAACAAGAGAAATAAACTTTTTACAGATCAATAGGTTACCCATAATTTAAAAGCACAGGTTTTGATTCCCTGTGCTTTTTTGCTTTTCAGCGGATAATCCTTGACATGTCAGTGACATCAGTTAATGGTTGATTCTATCCATATGAATGAATATAAAGATACGATAAATGTACTTGATAGAAAAAGACCGCTGTGGTAAAATAAACCTAAATCTACAGCCTCGTTAAAACGGGGCTGGCTGTTCCACTCTGGCGCACTGCCTGACTATGCGGCCTGGTGTGCCTAAATTGCCGAATAATTTCTCTGCTGCATTAAGGTGAATTCAGGCTGGAACAGTATGGAGGCGTATATGAAAGAGGTGAAAATTTTTCGTCATATTCGGGTGCCATACAGAAAAAGCATGATCTATACGCGCCTGGGTTATATGAAAACAAGCACGCTTATTGAACAGGAACAGGTAAAGCAAATAGACAGATGGATTACGGAAACCGAAATGTTTTGTGATATAATTCTTATTTACAGACTAATTGGCATTGAGAGTGTCTGTGCTGACAGCGTGAGGCTTTCCGGCGGAGTAACCTTTAACAGTGGCGCACTTGCGACATTTTTGCAGGATTCGCGTGAGGCTGTATTAATGGCGTCTTCTGCGGGCATCGCTATCGAAAACGAAATTAATCGCCTTCAGCATTCGGGTGAGATGGCTAAAGCTCTTGTTTATGATGCGGCTGCATCGGTAATCACAGACGCGGGGCTTGATTGGCTTATGGCATATTTGAGGCGCCCGCTTATACAAAGAGGAAAAATACTTACAAGCAGCCGTTTCAGCCCCGGATACTCAGACTTTGAGCTTTCCAATCAATCAATATTTTACGATTTACTGGAATTAAGCGAATGGGGAATACAAATCACGCCGAAGTATATACTGATCCCCAGAAAATCGGTAACTGCAATAGCAGGTATCGGCGCTCCATATAATGAAATTCAAACAGAAAATGGAGGAGATTTAAATGACAAAGAATGAATTTAGAGAATGGGCATTTGAGCAAATACGAATTTTAGACGGCGCTACAGGTACGCAGCTTCAAAAGGCTGGGATGCCGATTGGTGTATGCCCCGAAAAATGGGTTTTACAAAACCCCGAAACCATTATAAAAATACAAAAAGAATATATAGAAAGCGGATCAGAGATTATATACACCTGTACACTTGGTGGAAACGGGCTGAAGCTAAAAGAATCCGGCGTTGAAGACGCATACCGTATAAATAAAGAGCTGGCGGAGCTGTCAAAAAAGGCGGCGGGCAGCAGGGCTTTTGTTGCGGGGGATATTGCTCCAACCGGTCAATTGATGGAGCCTTTCGGTACTTATACCTTTGAAGAAATAGTGGATGTATATAAAGAACAGGTTAACGGGTTGCTTGACGGAGGAGTTGACCTGTTTGTCATAGAAACAATGATGGATATACAGGAGGCCAGAGCTGCACTTCTCGCGGTGAAAGAAACCTGTGATCTGCCGGTAATGGTAACCATGACATTTGAGCGCGGAGGACATACAATAAACGGAACCGACCCATTAACAGCTCTTGTCACGCTTCAAAGCCTTGGTGCGGACGCCGTGGGCTGCAATTGTTCAACAGGACCTGAACAAATGCTTGAGATAATAAAGAAACTTAAACCGTTTGCAAAAGTTCCGCTGGTCGCAAAGCCAAACGCTGGTATGCCTAAACTTGTAAACGGTGTTACAGTTTTTGATATGGGAGACGACGAGTTTGCAGGTTTTGCCCAGCCTTTTATCGAAGCGGGAGTAAACATTATCGGCGGATGCTGCGGAACATCACCGGCTTATATAGAAAAAGTATCAAAAATAGCAAAAGGCAGGAAAGGCAAAGGTATAGTTAATGAAGGCAGTACTTTAATTCTGTCTTCGTCAAGAAAGACCGTTACCATAGAAAGGACTTCGCCGATTTGTGTAATTGGCGAGCGTATTAATCCCACCGGTAAGAAAAGATTAAGGGATGAGCTGAGAAAAGGCTCAATGGATCTGGTCACTGAATACGCGATGGATCAGGTTGATGAAGGGGCACAGATATTGGATGTAAATGCGGGCGCTCCTGGTATAGACGAGGCAGCGATGCTTTTTGAGATAACAAAAACTTTAAGCACAATGATACAGACACCGCTGTGCCTTGATTCCTCTTCGCCGAAGGCTTTGGAACAGGCACTCAGGATTTATCCTGGAAGAGCGTTGATTAATTCCATATCCGGTGAACAGATCAAGCTGGATAAAATACTTCCTGTTGCCGCGAAATACGGAGCAGCGTTCATACTTCTTCCTCTCGATGACAATGGGGTTCCCGAGACAGCGGAAGACAGAATAGAAATAATTAAAAAAGTATATGAAAAAGTAAAACAATACGGGTACACAAAGGATGATATACTTGTAGACGGCATGCTCATGACTATCGCGTCAAACCAAAGCAGTTCTTTAGAGGCTTTGAAGGTAATAAAATGGTGTAACGAGGAGTTTTATGCCAACACTGTAATGGGTCTGTCGAACATTTCGTTCGGACTGCCGGAACGAACCTGGATTAATGCCGCGTTTCTTGCAATGGCGGCGTCATGCGGCTTGTCATGCGCTATTATGAACCCGGGAGTGGAAGCGCTTATGCATATAAAAAGGGCTTCCGACGCGTTAACTTCGAAAGACATTAACAGCATAGCATATATAAAGACATATAGTAAAAACAATAACGGAAAAACTGCAGGAGAACAACATAACCCTTTATATTACGCGGTTGTCGACGGCAGTCGGGAAGAAGTTATTTCCCGTATTAAGGCTGCACTAAATGAAGGAACGCCTCCAGCGGAATTGGTTGATAATTATTTGATTCCCGCGATAACATATGTTGGTGAGCTGTATCAAAAAGGGAAATACTTTTTGCCGCAGTTGATACAGAGTGCCGAAGCTATGAAGTCGGCAATGAGTTTTCTTCAGCCTTATTTGGAAACCGAAAGTGCGGCCGGTAAAAAAGGCAGGATAATTCTTGCAACTGTGAAAGGTGATATTCACGACATAGGAAAAAATATTGTCGGGTTAATGCTGAAAAATTACGGCTTTGAAGTATTCGACCTCGGGAAAGATGTTCCCTGCGACGAAATAATCAATAAAGTAAGGGAAGTCGACGCGGATATTATCGCGCTTTCCGCATTGATGACTACAACAATGGAAGAAATGCGCATAGTGGCCGAACGTGTAAAAAGTGAAAACCTGCAGGTAAAAATAATTGTCGGCGGCGCCGCGGTCGATCAAAACTTTGCTGTGGAAATAGGTGCTGATGCCTATGCAGCAGATGCATATGCTGCTGTTAAAGAAGCGGAAAGATTAACCGGTTGCTGTTAAGACGTTATTATATGAACTATTGTACAATAGTCCTTAGTGTCACTGTTCTGATGTGCCTTCCTTTATTGCACAATAGTTCAAACAGTAAACATTTGAATATTGTCAAATTAAATAACTACGATTTGCTTGACGAAATACCAGGGTGCATGCTAAAATAATAAAGCGTCTTCAAGACGATGCTTTATGGCGGCGTAGCTCAGTTGGCCAGAGCATGCGGTTCATACCCGCAGTGTCGGTGGTTCGACCCCACTCGCCGCTACCAGTTTGTAATGAGAAATGAGAAGTGAGAAACAATGGCCATGTCTGAATACAGCCGGAGTTTCAAACCTCTCATTTCTCATGTAGTAATGGCCCATTGGTCAAGAGGTTAAGACACCGCCCTTTCACGGCGGTAACAGGGGTTCGAATCCCCTATGGGTCACCATTAGTGTATTAGTGAATATTTTTTATCTGTACTATTGTACATAGTTTTTCTTCACCTTGGTATTGATATGACGTCTTAATAAGGAAAATTTAAGAACCACCTATACGCGACATCAAAAGTGTGTAGGCGGTGGTAAATGATTTAACAGTTCAGAGAGTTATTTTCTCTGAATTTTTTTATAAGAATATCCCAGCAGATAATAAAGCAGCGATTTTACCCACGTTTACCAGGCACAAACAAAACTGCCCTGTTGCGTGATTGCATACGTTATGTTATTTTATATTCTAAGAAAATAAAAAGTGAGGTAAAACCAAATGAAAAAGGCGGAAATACTTCTGGATAAGGATTTTGTAATCAGTAAAACGGATGAGCGGCTGTTTGGTTCCTTTATTGAACACCTCGGACGTGCCGTATACGGAGGCATTTATGAACCCGGTCATCCTGCTGCCGATGAAAAGGGCTTTCGAGCGGATGTTATTAACCTTGTTAAAGAGCTTAATGTACCAATTGTCAGATACCCCGGCGGTAATTTTGTTTCGGGATATAATTGGGAAGACGGAGTGGGGCCAAAGGAATTGCGCCCAAGAAAGCTTGAATTGGCTTGGAGGACTATTGAAACAAACCAGGTGGGTACCGATGATTTTGTTGATTGGTGCAGAAAGGCCGGAACAGAACCAATGCTTGCGGTAAATCTTGGTACGCGCGGCCCGGATGAAGCCAGGAATTTGGTGGAATACTGCAACCATAAAAGCGGAAGCTTTTACAGCGATATGAGAATTAAAAACGGGTATAAGGATCCGCATGGCATAAAAGTATGGTGCCTCGGCAACGAAATGGACGGCCCATGGCAAATCGGCGGGAAAACAGCTGAGGAATATGGGCGTATTGCAACAGAAACAGCAAAAGTTATGAAATGGGTTGATCCATCAATTGAACTGGTGGCCTGCGGCAGCTCCGGGAGCGGTATGGCAACATTCCCCCATTGGGAGACGACCGTATTGGAACATACATACGACTATGTTGATTATATTTCACTGCACACATATTATGGAAACAGAGATGATGATACTCCTAATTATCTTGCAAGAACCCTTGATATGGATAGCTTTATCAAGAGAGTTGTTGCCGCCTGTGATTATGTGAAAGCAAAAAAACGCGGCAAGAAAAATATAAATCTATCTTTTGATGAATGGAATGTGTGGTACCATTCCAACGAACAGGATAGAAAAATGGAACCGTGGACAATTGCACCGCCGCAGCTTGAGGATATATATAATTTCGAAGATGCTGTTTTGGTCGGGTTGATGCTGATAACTCTTCTTAAAAATTCCGACAGGGTGAAAATTGCCTGTCTTGCACAGCTTGTAAACGTGATTGCGCCTATTATGACGGAAAACGGCGGGGCGGCATGGCGGCAGACTATATTCTATCCATTTATGCACGCGTCCAATTACGGAAGGGGAATAGTGCTAAACCCTGTAATAAAATCAGAGAAGTACGATAGCAAAGATTTTACCGACGTGCCGTATCTTGACGCGGCTGTGATTTTAAGTGAGGATGGAAATGAATTGACTATATTTGCAGTTAACCGCAGTATGGACGATTCGATGCAAGTGGATTGCGAGCTGAGATGTTTTCCCGGTTTTGTTCTAAAGGAAGCCTTAACATTGGCAAATGATGATAAAAAAGCCGTTAATGACAAATCAAACCCTGATAGAGTTGTTCCGGTTAAACTTGAACAGATTGAGCATAAAGACAGCAAAATAACAGTTAGATTACCTAAAATGTCCTGGAATGTAATACGGTTGGGGTTGGATAAAAACAAATAACATCATTTTTACCGGTTGACGAGCATACGAAAAGGCCCACTCATTGGAGAGGGCCTTTAAATGTCGGCTACAGCTTTAAAGGCAATGGAAACTTTAAAGTTTTTCATTTTCGTAATACAGTACCTTTTCCTTCATAATCATTGTACCGATTCCTTTGTTTGTGAATATTTCAAGCAGTATGCAGTGGGGCATCCTTCCATCAATGATATGGGTTCTGGCGACGCCGTTTTCAAGAGCTTTAATACAGCTAAGAACCTTTGGGATCATACCTCCGACTATAACATTATCCTTTATAAGTTTTTTTACTTCGTCAACAGTTAACGCGTGAAGGATCTTATCAGTTTCCCATGAAACCTTTACACCCTCTACATCGGTCAGAAGTATTAGTTTTTCTGCTTTTAAAGCCGATGCAAGCTCCCCGGCGACAGTATCGGCATTAATATTATAGCTTTGCCCGTTTTTGTCAACTCCAATAGGTGCGACTACCGGAATATAGCCGCCGCCGGCTAATACTTCAAGCATATGCGGGTTAATTGATACGATATTTCCGACATATCCCATATCTATCTGATCACCCTGTTCAGACACGGCGGTAAGTTTCTCGCACTCAATCATACTATCATCAATACCGCATATCCCGACAGCTTTGCCGCCTATCCGATTAATCATCGAAACGATTTCCTTGTTGGTTTTTCCAACAAGAACCATTTGGGCAACTTCCATTGTTGCAAAGTCAGTTTTTCTCAGGCCGTTAATAAATTCAGATTCAATGTTAAGCTTTTTAAGCGTGTGGGAAATATCAGGACCGCCGCCATGCACTATAACGGGATTCACACCTATATATTTAAGAAGGGTGATGTCCTCAATAACAGAGTTTTTTAAATTTTCATTAACCATTGCATTACCGCCGTATTTGATTACGACTGTTTTACCGTTTAAAGCCTGAATATACGGAAGAGCTTCCACTAATATTTCAGCTTTTTTAATGATATCTTTCATATAGTCACCTCGTTAATTTTCTATCGGTCATATAAAACCTAAAGATACAGCGCCGGTTGGGTAAGCCCGGTTTTTTCATCTATTCCAAGCATAAGGTTAAGGCATTGAATTGCCTGTCCCGCGGCACCTTTACCAAGATTATCAACGGCGCTCACTATCACCGCGCGATTCAGGCGCTTATCAACAGTAACACCTATATCTATAAAATTTGATCCCGTCACATTTTTTATTTCGGGAAAAACTCCCGGTTCAAGCACCCGTACAAAAAATTCGTTTTTGTAATATTCGCTGTACACCTCATATAATTTGTCCGAAGTGAGGTTATTATCCTTGAGGTTTAAATAGCTTGTCGTAAGAATCCCTCTTTTTATCGGCAATAAATGTGGAGTAAAGGAAATCATTATGTCTTCGCCGGTAAGAAGAGAAAGTTCCTGCTCTATTTCAGGAGTATGCCTGTGGTTTGTAATGCCGTATGCTTTAAAATTTTCATGGGTTTCACAAAAGGAATAAGCAAGATCGGATTTTCTTCCGGCTCCGGATATTCCCGATGCAGCATCGATAATAATATTTGTTGTATAAACAAGTTTATTGGCCAGAAGAGGTGCAATTCCAAGTATGGCACAAGTGGGATAACACCCCGGATTTGCGACAAGCTTTGCCTGTGAAATATTATCGCGGTAAAACTCGGGAAGCCCATATACGGAATTTTCCAATAGATCCTCCATTCCATGCGCGGTACCGTACCATTGTTCATACGTTTGCCTTTTTCTGAACCGGAAAAGTGCGCTGTGATCTATAACCCTTTTACCCTCGTTTATAAGTTTTGGTATTATATCCTTTGACACATCATGCGGAAGGGCGGTAATAAAAAAATCCGCCTTTTCACATAATAAATCCATATCAACGGTGCTTAAGGGCATGTCAAATATTTTTTTCAGGTTAGGATATATATTTGAATAAGGCTTGCCGGCAAAACTTCGGGAAACAGCGCAGCTTATGCTAATTTCAGGATGATATTGCAATAACCTTACAATTTCAGCTCCAACATATCCCGTTGCACCAATAACTACAACATTAAACATAAATCAACCCTCCGTATAACTATAATGAGGTTCAAGGGTTTACCTCACCTCTATAGGCATATTAAAATCTGCGGATCCTTCCTCCGTGTTTTGTATTAATTCATAATTATACATCCGGATGTATAAAAATGCAACACTGATCGAAGAGTTTCTTATGAAAAAAGCATACAAACTTTTAAAAAATAGCGGTAAATTATTGGTCTGCTTTGTGGAAACATTTGAAAAAAGCCATTTTTCGCCTCTCCGGAGCATATTCATATTATGCAAAGTCACTAAAAGAAAAAAATTTTTTTTGGTTAAAAAAATAGTAGTAACAAAGGTTGTATAGTGTTAAAGTTATAGTGTGTCTTAAAGAAATCTATTTTTAGGAGGGAATTAAATGGCAGGCGTAAAATTATCAGGCGTCTATAAAACCTTTCCCGGTGGTGTTACTGCAGTAAGTGATTTCAGCATTGACATCGAGGATAAGGAGTTTATTATTCTCGTTGGCCCTTCCGGCTGCGGAAAAACTACAACACTAAGAATGATCGCTGGTCTTGAAGAAATCACTGAGGGTGAACTGTACATAGGGGACAAGCTAATGAATGATGTTGCCCCCAAAGACAGAGATATTGCAATGGTTTTCCAGAATTATGCTCTGTATCCGCATATGACAGTTTTCGACAATATGGCGTTCGGACTAAAACTTAGAAAAACACCAAAAGATGAAATAAAAAGAAGAGTACATGAAGCTGCAAGAATTCTTGATATTGAGCATCTGCTTGACAGAAAACCGAAGGCTTTGTCGGGCGGACAGAGGCAGCGTGTCGCTTTAGGCCGTGCAATCGTTAGAGAACCAAAGGTATTCCTTATGGACGAGCCTCTTTCTAACCTTGATGCTAAACTAAGAGTTCAGATGAGAACTGAAATAAGCAAACTTCATCAGAATTTGCAGACAACCTTCATTTATGTTACCCATGACCAAACCGAGGCGTTAACGATGGGTACTCGTATTGTTGTTATGAAAGATGGTTTTATTCAGCAGATTGACAGTCCTCAAGAGCTATATGACAACCCTGTGAATATGTTTGTTGCCGGGTTTATTGGAAGCCCTCAAATGAACTTTGCAAATGTAACAGTTATAAAAGAAAACGAAAAACTGTACCTGAAGTTCGGTGAGGATAAACTGGAAGTAACTCCTGATAAGGCAAAAATAATAGAAAAATCCGGTTATGTAGGAAAAGAAGTTGTTTTTGGAATACGTCCCGAAAATACACATGATGAACCCTACAACCTTGAAAAATGGCCGAACGCAATTGTTGATGCAAAGGTAGAAGTTACTGAAATGCTTGGTTCCGAAACATATCTTTATCTTGTTATCAATGGTATTAACTTTACAGCACGCGTGCATCCGAAATCAACGACAAAGCCCGGAGACAAGATTAAGATAGCGTTTGATATGAGTACTATGCACCTGTTTGACAAGGAAACCGAAAAGACAATTGTAAACTAATATATTGCAAAGACATATTTTTTAAAAAAGCGGAGAAACATAAAGAGTTCTCCGCTTTTTGTTACCCGGCTAATACTTTAAATACATATAACACCCGAACTACCTGCTGTGTATTCGGTATGAATCCGCAAATTATTGTTTACACAGTAATTCCTGCAGTAGTTTTGCTCCGTGTTACCCGGAAAATATGGTATAATCTATTATACTAAAGAATCCTGGCGTTTTATTTTCTTCCTTTGTTTTAAGGTCAGAGCATTATGTATTAAGATTACGGAGGGATAATATGCGGGTTGTAGGGTTTATCGGCCCCAGCGGAACGGGAAAAAGCCACAGGGCATTATGGGTGGCAAAAGAGAGAAATATAGATTATATTATCGATGACGGCCTGCTTATATACCAGAGCCGGATTATTGCAGGGAAATCAGCTAAAAAAGCACCTACAAAGATCGGATCAATTAAAACCGCGCTGTTCTATGAAGAACAGCACCGCGAAAAGGTCACTGAAGCGATTAAGAATGAAAATCCGCAAGCGCTCCTTGTTTTAGGCACCTCCGACGAAATGGTGGAAAAGATAGCAAAAAACCTTCAACTTGGAAAAGTAAGCGAAAAAATATATATTCGGGATGTTGCTACCGAATTTGAGATAAAACAGGCTATTAAAACCAGATCAGATCAGGGTAAACATGTAATACCTGTTCCAAGTCTTGAATTGAAAAAAGATTTCTCGGGTTTTTTTCTGGATCCGCTGCAGATTTTTAAACGAAAGGCAAAGGGACACTTTCAGCATATGGGAGAAAAGTCTGTCGTCCGTCCCCCTTTCAGCTATAACGGGAAATATACGATATCCGATTATGCTATTTACCAAGTGGTAAATCATATTATTACCGGGATGGAAGAGATGGATAAGATTACAAGGTTCAGACTAAGTAAAGCAGACGATGGTTTTGTGCTTGATATGGATATTGTGATGGTATATGGATATAATCTTATAGATGCAATTAAGCACGCACAGGACATGATTCGGCTTGAGCTTGAACGGTTTGCTGCGCTAAACATAATTAAAATTTATATAACGGCAAAAAGCCTCGTGATGAAAAAAACCTTTGCCTTGACAGAGCAAATTCAATAGCATATAATTTTTTGGTAGAATCCTTACTAAGAGGTAGTTTCGCGATTTCTTACTTTAGCGGGGACAGCATCGCAGTGCAATTGGATAAATACGGCTTCAGGAGGGCTTGGTTTGTTAACTGCAGCACAATCAAATATTGCTGAATATTTAGATTTAGATGATGAGCAGGTTATTTTGTTAATCAGGCATGGTGATAAAAACGCTACGGATTTTTTGATTCATAAATACAAGAATTTGGTAAAGCTAAAATCCAGAGCGTATTTTCTTATTGGCGCCGATCGAGAGGATGTAATTCAGGAAGGGATGATTGGGCTTTATAAAGCTATCCGCGATTATCAGCCTGATAAATCCATGGCCTTTAAAACATTCGCAGAATTATGCATTACCAGGCAGATGATAACTGCGGTAAAGAATGCGACCAGACAGAAGCATATCCCCCTTAATTCGTATATATCGCTTAACCGTAGAATATTTGATGAAGAATCCGATAAAACATTTATTGAACTTGTCCCTGATGATATTGCGTCTAATCCGGAGCAATTAATAATAAAAAAGGAAGAATTCAGCGGCATAGAAAACAAAATGTGGAAAATCCTTTCGCCTTTTGAATGGATGGTCCTGTCCCTGTACCTTAATGGGAAAACCTATGTGGAAATTGCGCGAAAGGTAAAAAAGCCTATAAAATCAATTGACAATGCTCTTCAAAGGGTAAAGAAGAAAGTTGAAAAGTATGTTTTCGTAAATAAAAACTTTTAATGAAACATATATGTTTTTTATTAGTGCGGCTGGGCCGCTTTTTATTTTTAGTTTCCGCCATCGTTTCTACAGGTAAAATTTAGCAGGTGAGAATTTGATATTGCCCTAAGCTGTGATATACTTAATTGGTAAGCAGTAGCAGTTTAAAGGCTTTATTTAAGTTATTTGCTGATAAGACCGATAAATTTACTATAACAGGGCAGAAGAATTGACGTACGGTAAATAAATGTTTCTATACGAATGAAAAAAGGGAGCTGATTGAATTGACCGGCAAAAATAAAGTTCACGTACGAATAGCGGGAATTGAATACATCTTGCGAGGAAATGAGTCAGCCGAATATATACAAAAAGTTGCATTGTATGTCGATAATAAAACTGTTGAAATTATGAAGGCCAACCATACGCTAAGCACATCAATGGCTTCGGTTCTCACAGCTGTGAATATTGCAGATGAGTTCTTTAAGGTATCGGATTCATACGAAATGCTTAAAAAAGAAATTGAACAGGCGAAGAAAGCAATCAGTGAGCTAAGGGAAGAGAAAGCACAGCTAACACATCAGCTTCAGATTGTAAACGAGGAAAACAGAAATCTGGTTATTGAATTGACGAAGCGAGAAGCGGAACTCTCCGAGGTAAGGAACGCATATAACAGGGCAACAGGTGAAAACCCCCAAAAATCGAGGCTTCATAACATAAAATGACAAAGGGTGTATTTGATGATGCAAGCCGTATTCTGAAAGTATTCTTTGTTTTATTCATTTATATTATCAGCCGTAAACCGGTAAAATTAATAGGAGGAATTTAGTATGGAGGATCTCGTTGTAACATGGGGAGATTTGATAAAAATTGTTCTCGTACTTTTAGGTACGGGTGTTTTGTTTTATCTGCTGCTTGCTGTTGCTAACCTGGTGGGAATATTGAAAAACATAAAAAAGATACTGGATAAAAACAGTTCGCACATAAGCGGTACACTTGAAAAATTGCCTGAAATAGCGGGGAATGTCGAGAAAGTTACCGTGATTGTAAAAGATGAAATGGAATCTATCCAAAAGGTTATGGGAAATATAAGTAAAATTTCCGACTCGGCTAAGGACGCCGCTGAAATGATAAAGAAAGATATTGTAGTGAAGGCAAAAAATATTCTTGACATAATAGATTGGATAAAAAGCTTGTTCCAGGAAAAAGGCGGCAAGAAGAAAGAGATTGTATACAAGTACAAGTACAGGCCTGCCGAAGAAACCGTGGAAGAAGAAGTGGTGGAACCGGATCAGCATGAAAAAACCGGAACCGGGGATGAAAAAGTAAAACATGAAAAGGATAACGACTCGCCTGAAAATGATGATAAAACCGACGCAGAATGTGAAAAAGAAGAAATAGGCGGCAACGGTAAGGATGCCGGTAAATGAAAATGAAAGACAGAGGTGCACAATGAAAGAGGTTGAGGTCGCTGTAGAAATTTGCCGGGAAGGCGTAACTTTACCGCAGTATGCAAATATGTGGGATGCCGGAATGGATGTTTGTGCGGCGGAGGATGTTATAGTCAGGCAGGGTGAGACAGTAGTTGTGCCCACCGGCTTAAAATTTGCCATACCTGAGGGATATGAAATACAGGTGCGTCCCCGCAGCGGGATTTCATTAAAAACACCGCTGCGCATATCAAATTCTCCCGGTACGATTGACAGCGGTTACAGGGATGAATTGGGCATTATTGTTACAAACATATCCGAATTGTGTACCGTAAAAGACAATAGCATATGCTATACACTATATTCCGGAGGAAATAAAAAAGGTGTCTATCAGATACAAAAAGGCGATAGAATCGCGCAGCTTGTACTCCAAAGAACACCAAGAATGAAATTGAAGGTAGTAAAATCGGTAAGTGAACTNNAACTGTTACCTTTGGATGAGCAAAAGCCTTTTTATTTTCAACAGTATCTGTAATAATCAATTCTTCTATTACGCTTTCATCCAGTGCCTTTAAGCCCTTGTCACCAAGCAGCGCGTGGGAAACACAAGCTATTACTTTTTTTGCTCCGTTATTGCGCAAAGCACGGGCAGTTTCAATTAATGTGCCGCATGATATTGTAAAGTCGTCTACTATAACCGCATTTTTCCCTTTTACATCGCCGATTATGTTGAGTATTTCGGCTTTTTCATCGTGACACATGCGTGTTTTGTCACCTATTGCTACCGAAGCACGCAAAAGATTTGCATAACTGCGGGCATTTTTCGCAAAGCCCGCATCGGGGGATACAACAACGAGGTTATCTAATTTTTTGGATTTTATATATTTGCAAAGTGTTGGCATCCCATATAAATGATCCACAGGTTTTTTAAAGAACCCTTGAATCTGGGGGCTGTGAAGATCCATTGTGATAATCCTGTCAACTCCGGTTATTTCAAGGCAATCCGCACATACCCTCGCACGGATTGAAACGCGAGGCTCGTCCTTTTTGTCACCCTTCGCGTAACTGAAATATGGAATGATTGCGGTCACAGAAGCTGCGCTGGCCCTATTAAAAGCGTCAATTAAAAATAATAATTCCATAAAATCATCGTTTGGGTGAAGACCAATGGTTTGAACAATGTAAACATCTTTGTCTCTTACCTTCTCAAGTATCTGAACAAAAGTGTTTCCTTCCGAAAATATAATGGTTTTTGATTGACCGACTTCGGTACCCAGATGTTTGCACATTTTTTTAGCAAAATTAATACTTGAGCTACCTGAAAAAATTTTTATTCCTATTTCATCAGCCGGCATTAATAAATGCTCCTTTCAAAAAATAAATATTATAACAGCGGAAAAACGTTATATGTATCCGTATAAGGAAAGAATTTTGTCCATGCTGCGGGTATGTTCGGTTATTTTTCTGTTTTTTAGCTCAATTACAGCTTCGGCTACGGTTCTGTCAATCCAACCGTATTCAATAAGTTTCTGACAGCATGTAAACACAGTGGAATTCCAGATATCGTTTTTCCGGCAAAAGTCAATATATTGCCACATTGTTTTAGAATCCGGAGAGTAATTCTTGTTATGAAATTCAGTAATAGCCCTGTCGATTCTATCCATATCATTAAGTAAAATAAACTGTTTAAGGATAAAGCTTGCGTAAGGATTTCCCAAAACGCCCTCCGGAATACTTGAAAATAAAGCGGCTATTTTTTCGTCTTTAAGAATATCGGGATTGTTTTTCGACAAAATCTTAACAAGATCCCACCTTAGTTTATCCGGTATACCTTCCATATTAACACACAGGTTATATAAAATAAATGCCCGCTCATTTTCTTTGCCTTCTTTCAGGAAGAACATTGCAAGCAGAAGATTGACAACAGGGTTATCGCGATCTGCGTTAAACATTCTCTGCAGAGCCCCGATAGTCTCATTGAAAACAAATACCGATCGTATTGTTTTCAAATAATGGTAAAAAAACTTACCAGCATACAAGCTGCCTGTTGTTCTCTGAGCCCGGATTATATAAATCTTTTTCCTGCGGAACAGATCGCTGTTTTTTTGATAAAACCTAACAGCCGAAACTAATTTTTTTTCCATTAAAAGAATTTCAAGCTTTCCAAGTATTGCGGGCATATATCCGGGTTTCATATTTAAAGCCTGTGTGAACATCCTGTCTGCCATATTAGGTTTTCCGGACAGCATATATTGAACCCCAAGTCCGTAATATCCAAAAGGTCTATCGGGTTTTCGGCCAATTAAATCCTGGAATTTAACAATGCGTATATCAAGCTGTAATTTCCTGTCCAGCATATCCAACCTCCTGTATTACAGCCTACTGAGTTTCATCAAGATATTCCTTGATAATGTTCTGTACATGGGAATCCTTAATCGTTATTGAAATTTGAATACGCCGATTTTTGGTTTTAGAAGCCTCCGTAGGTCCGGGGTCTATGGGCCGAAATTCAGAAAAACCTGTGGCTGCGAAATAAGAACCGTATTTGTTTTCGAGGGTTCTGTTTTTCTCCATCATTGTTTTAATAACAGCAGTTGCGCGTTCACACGAAAGATCATAATTCATTTGGTATGAACCATCTGAATCGGCATGCCCTTCAATGTTAATTGAATCAATACATTCGCGGACATCAGGATCATCAAGGATTCTTTCAAATGCCGCGGCAAAACGTGTTAATAGAGCATGTCCTTCCATCGATACTTCCGAGCTCCCTTTTGCAAATAAAAGCATGTTGTTTATTACAAGGTTCGCATTATTGTCAATTGCAACAAGAGGTTCACCATCGGGAGTTGTAGACGTACCTATCTCATCTTCTATTGAAGCTTTTACTTCTTTAAGAATATTTACTCTAAGCAGTGAAATGCTTTGAAGCTTTGCACGCAATTCGGAAAGCTCCTGATTGCTGTTCGCAATGATTTTTTCCTGCTCAAGCAGCTTTTCAATCGATATGGCCAGATCTCTTTTTCCCTGCTCAACCTCGGCCATAAGCATTTCAGCTTCGTGTTCTTTTATGCGTATCGCATCTTCCATTTCAGATATTTCAAGCTTTTTCAAATCAAGCTCATCCCCGGCTCGTTTAAGCTGATCCTCCGTTGCTAAAAGTTCAGATTTGGTTTTATCAAGCCTGTCGTTCCATATTGAAACAGAAAAAATTTGCTGGAAATACGCAAGAAAAATAAGGAAAAAAAGCACCAGTACTATTGTAGACATAACATCCGTGAAAGAGGGCCAAAAATTAGCCTGCTCCTGTGGTTTTCTAAAATTTCTATTTCGTGCTTTCATTAAGATTCCTCCCTTCTTGCTTTGTCATATCAATAACTTCCTGAACATTGATATACTATTGTCCGGCTTTATCCTTAAACGCCGCTAACATACGATCGATTTTTGAAGCCGCTGCCTCGTTGTATGTAAGAACCTGATCAGGGAGGGAAGAAATTGTTTTTGCAAAATGTGTCTGGTTTTCGCGGAATTGCTCCAGAAGATTAATGATACCTTTAAAACTTTCTTCCATCGATTCTGTCATTTTCCTGTTAAGCTCATTACTGTTATCTGCAAGGGCTTCTGAAAAGGAACGGGCTGCGTGGCTGCCAAGTTTGTCTATCTCATTGCTTAGCTTATTCATAACCGCGGTAAAGTTTTCCTGATAAATCTCAAGGTCGCGTGTATGCTGGCGCATGTTTGTATCCATTGCGCCCGCAAGTTTCTGTACAGTTTGGACTGTTGAGGATACCTCGCTTACAAGCTGCCCGACATCGGACACAAGCTGCCGGTTGTATGAGGTCATTTCATCGGCCGCTTCCCGTATGTTGTTAGAGAAGCCTTCAATACTGCGATAGTTTTCAACAACAATATCGGAGGTTCTCGTTAAGGCTTCGGTTACTTTAATGAAATTGACGTCCATTCTTTCGATATTGTTCCGCATGTTCAGGTTAAATTCATTCAAATCCCTCATATTTGACGCAAAATTGGCAAGTGAATTGTCAAACTTTTCAACAGTTGCGTCAAGCGTCTGGCTTGATACATTAACATCCATAACCACATTGGTAAGCTTTTCTCCAAAGCTTTCAACCGTATCCTTAAGAGTAGTCTGGATTTTGTCACCAAACTCCATAAATGTTTCTCTTAAAATGTTGTTCATCATTGTATATTCGGTTTCTTTATCCTGCGCAACCACAAGGGAGACTGTATTATCCAGATACTCTTCAATATGAACCATGAGGTTTTCTCGTACCTCTTCAGCGTTTACAACAGTAAGAAGGATTGTGAGGATTATAGAACAGCCAATGCCGACCAAGCTTGTTACAAAGGCCACCGACATGCCTTGAAGCGATGAAACGAGGCTTCTGAGTAAATCCTGAATACCCTCGTTTTCAACAATATCAGTTATATCCATATTTATAAAAATACCAGCTATCTGGCTCACGGCAACCGTTAAGCCTACAAAGGTACCAAAAAGGCCTAACGTAATCAAAAGGGTATTGCTGTTTTTTATAAACCGCTCCCACAAAGCCGTGCCCCTAAGCCTTAAATTGAAGCTCTTTTCAATTATAGCCTGTGTGTTTACTTCACTGTAGCTGCCTGCTGCGGTATTTTTATAGTCTTCGATAATTTTGTTAAGAATATCCGAGTGAAATGCTCCCTCTTTTCTGCGGCGCCAGTCGAGTAAATCGTCAAGGATTACGGTATACTTTTTTCTGATTATCAAATTGGCAACAAATGATATAATAAAAACGATAAAAGTGATTGTTATTATGTACATGCCAAGACCGCGTACCTGCTGATAAATGTTTACTAAAGACTCAACCAATTTACACACACACCTTTCGTCAGCGGTAAGATTATATAATTTCTGTTAAAAATATCGGAATGCTGATTGTAATATCTTTATGCGTGGTTTACATACGGCATAAATTTACTTATAATCAGTATAGCATATTTATTAAAAAAACAAGATTACAAATGGATTAAGAATGCAGAAAAACAAAAGGAAATTTACTATTTTATTTGAGTTCGGGAAATAATTTGATAAAAACAATAACGTTTACATAATTGTTATAAAAAAGGAGGTTAATAATATGATTAAAAAAGCAGAGGAAATGAGATTGGAAATCAGGGAGCAAATGCGGGGCGGCAATGGAAACGTTGAAATAATGCATATTCTAAACATTGATGAAATGAAGGGAAAAGTCCGGCTGTTTGCAAAAATCACGCTGAACCCGGGATGCTCGATAGGCATGCACCAGCATGAAGGAGAGGAAGAAGCTTATTATATACTTAGCGGTACCGCTAAGGTAAATGACAATGGAACAGAAAGGATTGTAAAGCCTGGTGACGCTGTACTTACGGGAAACGGAGCATCGCACTCCATCGAAAATGCAGCGGATAAGCCGCTTGAATTTATCGCCGTAATAATGCTTTATGTATGATGCGATGGAAATCTCCGCCTGAGTCATCAGCCATTTAGCATGACCAACAACAACTTAAGCTTAAATTAATAGGCTTAGGTGGATTAACCCGTTTTCGAAATTGCAGGTGTAAAAGTAAAAAATGAAAGTACAAACTCTTAATATAAAAGA